>ERZ1034365.145-NODE-145-length-39309-cov-3.231469_pt1 | contig 39309 bp, 64 predicted proteins | sample MGYA00520615_ERZ1034365 | MGnify/ENA primary metagenome ERZ1034365 (study PRJEB33736, sample SAMEA104284505) | Azolla filiculoides | biome: Urban; feature: Water surface; material: Ditch water | place: Netherlands | collected 2015-10-28 | depth 0-0.1 m ...
CAGACTTGTCTTTCCCACCTTGCCAAAGAAACAAAGCTCGCCCTTTTCCATGATAGGCGTAACGATCTCCCTCGAGATCGAAAAGGATCTCAAGGGCTTTTTCTGGTTCGTTCTGGTATTGTTGATACAGCGAAGCCATTAATCTCCACCTTTCAAGAGGAAGGCATTGGAAATTGTCTTGAAGCTAAAGCTCGGGTCTTCATTGCACTTCCAGACAAGACCTTCGCGGACCTTGTGGTTGATGCTCGGGCCTTCTGCAAGAGCGAGACCTTCTTCAACACTGTTAGGTGCCGTCCAATCAGTACCGAGAATAGGTACATGCCCCAAACCGATTCTATCAGTCATAGCACGTCTGTCGGACGGCTTCAAGTACTCATGCTTCCGAATATCAAAAATATCGAAGACGAAAAATAGGTGATGAGAAAATCCTTCACGGTTTCCTTGAATATTTGGGCCAACAATTTCACCTTGAAACGCAAACCCGTCTGGAATATAGTTACCAATCTCCAACGCTTTATTTACAAAGGTATTGTCTTTGTTCTCATCATTGATCTTCAGTTCAAGATTACGAGAAGCAACACGAAGTTCGCCTTCCCAACGGAAGATTGTGCAGCTTGAACCATCAAGCTTCATGGTGACTTCATAAGTCGGTTCTTCGAAGTCACCAGGAAGAACAACAGGATGTTCTTCAAGAGTCTGAGTCTCAGCATTCCAGACCTTCTCAGTTGCGAACCGCTTGGCTTTCTTTTGGATTTCACCAAAGCAGTTCTGAATACGCTCCTGATCCGTCTTGGGAATCAGAGATGTAGGGAACGTACCCGCGGCTTGACCCTGAAGCTGAGCAGGAATAGGAGCTTCCCACTTCTGGATGCCGAGAGCTTCGGTAAGATCATCACCGACACGTTCCTCATCTTCGAGAATATTCTTTTGAAAATTCTCATCAGTCCACTCTGCAAACACTGGACGAAGCGGAAGCAGCAGCCCCTGGGAAACCTGTCCTCTCAACCGGATAGTTTTCAGACGTTCGCCTTTCACACCATTGTATTCCCGCGGAACCGATCCCTTACTCAAAAATGGTGCTAGTTCGTGAGGAACCCAAGAATCCAACGATAGGTATACCACCAGATCACCGACCTTATGAGCATCCTTCTTATCAACGACCCACCAACCAAGAACTCGATACGCTTGAATAGCATCTGCATTTTCGATGTCACGAACTTCTTCAATCCTCTGAATCGAAGCGAGGTTGCGTTTGATTTCAGTTCCCATTATTACTTCCCTCTTTCATCATCATATCGTGGATCTCGTCAGCGATATACTCTTTGACTCCATCGCCGTACCGGCCATACTTTTTGTAGGAGACAAACTCTGCATATCTTTCTTCCATGCCTGCCAAGGCCCATGCACGTCGAGTCCTGCTCATACTATTCTTGTTGTCGATGAACCATTTGACTTTTAGCTTGAACTCCTTCTTCGAGTGTTCACGCATCATTCATCCTTTTCAATATACAATATTTTCTCTTCACCCACTAGACTGTCGATGTGGTTTTCCACATACATCGCAGCATTGACAACATCTTGTTCTGTTGGTTCCAAGTCGTCATCAAGCTCGAATCTGACAGTCAACGACGTGATATATTCAAGCTCTGCATAGTAGACTGCCATCAGAGTTTACCCCCACAACGGACAAAAGACAGAGTGTCGGGATCGATGCGGGGAGCCATCATCTGGTAATTGGTGCCTGCTGACGTGACCCAATATGCAACGCCGTCCAAGCACACCGTAATCATATCGCTTGTTTGATCGGATCCATCTTCAACGCAACCAACAAGAAACAGAGTAGCAACAACCACTAGATACTTCATTGTTTTTCATCCCATTCGATACCATGGTCTTTAAACCATTTGCGGCGAACATTCTTCTCTTGGTCGGTCTTTACGCCAAAGATGTAACCTCGATACCCATTCACGAACATAATGGCATCAGCAATCACAAATCCAGCAAACATAACAGCGAACGCAATTCCGGTCATGATTGTACCTCACAGTTCCGAATCATATCCATTACATCATCTCCATTCAGATATTGGTTCCTCTGTTCATCCCAGATGGTGTACCGAGAGCCAGACCGCTCGTTGGTGTGAATATACCCTTCCACTGTGATGTTGGCAATAGTATTTACGTTCACATACTGCATCACATAACCATCATTGAAATGCAGCCACACCGTCGATGCAATAATCATACACGTGTTCATCGATTAGTCTCCATAGTAAGTATGCCCACTCCAATTACACAGAACTTTGCCGATTGCATTGTATACAGCACTCACACCACAATCGGTAGTGGGTTCATACCGGCTCCCGTATTCGTACAGGTCGGGAAACAAATAAATGGACAAAATGTGAATATCCATCGGAGGCCCTGGGTGTCGTGGGTTTTGGAAGATGTCAACGCGATCGATAACCTCCACTAGACGCTCCTTCCATTCCAGCAGCCGAGTCAGCTCTTTCATTTGGCGGACGCCAGGCACAGTCTCAATCTTTCCCATATTTGCAAGGGCACCCTCCACATACGAAAGAGTATTTTTCAGGTGGTCGATAATTGGAGTAAGGTCGAGGGGATTCATGAGATCGTGCTGTTCAATCGCTTTCTTGATGCGATTCCCCAACAGACGGGCTTTTGTCTCTGCAATATTAGTCATAGAGTTTCCTTAATCAGACGAGGAGTAAGAAGAAGACGAACCAGAATCATAGGAAGACCCTGAATCATATGACGATGAGCTCGAAGATTCGTGTGTGTGAGAACTGTACGATGAACCGGAATCATGTGCGTGGTGATGTTTTGGTTCAGGATCATGTTGGTTCGTATGATATAGCGGAGAGAACGGGTTGATTGGATTCAACATGTCCGTAGTTGGGTCATATGCTGAGGTATACGTCTCTTGACGGATAGTATACTTGTTGCCACCAACGATGTCACCAGTTGCTCTCGCGCCCCGCTGATTCACTACGGTCGTGGTTTGTACCACTCGGTTGTAACTCCCAGAGACCTTGGCTTCTTGGGTCACCTTCGTCTCTGTCTTTTTCTTTTTGAAAAGCCAATCAAACAGTTTCATTTTACATATCCTTTTTGCGCTCGAAGTGGTTCAGAGGGGTTCCATAACCGCACCACATCTGTGCGTGAAGATCGCCACCATTGGCCGAATCCATCAGATAATCCATCTCGGTATATCCATACCGATCGACACCGCCTCCACTGCCGACATAGTCGCCGTCGATGTCAAAACAAGAATATCCGTAGCTATCGAACCCTTCATCGTCGTAGTCGTCAAACATTGTCTTCGGATCATATTCAACACCAGAATCGTGAACCTCTTGGTTCCATGCTACGGGAGTTTCACCGTAGCAGTTGAACTTATAGGCATCCCATCCTGTTTCATTAGCGTGAGGGCAGAGAGGCGAGTATTTTCCAGTGCTCATGATGAATTCTCCTATTCTATCCAAACGATCTTATAACGTCTCCACATATGAGTCAACGTCTTTTGAGTATGGGGCGGGACTTTTGGTTTACAGAAACCTAGCCATCGAAACAGTTCTTGGGTGCACTCAGGGTCTAGATGAACTACAAGATCCAGTTCAGGATGTTTGACTTCATCCCAAAACAGAGGCTTCTTGTATTTGAGATATACCTTACGCATCATTGAAATGTCGTTTGGCAACCAGTGTCACGTAATGCTTACGGTTAAGTTGGATGGATACATCCCACTCATAGTTAGCATATTTGTCTTGAAATTCGCGAACTGCCTTCACGAACAAATCAGGATTCTGATCTGCCCAGTTGAGATTCATCTCATGTTCGACTCGACTCAACATTGTATTTCTCCTTCGGGTGTATGTTAGCTCTCAGTGGCAAACTTCTTTTTCAGCCGCTCGAACTCAGCACGTTCTCGTGCTTCAATTTGAGCCTCGCGGGCGGCTACTTCACCGACTCGAGCTGCAAACTCATCGTCGGTTTCTTCGCGCCAACCCTGGACGTGGTATTCATCCCACTCGTCGTTCCCGTATCCATATTTCGTCACGCGTTCGATGTTGAACTTTTCAAACTTGTCTCCGTATTCAGCCTGAATGCGATCCATCTCAGACCTGAGGTCGTTGAATTCAATTCCATGACGGAGTTCAGACATCTGAACAGGGTAGGCGCAGTTCTTCTTGTCGTACCACTGCACAGGATACCATCCAGTCAACTTAGCGGGTTTCTTCTTGCTCGACATCACCAATCTCCGTTCATTTCATAACGAATATATACTACATGCCTCAGTACCTGTCAACCATTATTATTGAATAACGTAGGTCACAGCACGATCTGTTTCGGACGTCTTCCCGTGACGTTCGTACATATATGTGTAGGACGCGGTAACATCTTTCCCAGCACATTCAATCACAACCATATTGTCAATCTTACCGTATGTGCCGACGTCGTGCGCAACACACCCTTCGGGCAGTGCGTTTCGTAGGTTTTGAATTTCTTCGGGGGAGGGGCCGTGATATCCGTAAATAGAATCATAAATGAGCCACCCTACGAGCCCAACCATACTTACAAAAAACGCAACCACGACAGCAAGAACAACACTATCAGACATTTTTATTCTCCTTTACCACATTCATCTTTCCAGGAAAAATTACCTGTATCAGGGCAGTAGAGTGCATATCCACGCTCTACTGCCTCTTGCTTGTATTTGTAACTGCCGGCGTACATGCCACCGAAGAAAATAGCAGCCACGATAGCAGCCAAAACAATTAGTACAATTTCTGCTCCGTTGGCAAACAACATTTAAGCCTCCATCCATTGCATCACTGCATCATACCGGGGACCATTACCAACGGACCCTTTGATCTTATTGATCGCCAACTGCCGAAGGTCCTTACCATCAAGAGCTGAGAAGATAAACGACGCATCGTCTTTATACTTCAAATTGGGAATGAAGTTGATAGCTACATCCTTCTTGTTTCCTCCGTGAAGGACTTTGGCCAGAGTGACCAATCCTTCCAATCGACCCAGGACATTTTCTAGCGCAGCATCAAAACGAATTTCATACTCACGAACAGTCTTCAAATCAGTTACATCCAAAAGAGGAAGCACGTCATCTAGCTGTTCGTTGACGATGAGGTCTGCAATGTTACGCTCAGTGCGGATCAGGTCTTTCGTTTTGTGAATACGGACGTACCAATCGTTTTTGATTTTCAACATGTGTCCATCAGCAAATCGGATGATATCACCTTCCCGTCCTTGTTGTTGGCGCGCACGTTCGATGTATTCAGCCAGACCACCATCTACAGAACCATACTGGGGAACAACTTCGAATGGAGCGTGGTATGGCATGAAGTAGTTGCCAGTGAAGTTGTTGCGCATCGCCAGAAGAACGAGCTTCGGCTCGGCGTACTCGATCACGATCTTGTTGGTCGGAGCGATGTATTCAAAAAGCGGAGTTACACCAGCATTCATTACTGCTTCGAGCCAGTCCCATTGATCGAGAGAAAGAAGCTTCTCAGCTTCAATCGCAATGTCAGTCACACCCATCTTGGTTGCAAGACGAAGACGGCTATATAACCAGATAGGGCGGATCATACTTCCGTCCATCTTTTCCATGATGACGTGAGGTTGAGACATGTCGATTGCATGGATCTGGGTCTCTTCTTTCTCCGAGATATTGAAGAACTTATGAAAAGGGCGAGACATCAGATTGCCCTCCTGATCGAAGATGATCCCTCGGCACTCACGACGAATAGCGCCTCCGATATCATCAGGACCAGTCATGTCAAACGTATCGGCCATAGAGACGACGTAGTTGATCACATTACCAAACTCACGTTCAGCAACAATGAACTCAGATCGGCCCTCGATGTGAGGAAGAACATCATCGATCGTACGAATTTCAGGAAACTTGTAGTGCATTGTGTTACTCGCTTTCGGTTATTTCTTTGCGATGCTGTTATACTTCAAGACGAACTCGTACAACCGGTCGAAATAGTTGTACATCTCTCGGATTCCACCACTATGACCTTGTTCGTATGCCTCTGACCAAAGAACGTCAAATTCTTCGTCAGAAAGACTGTAATCTTTCTTCAATTTGTCTCGAAACTCTGTATCGAGCCTCGACCGTTCAGACAGATACCACCGTTTATCTTCTTCATATCCCCTGAACTCACGCTCATACTCTTCAAGAGCGTCAGCAAAAGCACGAGCTTCGATGGAAGATGGGTTACGACCGATAGTCGGCTTTCGCGGTTTGGTAGGGGTGATCAGATGAGCACCCGAATACAAGTCAAAATCGTACGTCATAGTTGGCACTCCCATCGTTTTTCATTTTCATCTTCAATATCATCCCACTCATCGATTAGATCAAGAGCAGATTCGAAAGAAATTACGTAAAGTTCTTCCCATTCAGGATCACCCACATTCGAGTAGACTGAATGTCCACCAAACTGTGTATGGAAGCATCCGTCACCATCCTCATAGATGCGAACACCACCCCATTCTTCATAGGTGTGCCAGTTGCCTTCATACACAAGGTGCATTAGAACCATCCGAACAGATATACGCCAGGAACGAATAGGAGGGCGAGGCTGAAAGCCAATTCGAGGAAATCACGTGCATTCCATTTGATCTTACCCGCCCCCAGCAGATCGTCAATCACGATCACCATCCCAGCAAGGTTCCACACAAAGGCTGGAATGAACACCACCCACGCAATAATAGTAAACATTTCTTACTCCCCTTAAAAGTTACCCCAAAAACGATCAATCAACTGCCCATTCACTAAAGTCAACTCTTGTGAAGTCAAAATCAGTTCAACCCCGTCCCGATCTTCCACGTAGAAGTTGTGGAAGATCGGATCCTTTTCAATCTCGAAATTCCGCCCCGTATCTTTCCACGAATCAAGGTATCCGAGGCCTCCTTCATACAACTCAGCTGAAACCTCATATTCGATTCCGTCGCGGGTGATGTAAGCGGTGTAGGACATTTCAAATCTCCGTTGTTTGTAACCTACATCTATATCAAGAATAATACAATGTCAATACGTATTATTGGGGTTTGTAAGATAGTTTTCCGGATCTAGCCAATCGAAGGATTGTATAGCTCTGGTCTCGGGGATACCAATCTATAAAGATCTGACAATCAACGCTAGGATCGATATCGATAAGTCCTTGTTTAGCGTAGCTCATGATAGCATACCCAGCACCGGAGTTATTAATATCTTCCTGGTAGTCGGCAAGAGCTTTGATGACTGACCCTCTCAGAGGATCGCGCACATCTCGTTCATAGAACATGGGTTGTACCTTTGTGTTGATGTTGGCTGCAGATTCCATCTCAAATCTCCGGATTCATGTTTTTCATTTCACAAGTAACCTTCCAACCCTCTTTATAGAGGCCATCGTTAAGAAGATTCATTGAGAGTTCTGGATCCTCGTACGACATCCAGATATCATATTCAACTCTCATTTTTACCCTATTACAGGAATCGAGAGTCATTTCGGGGTATCCCATAGTCATAACCACAAAGCCAGCGTACCAAAGGGTTACCCACACTATTGTTTACCCCCTTTGACTACCCTCAATTTGCCTGGTTTTGTTGGGGGTTGAGGTTGAAGAGTCCGTCGGATTTCACCATCACCAAGATACATAATTCCATACTCAAGCCAGCCAATCTTAGCATATTCAATGCCTGAATGGTGGGTATCATTCATAGTATCCTTCTTGTGAGTGGTTTTGAAGGATCGTTTTTTGCAGTGGCGGCACTGCTGGTAGTAGACCATATGTTTGATGGGACCCCAGTTAGTGTTGTTGTATTCTGTGTAAAAACAGTTAGTGAGGTCCACCACTTTGTAACGGTGGACCCCTACTGCACATAGATATTTGCTGTAATCCATTTCGAACCTCACGCCTTACCACAGTTGGCTGATAGTAGCTTAGGATAGATGTCAAATCCACGGAGAAATACCTTCATACGGAAACCGTAGCTAGTGATAGTACATTTTTCCCATCCTGGAGCAACTGTAGCAGCAACATAATCAGAATAGAATAGTGTGCCGTTTGAAAGCAGACTCCATACTGTTGAGAACGTATCCGGATCAATGCGGAAGTATAGGCTCTTGTCGGCGGTACATGAAAATTCCTCACCAGCGGTTTCGACCTCACATCCTTGAACAGAGTGGATGTTATCTTCTGGAATGATTTCCTGCGCATTAGAAAGATACACAACCTCATCGACACGAGCTGTAAATGCATAAAGGACCACATCTGCAGCAAAGAACATGAATCCATATAGTGCCCAAGCACCGATGATGCTCGCAAGTAATGTCACACTACCCCGCACCTTCGAGAACGATCCATCAGGCATATATGCAAATTTATTCCATACAGGACCGTAGATTTTCCAAATGATATCGATAGCGATAAAGTAGAGAACCGCATAGATTGGATAGATGAACCTCCAAACCAATTGTGATAGGGCAATGGCTGTGGTAGTAAGAATACCGATAGCTTTAATCTTCTGTTTACCCTTACCAGATAGTGAATTATCAGCGCTCTCCTTACGAATGCGATCCTCTTCGCTCAATTGTTTCAAGATATCATCGATTCGTTCGTTCATGTCTCACCTTGTTGATTAAGAAAATCTTCTAGTACAGGCTTCAATAGTCGACGCATAATTTCTGCCTCGGTTTCGTCCATCTCGTCACCGCGTATGTCTGAATACCAATGGTACCGAGGTTTGCCGTTCTTATCTGTTTCCAGAATAGGTATGTCTAAAGACACTGAATCCATCACGTCATAATCGAGGTAGTCCTTGATAGTAGTAATTTCATCTATAACAGTCTTTAGAGCAATGTCAACGGCTCTTTCAAGCTGATCTGAAGTGAGGTTGCCCATTAAGCAACCTCACTCTTTACTTCATTAAATACAGAGTCAAAGGCTTTGGTGGTTTTATTATACACCAGCTCCAGATGAGATGCTTTGATCTTATTTTCTAGGATCAGGTTCACCACGAGAGGTTCAATATTGGCAACAACATATCCCTGTAGACCCCGAGCACCATGCCGAGCCTGGTAATGATCAGCACAGAAACTCTTGATAGAATCATCAGTGAATGTGATCTCAAGACCATTCTCTTTATAGGCTCGACTCAAAGCACTCAACTCACGCTTGACAATCTTCTCGATAGAGTCTAGTTCCAAGCGATTGAAACAGACGATATTCTGACGACCTGCGAAACGGTTCAGGAACTCAGGGCGATAGATGCTATCAAGTTCGACGTTAGCCAGCTTCTCTGCTTCTTCAGATGATAGAGTTTCATCCAAAAAGAAGGTTTGACCAATGTTAGTAGTCATGATGACCATAGAATCCGAGAAGCTAACCGTACGGCCATGGTTATCAGTCAGGCGTCCATCAGACAAGATCTGCAAGAACAGATCGAAGACTGCAGGATCTGCCTTCTCGATTTCATCAAACAGAATGATACGGTTAGGGTTTTGACGCATTGCGTTGGTTAGGACACCACCTCGTTCAGACCCCTCGTACCCAGCAGGAGCACCAATCAATTTGGCGACGGAATGCTTCTCCATGTATTCCGACATGTCAAACCGAGTCAGAGCAGCTTCATCATCCTTGAGGGCATGAGCAAGAGCTTTACAAACTTCCGTTTTGCCTGTCCCACTCGGACCCATGATTAGGAATGCTGCTTGAGGTTTACCACCCCCCCGACGACCCACACGCGCAACCTTGATTGCATTGGCGATCTTATGAATCACTTCAGATTGACCAAACACGCGACCGTTGAGCATGGATTCAAGGTTGCGAAGCTTAACCATCTCATCCTCGTTCAGCTTTGATACTGGAATCCCAGACAGACGGCTGAACTCAGCATACACTCGCTCCTTGGTCAGAGAGAGTTGGCTGTTGATCCGTTCCGTAAGCATGTCAAACTCTGCTCGGTTTTCATTGATGATCAGCTCGTAACGACGGATTTGATCTCGCAATTCACGAACTTTGGGGGATTCGAAACCACCAGATTTGACGACATTTGCGAACATTTGCATCCGCCGTGGAGCTTCTTCCATTTGAACAGGAGCCTCTCCACGGGCAGCAGCCTCTTCTTCCTCTTTCTTGACTACAGTAATTTGTTCTTCCAACTCGAAGACAGCGATCTCCCCATCACGTTGGAGCTTGAACAATTCTTTGATTCGAGACTGTGTATTGGCAAACTCTGCATCTAGTTGAACGATGCGCGAGTCCCCTTCTTTCACACCAGATGCGAGAAGGTATGACACTTGAGGGTGACGTTTATGTGCATCCAGACGATATGTCGCAAGAGCACGATCGATTAGATTGGACGATCGTTCAGGCTGCGCACGAGACAAGCTCGAATCCCGAGTACGATATTTGCTAGTCAGTTCCACAGCAGTATCGATAGCGTCATCTTCGATCTTGATACCATGATGTTTGACGAGAGTCTCAGCATTAGAACGCACAATCGCAGCAAGATCACCTCCAATGGGTTCACTCAGATCGATGATCGTGTAGCACTGCTTCATATCAGAATGAGAGTTCAGAACCATGTCCAGATCTGGATCTTTGGTTTCGAGGATCACTTGCGTTTCACCTGCTTTCAGGGATGCGTTCAACGAATTGATGAAGTGGCTGCACCCGCTATTACGAGCTGCCTCAATGAAATCGCGGGTGTCCTCGATAACAAGGATGGAATCTGGAGTCCGTTTGAGGATGTTCAACACACCGTTGAACCCCTTGTTGATTTCCTCGTGATTGCCCGAAGAAAAAAGCTCGTCAGTCTTCAACCAGAAAATTCGTTTGGAAACGATATCAAACACGACATCAGAGTCGTCTTTCAGAGCTTGTAGGCCCATGACGAGTGCAGATGCACCTACTCCGCCGGGGCCTACAAGGATAACAGACGCTGCTTTATTTCGCATCAGCACAGAGGAAAGGCGTTTCATATCCTCAGCACGCCCAACCAATTTGAAATCGGGGTGCTGAGACAACAGTTCGCTTCCAGAGATTAGAAACTGCATTTATTTCTCCTTAGAGTTTGAAGGGGTTCTTGGTTTTCTGAGGTGCAGCCTCTTCCGTCTTTTGATCTGCTCCCATCACCATATCAGCCACAACGGCTTTCGATTCAAGAACAGTCTGTGCGACTTCTTCTGCAGTCTTTTGCATCAGGTCCAGGTTCTCACGCATGGTCTGAATGCCACTACGTGTGAATTCCGTAGCAACCTTGTTGACTTCACCATATTGAGCCAAGCTCTCAATGGCACGAACCAGATCGTTATTACGATCTTGATACCCCATAGCAATCCGCATCGATTCCTTTTGTGCAATCACATCAGTGTTGTTAGCCATCGCATTCAAGGTTTCAGCGGTCATGGCATTGGACTCCGCGATTGCAGCAGCACCGACAGCTTGGATAACAGTCGAGAGACGGTCAGCCACGCCAGCCACACCACGAGCATGCATATCACGAGCCATCTGAATCTGTTGCTGGTTTGCATCGATCATGTTCTTAATGCGAATCGATGCTGAGGTCAAGTCTGCAACAGTGGCCGTAGTATCAACAGCCGACACTTCCAACATCTGGATGTGTTCATCCAGATCTCGCTGCTTGGACTCACGAGTCAGCTTTTCAACCATGTTTTCGGAAGTCGGTTGCTGGACAACCTGCTCACGCATCTTCTTATTCTCCCCCTCTGCACCTTTGACGCCTTCACCCAAGATTGCATAGATGAAGCTCATCTGGCTGTTGGCATCTTCCAGGTTTTTGGTCTGATCCCCCATATGACCAAGATGGCCGCGGATGGTCTCAATCTTATCCTTAGAAGTCTGAACGAAGTTGACAGCAGATTTGATCAGGTTTTCCGACCGCTGTTGATGTTCATCTGTAGCCAGATTCAACATCTCTTTCAGCTTGTTCTTAGCATCCTGGTTGGTGATCTTCGATTCGGGATTCACCGAACCCCCTTTTGCAGCCTCAGCCTCGGCTGCAATCTTCCGCAGTTCCTCAGCAGCTCGTTCCATCTCAACGTTATTGCGTGCAATCTTTTCGATCGATTCTTGTTTGATGCCACCGAAGCCAAAGAACCCTTTGTTCTGCGATTCGACGGCACTCGATGCTTTCAACTGGTCAATCTGGTTTTGAACCTTGCTGATTTGCTGATTCAGCTCTTCATCCCGTTGACGGATGGCATCAGCACGCTTCTCTTCATCTTTGATTTCACGGAAAGCATCCAAGGTCTGATTCTCAGCACGCAAAATGTGCAATGCGTCGATAATATCAGTCAACGGCTTCATATCATCTTCGAAGTCGATCAGCGCAGTGTTGATGTCCTCGAATACCTGCTTCAACGTCGCAAAGTTCTTGGTATCAGACATCTTGATGATCTGAGTAGCCATGGCCTCACGCTCAGACTGCAGATACTCCTTGAACAGATCAAATGCCTTAACCCGTTCCCGATTCTCTTCACGAGCACCAGTGAATGTCAGCAATTTGGTAACAGCAGATTGTTTCCCCTCAGGGGACAATGATTCATCAAAGATAGTCTTGAAGAAAGGATTGGATTCGATATTTGCAAAGCGAGAGTCCTTAACTTTTACCTCTTCTTTCTGCTTCGCAGTGGGTGCTGCGCGACCACGAACATTCAGAATTTCTTCCAGTTGTTGCTGACGCGAAAGCTGTGCAGATGCACTCATGATATACTCCTTAGGGTGTGATGTGTTTACAATATGTGTAATGATACCTAGATAGGAACAGGAAATCAACCTGTTATTTTTACTGTCTTCCTATCAGGTTTCTTTAGGGTATTTTAGAAATCATATTTCTAGTATATCGGGGTTTGAGGGGGAGGGCAACAAGAATTTATAAATAATATCAACCATTCTCACTCCAAATATCTATAGGAAAATCATGCTGAATTTCAAAACGTATCTCATCGAATACCTGACTGACGCACAGAGGGAAAGATTTGGTAACCAATATAAGATGTTGAGTAAGGCACGAAGGGATACCAACCCTTTCTTTGGCGCAGGGAATGACGAGATTCATGGTGAAATCCAAAATGACGATAAATCAGAGACCCATACTCGTCTTGAGAACCATCTCGGTAAGACCCTGTCTCATGAAGAGTACAAGGCTGGCACCACACAGGATAAGTACGGCAGAGACGTCAAACTTGGCCGCATGATCAAAGACGAGAAGCTTAGGAACGAATTCAACGACGACCCATCGAGAAAATTGAACCAGACTCCCCACAAAACTAAAACCGTAAGGGGTCTTGAGGTAATGGGGCAGACTAACTCATCACCAAATGCCGAGCACCCTAAAGGCCACTCCTGGGGTAATGATAGCTGCAAAAACGTTGACACTGGGATGAATAGACACTACCTCCCGCAGGAGGTGGCCCATGGCACAGTCGTCCATTTTGTTCATGATCACAACGGCCAGGAAATATACAGAGCAACTCTTCAACCGCATCACAACAAAACTGGCAAAGTCGCATATGCAGTAGATGCTGAATATGGTATTAAACACCCCAAGTTTACGGCAGATGCCCATCGAGTTGCAGCTAAACTGAGTGGCGAGGTTAAGGGCAATCCAATCCACGAAAAAAATCCACACGTTTATGACGACAACGGGGAAAGTGTCATAGTCCACCCTAATGTGCAAAACAAACAAATCGAACGTATAATCAAGAACGGCCATTGGACTGAACGTCAGGCTGTTGCAAAACACCCCAACTTAAATTCAAATCACTTATCAGCTCTACTCAAAGACGATGACAGAGCAGTTGCGGCAACTGCTCTTAAACACCCAAACATAACATCTGATCATATAACTCAGGCCCTTAATTCTAATCATGAGTTTATTCAGATGAAGGCAGTGGGGCACCCTAAAGCCACCCAAGAACACATTAAAACCGGACTTACTCACTCAGACTCTAATATGAGAAGGGCTGCCATCGAAAATCCCAATACACCGTCTGATTTGTTATCTCATATGCAACACGATCCTGTTGTTGGAATAAGACGAGCTGTGGCTCAGCATCCACGAGCAACGTCTGAACAACTTGATACCGCATTGCGGGATCACCATTTTAGTGTACGTCAGGCTGTGTTAAGAAACCCTCACATACAACTAAGACACTTAGATAAGTTAGTAAATGATGACGATGATGACGTGGTTCATGCTGCGTCCTACCACCCCAAACTTACAGCAGATCATATCACAACGATAATGAAAGGCGATAATGTCAACGCACAGCAACAAGCCCTTGATCACGAGAATGCTAACTCATCACATATAGATCAAGCTCTCAAAAAAGGAGATAATGATTTATCTTTTGCAGTATCTAGAAGGCATTCTCTACTAACACCGGATCATTTGCGTGCGTTGTCCAAACATCGCGAATGGGAAGTTAGACGTAACGTGGCAAGACATCCGAAAACGGATCCAGATACTCTAAAATCTCTAGCTAAGGATAAAGATGGTGACGTGGCTGCAGCGGCAAGATCGAGTTTGGATCGTTTAGAATGAAAATATTAGGATAAGCAAATGAAAACCTTCAAATCGTATATCATCGAGTATCTGACACACGATCAGCGCAGACGTTTTAGTCAATATAAGATGAACGACAAAGCCCGATCTGATACCGACCACTTTTTCGGGGTAGGCAACGATAAGGTGACTGGGTCACTCGACCACATGACTGATAAGTCAGAGATACATAAGAAGATTGAAAGACATCTAGGCACTGACATATCCCATGATGAGTATAGGGCAGGTACCTCTAGAGACAAGTATGGTAGAAACGTCCGAATAGGCCGTATGATCTCCGATGATAAGCTCAAAGCAGAATATGCCAAGGATCCCACTAGAGAAGGTGCAAGAAGAGGATCTCAGTATACAACCTCTACTGTTCGTGGAGTTGATGTTGCTGGTCAAACAAACTCAGAACCTGATGCACATCACCTAAAGGGTCATTCCTGGGGCGAGATAAGCTGTAAGAATGTCGATACTGGAGTTCAACGACATATGCTACAACACGATATTGAGCGAGGTACTGTTGCTCATTTCGTTCACGATCATAACGGCCAAGAAATCTATAGAGCTACTCTACACCCTCACCACAACGAAGAAGGTCACGTAGCATACGGCGTCGATGCTGAATATGGGATTAAGCATCCATCATTTACAAAGAGTGCTCATGATACAGCAAGAGCCCTTTCTGATGAAATGAAAGGGTCACCATTGTATACTAAGGATGGCAGGATATACAATGATAGCGGTGTGACTCATATGATACATCCGTCAGTGAGTAGCGAAGATTTAGATAAAATATCACATGATCAGGGGTGGAAAGTTCGCGCTGCGGTGCTAAGACACCCTAATGCAACTGTCGCTCATGTTGAAAACGGTATACGCGATACAAGCAGAGATGTTCGTCGAGTTGCAGCAGCATCTCCTTTGGCTACAAGCGGACATCTCAACAAGATACTAGATGATCCTAATGAAAATCATCGTGTTCAGGGTGCGGCAGTATCTAACCCTAATGCAACGGCGGAGCATATTACAAAGGGATTGAATCATGAAGATCCCTATATCCAGGTGAAAGCCATACAAAATCCAAATGCAGCTGCAGATCATATTACAATGGCATTAGATCCAAAAAATGACAGATCCGTTCGCCTTGCTGCCCTAGACCATAGAAAAGTTAATTCATCTCATCTTGATAAAGTATTGAGTGCGAATCCAAGAGTAATGGATTCGGATACAATGAAACTCCAAGTGAAAGCCGCGGGGCATCCTAGGGCATCATCTGAAAATCTTCATAGGGCGCTTGATAATAGAGACCCCGCCGTGAGGGCTGCCGCTATAAATAATCCAAATGCGACAAAAGAACACATGCAGCGAGGTCTAGACGATCTCGACCCATTGGTCCGTGTATCAGCTAGATATGCCCAAAGAAGTGACCAGTTTTGAACATTTAATATAAATACCGTAAAAGAACACTCAAAATTCGTGCGCTTCGCGATAGAAGGCAGAGAACAATATATAACAGAGGCAGGCCATAATGGTTATTCGTTTTACAACCTTCATCAACGAAGACTTCCTACTTGAGAATAGGGTGCAGTTTCTCAAAGACCAAAATCCAACTATTGACACCAGTCACGATACGCTGGCCAAGCATAAAGATGCTGGAGATATAGTTGATCATTTTGCCAAGAAAGCCGACCCCACGCCAAATAAGGCCCACACTCAGTGGATTGTCAATCAGTATAAGAAGAAATCTATCCGTCAGGAAGATGCTCCTCAGATCAAATCTACACTGAATGACTTTGCTCAGGTTAAAGATCGTCTCGAGAAGAAAGATATCAACCAGTATAAGGATATTGGGGAACTGAGAGATGCTGTCTCGACACAGAAAACACAAGCTGCCAAGGCGGTGAAAGAAAAGGCCGCGTCTGCTACCAACAAGACAGCAGATTTGAAGAAAATGTATGATAGTGATGGTGTCACTGGATATAAAATACCCAACAAAGAGGTCAGCATTAAGAACTACGGGCCTGCTGGTGAAGTGGCGCCCACTCATTGGTGCACTGCTGCAAACTCAGACAACAATATGTTCAACCATTACAAGGGTGGGAAGTATACTATGCACTTCCCTAGTGGTCATGTGTTGCAGTTCCACCACCAATCTAACCAGATCATGGATAAGAATGACCAACAGATTCAACCTAACGATCCCAGGTTCCAAGAGCACGAGCATCACATTGCTAAGTTCCTCAAGCAAACCAAGGAACTCGAGGGGTCGTCAACAATAGATCGATTCCATCATTATGAGCCTCATGAGGTCGATCACGCGATAAACGATTATAGCAACGAGCTCAATAAGAATAAATATCGCAACGCATCGGATCTCCAGGGTCACGATCTACATAAAATTGCTAAACATGCAGCACTCAGCGACCACCAATTTGAGTCGATACATAACCTGCCTGCCCATAAAGGTTACTGGGGAGCTCCTGTTGGACCAGCAATGGATCTATCCTCTAACCCACAATTGACCCATAGTCAAGTTGGTAAGCTGTTGAGCTCAGACACAAATAAGGATCACCATGTTGAAGCGCTGATGTCTAATCCTGCAGTTAAGGGAGAGCACATCGATAAGTTGTTGAAGGTAGAGCACGCAGACGTAACATCGAACCCGCTCGCGTCGAACCCTAACCTACAACCACATCACATCGACAGTTTGATGGCGCATACACCTAACCACATAGCTTTGGTTAAAAATAACGCCATCACTCTTTCTCACGAACAACAGAAGGCCATAGCTGCTTCGCCCGACGTTCTCGCGACGAGAGCCGACATTCATCCGGATATCGTGCAACGCATTATTGATCATCATAGCAATAGGACAACCGCGTTGGACGGTTTGATAACAAACCCCAACGTCCATTTGTCAGACGAACATATGGCTGGCATCCATCGTATGCATCCTACGCACATGGACTTGTCGCATACGATATTCGACTCGCCAAAGACGTCGCCTGAGGTTAGAGAAAAGGTATTCGACCGCAACTTGTCCGACGTTTCGAGTCATGTCAATCTGAGGCAAATGATCAACTCGAAACACTTCACTAAACAACACCTAGACCGAGTTCTCAATAAGGCAGACGAGCTGGAATCAGGACCTAATCCTGAGAGTACAGGCAATCATTTGAGAGAATATGCCGCTAAATATCTCAAAGCCAGCCCGTCTCAAATTGACAGACAAGTACAGGCGGTATCGGCGGGGCGCGGTAAATTCAACGGTTATGAGATGCTGGACAACAAAAACCTCAAACCAGACCACCTGAAAAAGATATACGATTCCAGTAACAGTGAATGGGCGAAGCAACGAGTGCTGGATCACCCAGCTGTCACCAGTGACGTGCTACACCACGCATTTGATAATGGGCATGGTTGGGATAAGACAAAAGTACTGCATCACGATAAGGTACAACAGTCGCACTTCCAGAAGGCGATGGACATCGGACAAACAATGCATGGAGCGGTTTCATCATCGCCGAGCGCTCCACCATCTATACTCAGTAAACTTGCAGACTCACCATTCTCATTCGTCCGAGGCAACGTCGCCTCACATAAGAACACTCCTCAAGAGGCATTAGCCAATCTTGCAAATGATAGCGACAAAGAAGTCGCGTCGACCGCCAAAAAACGTCTCAAAATTAAATAAGGTTGATTTACATGGATTACGAACTCACATCTAAGAAGCTCGACGATGGCACGACCTTAGTGAAGAACAAACATACGAATCAACCTGTCGCGTTTCTTTCTAAGTATAAGCACGGGTCCGCAAATGCAGTGAAGGCTGAGTGGCATCCAGATTTTAAACTGATGCACCCTGAAACGCACGAGAATCTGGTTACTCGGAACTTCCCTAAGCATTTTGATAGTGCTAGTGCTGCCGTATCGTCTCTGACTTCCGACTCGAGACCCTATGTCGAAGGACAAGGGGTTCATACGGACCCATTGAAGACAAAATATATTGGAGCTACGGAGGGCGTGAACGATTATGGTGAGAAAACAGTCACTCATAATTGGCACCTACACGACCAGGAAGGCAACCGTGTGGGGACCCTGAGCTCGCGATATGGTCCTGAAGTAATTCACAGACAAACGCCAGTTAGGATTGGGTTGAAAAAGGACGTAAACGACAGCATCCCAGATTCTGTAAAAGAATCTGCAAGCAAGCGTTTTCCGGGTGACGACGTCGCCAGCTCGCTGCACCGCGTACGGTATATGATTGACAACAAGAACAAAGAGCCACGGTTCATCGGTACACAAGCAGCCAAAGACTCTTCTTATAAGGTGTTCAAAACCAAGTTGAGCCCTGAGGATGCTTCAAAAGCATACGAAGAACATATGCGTAGTACACATGCCGCATCGCCAAGCACCACGCCTTACACATATACCCGTCACTCTCCAATATCATTCACAGCAATGAGAGCTGCTGATAGTAAGTACGGGTCAGGTACGATTCACCACGTGATATCGATGCCTGGAGAACTGCACCATACCACAGCCCACATGGCTCACCGCGACTACGAACATGCACCTAAGAATGCTGAGATTGTAGAATCCACGGAAAAAACCTATTCGACGGTCAGTTTAGAGGAGCACGTAGTACGTTCCCTCAACAAGCAGGTTTCTCCGGGAAAAATGACAAGGTTTGCTAGCTTCAGAAGTGGAAAGTAAATGTACGGATTTAAATCTTTCCTGTTAGAGTACCTGACAGATAAACAGCGCGAACGCTTCAAGGGCATCGAAATGACCGATAAGGCTCGGGCTGACACTGATCATTTCTTTGGTGCTGGCAACGATACTGTGCATGGCAGCATCGCTCACGATGATAAATCTGAAATTCACAAACAGCTTGAACACCATCTAGGCCGTGAATTAACTCACGATGAATACAAATCAGGAATTGTCAAAGACAAATACAACAGAGATGTTAAACTCGGCCGAATGGTCAAAGACAATGACTTGAAAAATCAATTTGACAGGGATCCTTCGAGAAAGACAGACACGCCCAATTTCAAGACGTCAACTGTCAGAGGTACGGAGGTTGCTGGACAAACGAATCCTGCTCGCAACACTGAGCACCCTAACGGTCACTCGTGGCACAATATAAGTTGCAAAAACGTCGAGACGGGTATCAATAGACACTACCTCGAACATGAAATCAAACACGGCACGGTGGTACATAGAGTCCATGACCACACTGGCCAGGAAATCTATCGCGCGACCCTGCAACCCCACCACGACGATCATGGCAACGCAGCCTACTCGCTAGATGCAGAATACGGCATCAAACATCCGTCGTTCACAAAAGATGCGGAAGGAATAGCTAAAAAACTGTCTGGGGAGTATAAGCCTGGTCTGTTTGAAAAACATCCTCACGTTTATGACGACAGCGGTAATATGACTATATTACATCCTGCGATGAAGGCCGAACATATAAACGATGCTCTCGAACACGCAAATCCCGTTGTGCGGTGGCAAGCTGTTGACCATCCAGATGCAACAGAAGCTCACATTTCCAAAGCGTTGAAGGATACACATACTACGGTCCGGGCTCATGCACTTCAACACCCAAATATTACAACCAATCTCCTGGATCATGTCATAGAAAACGGAGCCGTTCCTGATAGACGCCAAGCAGCCAGGCACTCAAAAACATCACCACATGCTCTTGTAAAGGCGTCATACGACAGCGATAAGAGCGTGAGTGCCGCAGCTCTGAGAAATCCAAACAACCCTAGAGAACATCTGGATAAAGTGCTTGCGGGTAACAACGAAGATATGAAGATGCACGCGATACGGAACTCTAATGTTGACCCTAAACATATCGACCATGCTATAGATTCGGGAGATTATGATAGGATGTATGATATACTGAATAATCCTGGACTGACGCACCAGCACTTGACGAAGCTTCTGGCTAACGGTGTCACATCTATCAGAAGTGCTGCTCTCCGCCACCCAAACACAACTCCCGCTCATATACAACTCGGTCTCGAACACGATAGCCCGACGACGAGAAGCACCGCTATATCGAGTATGAAGGCAACTCCTACCAACATAGACAAGGCTCTCAATGATGAATTTCACGGGGTAGCGAAGATTGCTGCCAAGCACGACAACGCAAGCTCTGCAAACATAAACAAGGCACTGAGCCACCCCGACTACGAAGTTAGAAGCGCTGCTCTCGAAAACCCAAATATCAAACCCCACCACTTGATAAAAGCCCTAGACGATCCTGAGCATTGGATAAAACGGAGCGCCATAAGCCACAAAAAAGTCACGTCTGATGTGATCGACCGTGCTCTTGATAATGATCAGGACGATGATATCGCAACAGTAGCTATAAGATCGCATTCAGCGTCTGCTGGTAACATTGATAAGGCTCTGAATCACAGCAGCTCGTTCGTGAGATCCAGTGCAATTCATCACCCTAATGCAACTCCAGACCATATATCAAAGGCTCTTGACAGCAAAGAGATTGGCATTCGTGAGTCGGCAGCGTCTCACCATAACGCGTCCTCAGACAATTTACACAAAGCGCTGAAAGATCAAGACATCGACGTCAAAATAAGCGCTCTCAATAATAACAATATAGCCCCTGAGCATATCCAACGGGCTATGAAAGATAGTGATCCTGGTATTAGAAACGTCGCAGAAAGAATTGCAAAGCGTAAGAGATGGGAAATATGAAAAACTTCAAATCATACCTATTGGAATATCTAACAGACGGTCAACGGGATCGTTACAAGGATGTTCACATGACGGATAAGGCGCGTGCCGATACAGACCATTTCTTCGGTGTCGGTAATGACAAGATTCGTGGTGAAATACGACACGATGACAAATCTGAGATCCACAAACAGTTGGAATCACATATAGGTCGTGATTTATCTCACGATGAATACAAATCTGGTGCCACGAAGGACAAATACGGACGCGATGTCAAGATTGGTAGGCTGATTAAAGATCATGATCTGCGCAACCAATTTGACCAGGACCCGTCAAGAAAGATTCCTGTTGGTGGGACCAGGACATCGACCGTCCGCGGTGTTGAAGTTGCAGGCCAGACCAACTCAACACCAGATGCACAACACCCAAAAGGGCACTCGTGGGGTGATATAAGTTGCAAGAACGTCGATACAGGTATCAACAAGCGGTATTTGAAGTCAGAGATCCGGCACGGTACGGTGGTTCACTTCGTGCACGATCACAACGGTCAAGAAATATATCGTGCCACGTTACAACCGCATCATAACGATGGAGGTCACGTTGCCTACGCTGTAGATGCAGAGTATGGTGTTAAACATCCCAAGTTCACGGAAGATGCACATAGAGTAGCCAAGGAATTGTCTGGTAAATTTAGAACGGGGGTATACCGAAAGGACCCTGACGTCTACAATGACAACGATCAAAGAGAGATGTCGCATCCTAATGCAACCGTCAATGATATAACTCACATATTGAAGCACGGCACGGAAAATGATAAAGACAGTGTTGTCAACCATCCGTTGGTCAACGCTGATCATATAACCCATATTATGAAGCATGAGGCTAGCCCAGGCCTAAGGGCAAAAGCACTGCATAATCGTTCAGCAACATCGGAGCATATTATGATGGGTCTTAACGACCCACAATCTCACGTGAGGCGAGCTGCTATAGCAAGTTACCCTTTAACGGCAGAGCATATTAGCAGAGCCATCCAGAAGGATCAACCTGTCGAGGTGCGTAGAGGAGCTATGCTGGATGCGAGTGCGACGCCCGCACACATCACAAAAGTAATCAAGCACGATCCAGACGTAGACGTTGTGAGACAGGCTCTTATGCACCCAGCATCAGAAGCTAGTCACATCACGATGGCATTGAAGCGATCCGAACCCGATATCCGGCGAGCTGCTATCAAGTCATCGGAAGTGAATAGCGATCATATAGGCATGGCTGTCAAGGACTCGGATGACAGAATAGTGTCATATGCAGTAAGACACAAACAAGCGCTGCCTGAACACATATCTCACGTGTTGAAACACGGATCGAGGAATGCGATAGAGTATGCACTAGCTAAAGAAAGCAACGCTCAGCCTGAACACCTAGGTTCCATTATCAACAGCACCGACCCAAAGACCGACTCGACTATGAAATACATGGCAGCCTTACACCCGAACGCTTCTGCAAAAAACATATCGGACGCTCTCAAACTTAAAGATCCTGACATCAATCAGGATCTTGCATGGGAAAAGCCTCGCTTAACAAAAGATCATCTGGACCATCTCGTCCGCGACTCGAATCCTGCTATAATGGTAGCTCTAACGCGCAGGCAGGATCTTGGCCATGAACATATAAGCCATCTTCTCCAGCATGGCGACAGCTCGATTCAGAGACGGCTGGCTCAGCATCCAAATCTGGCCCCTGAGCATATGATGCACATACTCGACCATGAGCCAAGTCAAGTGACAAGATCGTATATTTTTGACAATTAGGATGTTCCTCATCACGTATTATCACACGCAATACACAATGACCCGAGTGATATGGTACGCACTCAAGCAATTGGGCATAAAAACACACACCCAGACGATCTTGTTCACGTAGCAAAGCATAATGAGGATGCATTCGATGTTGCTACAGCTATGCACCACCCTAATATGCCCTCTGTCGGTCTCCAACATATTGTTGATAGATATAAAAAGGCTCCTTTAGGGCAACAAGCTGCCCTACTTCTCCGTAATAGATCACAGTAAAAGAAAGGGCAGTGATTTCACTGCCCTACTCCTTTGTTTGAGTTGTCTACAGTTTGTTGCAGTTGTTTGATCGCTTCGGTATTTGCATCGATGCTCTGAACTGCAGCTTCGAACTTTAGAATGACTTCATCGTAGCGGGGTTGAATCCATTGCATCGTGAAGAAGTATGCAATCACGATGGACGCGATTACAGCGAGCGGAAGCATGAAAAACAAGGCCTTTAGAAACGACATTCAGATCTCCTATATGAATTGACATGGATTATATTGGCTTATTATGAGAAGCACATTGCCATTTGCTTGATCTCCAGGGCTCGCCCCAGAGTATCAGTTTCATTTTTATCATTACGGACTTCATCAAACCAAGGATGGGACAACGCGTAATAGTCATTATCACGACCCTTAGTGATATCATTACACCCAACAGTCATGATCTTACCGATGTATGATTCTCGGTCTTTATTGATCTCTTCAAGCTGTGCATCGGTAAAGCCCGATACGGCGCCTTTGATCATACCATCATCGGTTTCAAACGTCATAGCACCAAAGGTAGCCTCACGTTTGGTTCCAATAGTACCCTCTTTGAATCCGGTGATGCGAACCTCCAGAGACATTTCAAGCTTCATTTTCAATTGGTGTTTGCTGGTCCCATCTTTATAGACGCCGGATTTGTCCTTCATCACCCCGCCCTCGAGACCATCATTCATCCAGACCACAACCTTTTCAAAAGCTTGTTCAAGATCCGCAACTTCATGAGATTCGATCAATTGCAATTGCTTGAATCCCTTGGCTGATACGATCTCAGCCAGACGTTTAAGTCGAGTCTCATATGGCGTAGTATTCTTGACTTTTTTCAAAGCATTTTGATACTCTTCAGCTGTAATGTAGTCCCATACTTGATACACAATCCGATCCATTGGGGGATTATCAGAGTTCAGCAGGCCATTACTTTCCGCGCGATTCTCAGTCCCCTCAACGATAAATTCGCCAGTATAGTGACCCTGAGGAAGATCCTCAAATTCAGAGCCAAAGGTATACTCGTATTGTTCACCACTCCGAGATAAGAATTCAACCTTACTATCCAGAACCTGCATCTCGCGATAGGTTCCATCGGCCTTCAACTGGAGGATGGCAGGGAAGTTAATATCCTTACGGGTCTTGGCAGAGAAGACGCCACAACGCATATAAACAGGTTTGGTGATCAGATCTCCGAATACTTTGTTGATTTGAGTGCGGCCGCAGTTAATGCGAAGATCTCGGTTAATCATTTTGACTACCAATTCGCGGTCTTGATCACCCAGAGAGTTGAAGATTGTATCCAAAGCAAGGATTGCATCGTGGCCAGTAAGAACCCGATTTGACAACTTAGACTCCAGGAAATCCAGAGCCTCGTCTAGGGTCTTGGTGGGGTTCGGATTGGATCCAAACGGGTTGGGCCCCATTTTTTTATGCCAATGGTTCATGGTTAGGTAATACCGATATACCACCTTATCATAAGTCATCTTCAGGATTCGCTGAAGAGTGGTGTTGGGTTTGTATTTTTTGAGCACGCTGATCTTATGATTGGATCCGTTGCTCAAGTTGATTTCTTCGATGATGTCGTGAATGCTCATTATATAGGGTCCTTGTGAATGCAGTGTTGAACTGAATATAGAGGAACTCGGTAGCATTATCAACTACCGAGTTCCTGGTTTTCACTCATCTTCGTCTTCATGAATCCATTCTTGGTCCGAGTCGATGAAATGGTCATCGTACATAGCCTCATAGATCTCGTCGACCATATGATCGTCACCCTCGATCAACATCAGACACCATTTTGCATATTGTTCAGCAGTAGCCATTTTTTACATCCTCTTTGAATACGTTGATTGCTTTGTCCCAGTTCTCCCACTTCTCTACATCATACGATCTGAGAATGGCAAGCAACTGGTGCTCCTCTATAAGTTTGCGATATTCCTCATGTGATATCACAACAGTCTTGGTCGGGTCCATCATCGAACCACCTCCTCTTCTAAGCGCATCCGCGACACTTGAACCTCGCTAGATATAAACATTGCAGACTTCTTCGTGGTGCGAAGGTCACTTGCATCATACGACACCTTGAATACCTTCTGCCTGGGGTTTGCTCTATTCTTCGCATTATCTATAGAAGGGAACACGAAAAGATAGGGGGATTCATTCTCAACGGTATCTTTATCAATTTCGTAGCGCACAGGTTTGGAACTATATATGCCAGAAATCAAGTTGCCGTCTTTGTCGACACTCAAAACCTTATACCCAATAAACCGATATTCGCCGTTGGCATTGAGCACGTTTGCGTTTTTTGGCATATTTTCAAGTTTCGATACGGGACCGACATCAGTAACATGGAATACATCACCTTCACTATTGACAACAACATCAACAGGGGCCAATGAAAACATCAGTTCGAGGTCTTCCGCACCAATCCCTTCGAATTCGCTGTCGTGCGTAGGTAGAAAGCCGTGGTCAGTATCTTTGATGTAAGACAATTGCTCGAGTCGATCCATAGCAGCTTGCATGGAAAATTCGGCTCCATCATCTACGAGTTTGATCATACGGCCATATGCACCACCAATCTGAGACTCGAGCTCTGCCCACGATTTCGGAGCTCCTTTGTCAATGGCGGTCAACATCATCCGAATCAATTCCATCTTCCCTACGAAGAAGCCTTTGCTGTGATATTTGTTCACACGCAGCACGCTATTTAGCGGATATAGGGTCCCTGGATTGAACCTCAGAGTCTTCGATGCGATGTCGGGAAAGAAATCATCGTGGAATGTATACGTTTTTGTATCGAAATCGAAGGCACCCATGCATACGCTAAAGTCGAAGTTACCAAAAATCTTTTCAGGCGTCTCGAATGTGTCGTACGTCATCACCTGGATGATAGCACGCTCTTTTTTGTCGTTCGTGATGGTGTTTGACTTGAAGGTGACTGCTCGGTCTGAGATGTTAACCACAAAACACCCATCTTCAACTAGAATATGGAAGGCTTCGATCATATCCTTATTCGACTTAGGGTATACGTCATAGTCGTTGATCTCGGTTCGAGTGACCGTAGATAGAATTGCACCCCCGGCAAGAAAACAACCAGGGAGATTTATTTCAAATGATGTTGGTAACCGGCTCATCGCGAGACTCCTAAATGATCTTTACGTTTGTGATAATCAATTTCAGCTATTTTATGATAATCGCTCTCAGTCATATATATTTTGGATCCGGAAATCACCGGATTTCCTGGCGTAACTTCGAGAAAATCGTCAGTGCCGTCTTCTTTGTATAGCCGATGGTCGTTGCCAACAACAATAATATCCGCTTTGCTGAATCCCTCAACCAATGCATGCTTCAAATCTTCTATATTTACTGGCTTGTAGTTAGTCGCCTCCACGCTGACATTCCTGTAGGGTCCGTTAGGAGAGTCGTTACGGTGAATGTGGCCGTGCACGTTAAGCAACTGTTTGCTGAAATCTGTTGAGCTGTAAAGGCCCGATTCGTGGATAGGCTCGTGGGTCATGAATATACCGAACTCGGGGTATTTCCTCCACTTCATCACCTTCTCGAAGAACCATCTTCCGTCTTGCGATTTTCCGGACAGATATCGAATGTCGTCGTGATTGCCTATTACCAACCGTTTGTGGCCGTGCAATTTGAACCAATCGATTTCAAACTTGGCTCTACGACTCACATCTTCTCTGTCGAAGAATACGTCTCCTAAGTGGTATACGATATCATTTGGCTTGATGGTAGAGTTCCAATTATCCATCAGGCACTCGTCCATCTGCTTGCAGGTGTCAAATTCTCGAACCCGCTCACCCTTGAAATTAAAGTAGGTGATCATGTCTTCATCGTAGAAGTGAGTGTCTGATATCACCCATATATCTCTTGTTGTCATAATGCGTCAATACTCATCGTTTTTTTGTTTACGTGGAATTCAGTCTTGTCACACCAGCGCTGGCGCAAACGATTCATCGAAGCTCCCAGCATACTGAAAATGCGTTTCTGTTGTTCGTTCTGGGACACAGAAGAACATTCTTGAAGCAACTTAATCTCTTTTTCGAATGCTGTCAGAAGAGTTTGTTCAAATGTGGCCACGAATGCGATTTGCGCTGTGAGAGCATCGATTTGACTTTGTAGTTCTTTATTCGACTGCTCGAGATCAGCAATTGATCTGACGGTCACGTCAACAGGTTTTTCATCTCCAGGTAGGTTGGAGAGAAGTGATTTGTTAATGGTCATATATACTCCTATTGAATAAGGAAGCCTTCTTTCAGGACAGCTTTCTTCTCTGTTTCAGAAAGGCATGTAAATTTTGCTGTGAAACCGCCGTCCACTTCCACCACCGTATACTCGATGTACTTTAGCAGAGACTGGTTGATCTTCTTGCGGATAGATCCTGAAAGTTTGTAGGTCTTGTTCACACGAGCCTCCTTGTGTTAATGATGTTGTAACACAATTATTGGAGGACGTCAATAGGTTATAGGTCTGTTGCTGATATGGAAAGCAAACAATTCACCCGGATGCCACCAGAATCTTCCTCGGGCCGTAGGAAATAATGGCACCGACCTTCTTTGCCGATGTATATCTTTTTACCTACAAAGGGCGTGAGCTGTTCCAGAATAGTTGCGATCGTCTGCGCAGCCTTCTTTTCCTCGTCCGTATGAGGGTTGGTGATGAGAGTAATGGGGTTATACATGGCATGAAATTTAGAAGGATTGTCGTCAATGTAAGCGTTTTCATACTCTTCGATTGACACTGTTTTAACTTGTGTAGAGTTTGTCATGGTTTCATTTCTGACCCTTCAACCGATGCCACGCTTCTTTGATGACCTCCATCGAAATCTGATCAGGGTGGGATAGGGAACAGTCGCAGCCATTCTCATCCAATTCTGGTGTCCAGCTCGTATCCCATAGCTTGAATTCATTTCGAATCATACGGCCAACGCTGTCGTGGAACTTGGAGAGGTTTTCAACGGGGGTGTCGACAAATGTTTGTAGGTAAGTTGCAGTACCTCGGCGGAACCATCCTTCAACAACAGCAGCCATTTCTTCTATAGTATGCATGTTATTATCCCTTTACAATAGTAAGGCGCTCAGAGGCGCGTGTAATAGCAGTATAGAGCCACTTCTGCCAGTCATCCCGGAAGCACCATGATTCATCATATACCAGCACATTATCCCATTGGCTACCCTGACTTTTGTGGCAAGTAATTGCGTAGCCATAGTCAAATTCCTGTGACCCCTTTAGCGTCTTCCACTCCGGCTTAGCAACATCACTCATGAAGAAGCTCTTATGGACCTTGACCATTACAGGCAGCCCATCAGCATCGTCTTCACGATCCAGTCTGAGGTGCATGAAGTTTGTCTTGTATTTCTGTTGGATTAACTGTTCAACCGTAAACATACCACCATTGAAGATACCCAGGTCACGATCATTCTTGAGGCAGATCAAACGATCCTTTACTTCAGGGGTATCAGGATCTCGCTTCAATAGCTTACGCATCTTACGATTCATATCATCTCTTGTTGCGTTTCTCCCTACGAGAATTTGACTTGCATCTAAAGCGTCCTGAGAAGTGATCTTAGATACAATCCTACTTTCTCCATATTCCCCTAGATCAGGGAAGGTTCCGTTACGAACCTGGGTTGCCAGATAGATGATTGGATTCTCTTCGGCCTGACGATGAATCTCGGTCAACATAACATCAGGCTTCTTATTTGTGAAGTATCCAGCACCTGTAACGGGAGGAAGCTGAGCTGGGTCGCCCAGAACCAGAATGGGCTTATCAAAGGACATAAGATCACGAGCCATCTCTTCATCTACCATAGAACACTCATCAATGATCAACAGAGCTGCGTCTTTGAGAGCACTTGTATTGCGGTTGAGACGGAATGAAAGAGATCCGGTCTTCTTATCAACTTCCGCTATATAAATCAGGCCATGGAGAGTTCTGGCTCCAATACACCCATTCTTCTGCATCATCAGTGCCGCCTTACCCGTGAAGGCCGCATATTCAACGTTGCCATCAATACCTTCAGCAAAGTGCTTGGCAAGCGTTGTTTTTCCTGTACCCGCATAGCCATAGACGCGGAACACCTGTTTCTTCTTTGATTCTTGATAAAACCATTTATCAACAGCCTTGAGAGCTGCTGCTTGTTGTGGGGACCACTGCATACACTATCTCTTTTCAATTATTGCTTTTGGGAGGATGACGAATCCGTCAATACCTGGCACCACATGAACCTTAAAATTCATGATTTGGCGGCCTCTATATGAATCTTGATAATACAACGGCCCTACCTTAAATGCAACTGGTTCGTTGAAAAACGGCATGGTTGTATAATCGTATTTAACTAGTTCGAAAAATGTTGGTTCGCCCATCACGATCACATATTTATCAGGTTCCATCATGACGTTGAAGTCCCGCTGATAATTGTGAATTGCGTCAAGTATCTTGTGGGTGAGTTTCTCAGATTTACTTGGGGTGTGATCGTATACCTGTGTAGTCACTTCTTCAAAATGAGGTTGTAAGAAACCTCGATTTACCATCTGGTTAAATAACCAGCTAAAAGCCATACTGGTAATCTTCCAGCCTTTGTATTTTGATGATTTTTTATATGCATCCTGTACGAGATACATTGATCGCGCAGTTCGTACACTCAAATACTTTATTGTATCCATTATTACTCCTATAATATAAGCAGGGGAGGGTACGTACCCTCCCCTGTTTTATTAGAACATTCGTGCTCTTGCGTGTATGTATGCTTCCCGCAAGATGTGATCGTAAAGTTTTTCCTTTTGGGCTTGGATCTCTTTGTTACGAGCATCGTTTAGACGCCACACATCAGCCATCCATTTTGCGTATTCAGGAGAGTGCGTGCCCATATTAGTACCGCTCCACAACAACCTGTTCGTATTCTGACGGCTCCAACTCAGCACGTTTGCGAACTTCCTCGAACGTGCTATTGTTGAAGATCCGGCCATTCAAATACACCAGTTTCAGCAGGTTGTCCTCAGGTTTGACCAGATGTTCAGGTAGGCTTCGGAAGCTGCTACCACCGATACCTCCTTGATTGACCAGAGCAAGACGTCCTTCTTTGGACTTTTTGCCGTGATCGCCGACTGGGTCCTTGCTGAACCCAACCCACGGACCGTCAGCGATACGAATCGCACTGGCCTTCATAGCATACTTCAGTGTGTCACGGTTCCAAGCTTGCAATAGTCCGCCCCCCATACCAAAAGCAATGTTCTCCAAGCTATAGCCTGCTGCGATGATGTTGTCGACGAGAACTTGCATGGTGTGTTCGTTCAAGCCATCGCCCTGGATGACCTTGACGATTGGAGAACCGTCTGCCCGTTTCGCGAGAACCTTGTAGCCCTTTTTGTTGACCGTATATCCAAAGCATTCCGCCAGGATGTCGAGGATCTCGATCGGAACGGTCATGGGATCGCCGGAATCAGGACGCACGACCAACGTACCACCGCTATCGATTACCAAGTCTTTGAGTTGGTTACCCCAAAGCTCACGGACAGCCTCATAGATGTTGTAGCTGTCGCTTACGCAAGCGTAGATGCTGCCCACAAAGCTGAACTGAGTGATCATGTTGCGATATGCTTCGACCTCATTGAAGCGGCCCCAGCTGGTAACAGTGCTGTGTTCGCTTGCAGGGATGGTACGAGCAACTGGAGCAGCTTCCAGACTAGTGATGTCCGCTCCGTAGTATGCATGAGCACCGACGATTCCTTCAATCGTGTCTGAACCCCAAAAGTTGACGAGGTGAGCCATGCCACCCAGAACAGCACCTTCGGTCGTACTGACACCACGCCCACCAAAATCATGGAGGGAGAATTTGATCACCAGGTTGATCAACGTGTCAACAGGAATGTCCGAAGTTTTGACCAATGCTTTAGCGATGATCTTTTTGAACTTACGGCTCTTCGTTGCGACGGTGGAAGGATACCATACGCCGCGTAGCATTGCCATCTCGATGTACGAGGTCAGCCAACCAAATCCACTGACGCTGTTCTGCACCTGGACTTGTACGTTATGAGTATCCATGACGGTGCCTTCAGGAACAGCCATGATCTCGAGGGGCAGATATCCACCAAACTCGTTGACGATGCGTTCCCAACCTTCACGGTTGAACGGCGCACCGTACACTTTAAAGATGGCCTCTGCGAAATTGATATCGGCCATGGTGAGAGGCGTGGTCATGTAGTCCATCAGCCACGGTTGAATGCCTAGGAACACACTCTTGGATTCGCCACCGCGCGACTCGATGTACGAGCTGATGTGAGTGGTGCCTGGTGGATACTGCAGCCATTGAGATGGCTTGTAACCATCAGTGCGAAGGATTGCGGAAAGCAGGTGTAGGATATTTTTCATAATAGAACTCCTCTATTTGTTAAGTTACCAACTCTCTCTGAGCTGGGTTTGTTGCTATACTATATTATCAGCAGTTGTTTGTCAAATGTTTATTGACTCCATTCTTTATCTTCGTGTGGGCACAAATCCTGAACAGGGCATTCGTCGCAGTATTCGTTATTCTTGGTAATTACACATCCCCAAGAATAACCCTTTGCCCAGCCAGAAGTCGACACTTCGTTGTCAGCAATACGGCTGCAAAGTTGTTGAATTACTTCTTGGGCATCCTTTGTGATTCTACGGCTTTTTTCTTGAAGGGCGTCAAACTCTTCTTGTGTAAGGATATACATCATTGCTTGACGCTCACCGTGACTGTGGTTTTCACTTCAATTGGGTTTGCGAGGATTGCCTTGAAGGTTTCCTTCCTCGTGCTCATTTGTGTCACACGTGCGAGGAACTTATCATAGTCAGTGAATGACTCGTAGTTGATAGATTCAACGTAGTGCTCAGGATATCCGTGGCCTGGATTAGTGCGCGATCGTTCATCACCTGGAATATAGGTATTGGTGGTGGTGATGATGGCCCAATGTGATGTATCCGGCATCTTCATCATTTTCCACCATCATCATCATAATCAGGTGCGCCCTTGCTTTTGTACCAATCGCTGGTCCACGGAATCAAGTTGTCATGGTCAAAGGGCCACGATTTCCGAGGAATATCAGTGACGCACGAACAGATGGGGCATTTGAAACATACAGCAGGATCTCGTGACCCCCAGCTATCACCAGGAACCCCTTCGAAATAACGGAGATCGTTCTTATCAACAAGAAGATGGGCTTCACATCCATTACCGCTGTTACCAGCACCAGTACATACTGACTCCATCGCCCATTTAGCACCATATTTGCCAGGCTTGAGCACTTTCATTCCACCGTCTCCATCACTTCAATATCAACACTATAACGCACACTATATTCGTCTGACTTGTCATCCCAATATTCGCGATACTTCATATAAGCAGATGCTGAATCCACAGCTTTCACCAAACGAATATCGTCGTGTTTGTATGGCTCACCCATGTAGGGGTGTGTAGTGACAATACTTTTTACCAAGAAATATGTCAACATCCAATGTCCTCCAATACACTATATACCTTGATGGTCTTAGCTCTATCCGACAAATTGCACGTCTTGATAGCCTCTTCAAGCTTCTTATTGGCGGTATCTTCGTCCTCGAAGGGACCACGAGTTAGATCTCCTTCGTAGCAGTTGTTATTCACGTCCCAGAAAGTGGCTCGGCCATACCAAGCGACACGAGCTGTCACAATTTTATAGCTCATTGCAATACACCTCGGCCAGAAAGCTTTTCACCTTTGTAGATCACAAAGCCCGACGGATCAACGTATACTCGTCCGACATCGCACAGCTTTCCATTGACTGTGATAGTACGAGGTCCACTAACGTGAACCCCATGAGATACGAGATATGCATCGATGGCAATTGCCACCTCGTCACCTGTCAGTTTGATTTCGACCCCTGGGCCATATTCAGTAGGACCTTTACCGTATTTGACTTTCATACCATCACCCCAGATTCTTAATGAAGCGGTTGATCAGGCTGTAGTGATCTTCAAACATCATGTCCCGCTTGATCTGATTGACAGGAGTCCACTTGGCTTTCTTAGCATCGTCCGACGCCTTCACCTTTGGCTCTTCGAGATCAAATCCAAGATCGATATGGAAAACCTTGGTCACAATGCAGCCTCGGTTAGACCGCTTGGGATTGTCTTCAAGCCACTCGCCGACGATGGAACCCCGAAGAACCTTCTCAGGAATTTTCAGTTTGGTTTCCTCTTTCAGCTCACGAAGACATGCTTGAAGGAAATTCTCCGATGGCTTCTTGAAGCCTCCGGGAAGTGCCCATTGACCCTTACCAGGATGATTCTTACGTTCGACAAGGAGAACATTGCCACCCCACGTGACCAGAGCATCTGCGGTCATGTGGCTACGCTCTTCGAATTTGATTGGCTGGCCCACTTGCATCGATGCGCGATATTTGATGTTGAACTTGTATTCTTCGATGGACCACTTCACCCAATCTGGGGAATCTTGACCGTTCAGCGGGAAGAACCAATCGCTAATCAGATTCTGCACAGACTGTGAAACCCACCCAGAATCCATCCAACGAGAGTTTGGCTCGATGCCCGTAGCGTGAAGAAACAATGACTGACGAACATCGGTTGCATTGATTGTGTCACCAGTCACCTCGCTTTTAACAGCAGGGATGTTGACCGCCTTTGCGGACCACTTGGGGAAGATCTTCATGTAGTAGCTGGAAGCGTCCTTCTTGTGGCCGATCAAAGCGACATTGGATTTCCACATCGTTTTGACCACATCAGGACCGTTACCAAATGCCCCACTGTTGGCGACTTGGTTTTGAGCATTTAGAACCCAGCTGATATCATCGTCGACATAATCGACCAGAGGAACAACCAGAACATCTTCTTGGGGGAATACAGATTTGATCATTGCCTTTCGTTCTTCAAAAGTGAAAGGATTCTTGAACACATCACGTGCTGCAAAGCTAGAACCAACGCCAACAATGGTGAACTTTGCTTGTTTCCGTGCTTCACGGATAACGGTTTCATGCGCCTTAGTAAAGGGCTGGCACCGGAAAATACAGAAGAGAGCATCAAACATTGATCTGCACCTCCTGTACTGCAACATCGTAACCGAGACCCTCGATGCCGTCTGCAACCATCGAGGCGATGCTTTTCACCTCTTCTACGTATTGCTTGACGACCTGGAGGCCTTGGAACACCTTAATAACATACACAGTACGTTTCATCTTGCAAAAACTCCTTTTGCTATATAAGCAATCCTCTCTGGATTGCGTTGTTATTTATATCACTACTCCGGCAGACTGTCAACAATCTCCTCAGATTCGATGCCGTCAACTAGCCATTTCAACCGAAAAGCACAACGCCAACGATCGGAGATATAGTGCATGTTGTTGCGAATAGAATGTGAAGTCTCATAACCGTAGGTTTCAATGCCTGTGCGGTTATCATTTTCCTCCTTAGCCCATTTAACCCATACGCGATTCATTTCTCGCAAAAGCGGTTTGAAAGCATCTACGGTTTTGGTTTCAAACCATTGGCCAAAAGCTTTGTTCATCTCATATCGAAATTTTTCAGGACGCATTTCATATTCCTTTTTATTTTTCACAAGCCGGGTACTGACAATGTAGATTGTGTAGAGGACATTTACCATTTTCATCTTTATTTTTACACTTCTCAGTATCTTTTTTCAAATCACCTTTCCCGTTGAACTTCTTACCAGTTAATGCTGTGTAGATGTTTTGTGCAGTATCTTCAATAAAGAATTCCATTTGTTCAAGTTCATCTTTTTCTTCATCAGTTTCTGGCCGTGCTTGTTGGACTGCAGAAAGGTATGAGAATGCTTTGAACAAATCAGCAGTGAGCGTATAACAACGTGCCATACTAGCATCGCCGTTACCCATAAACAGTTTTTCTCGCTTCATCATTCATACTCCCGAATGTGTTGGGTTTACTCTGATTTATTAGTATCACATGTTAAACGTATCTACGATCTGGTTCATCTCGAACTCGTCCCATACACTCACGTCTGCATTCACACCATTGAGTTTTAACACTTCAGTAACGAACTTTGCATAGTAAACAGGCCATATCGATTCTTTACCACGACGTGTTGGGCACTTATACACAGTTGCAAGCCCGTCGTCAAGCATTGATACTAATACTTTTTGTGGTGCTCTGGAAGGGTCAAGGAGATAGGTGATGGCCTGTTGGTTACTGAGGTCGAAGAAGTCAGATGCATAACTACAAGCAGCGTCATGCGCTTGGGCGCGATTAATTAATGTTTGCCTCATATCTTCAGCTTTTTTAAGACGAAGTTCAATTTCATCACACATTTGCAAAAACTCCTTTTGCTATATAAGCAGCCCTCACTGGCTTACTTGGCTACTTATATCATAGGCTTGGCGTAATGTCAATAGGCGTTTTAAGGTACATCGGGATTCTCCTTTTGTGCACTCAGCTGTCGAATCAGTTCCCATGTTTCAGGCGTCGGGCCAACCATAGGCGAAACACCCACAAAGTCGTCTCCTACAATGATATTGGGCATTGTCCCACGAATTTTGTGTAAAGGTGTTTCAGAATGATCTTTCGGGGTCGGCATAAAGTCCCTCCTTACGTCCATAATACTGTCCACCCAAATCCAAGTAAGCTGTATCATAAATTGGATCATGGTGCAACTGTACATTTTTCACATCGTCGCTATTGTCATCTCTATCAATATAAAACAGCTGTTTATCAGCCAGAAGTGGCCTTTCATCAGCTAGTTTAGTGAGGGTGTCAATCAGTTCTCGAATATTCACCGCTTATACTCCTTGACCGGTATAACCGTTGGCGACAACCTTTGGCAGGAGAACATTATGTAGTGTCCCGTTATAAAACTGCTGAGCCATCGTGTGTGTGTTCGCTAGTTGCTCAAGGTAGTCACACCCATACGCATAACTTTTTACGCTTCCATCTTCATGTTTGACAGATATGCCACTTTGCAATGTTTGTTGGTTTATACAGCATTTCCAAAAAAGTTTCATCGTTCATACTCCCGAATATGTTTATGTGCTTCGTCGAACATTTGAATTACTGCACGACATGCCGAGTTCAATTGCTGTCTGTGATCGCCAAGAGGAACAACATAGTAAGGCAGATTGTATTCTTCCAGCAGATCAATCCAGAATTGCATTTTACTTTCGCGTTTGTCGCCACCATATCGTAGTGGATCGGCTTCGAACGGGATACCATCATTCATCACAATATAGAAGTCTGATTTCAACCGTTTTGCACGGTATTCGCAAAGATCGACATCGTGGTCGGTGCCACCGCCCCAAAGACGGTAGTACCCCAAAGTAGAAAAGAGGTCGGTATCTTGGAAGACGAATGGCTTGTTCTTTAGATCGTCACGAGCAGTGGTTTGCAGGGCGGATTGACCTTGAATGATAGCTCGCATCCTTTCGTCAGTGACTTCTGCACCGACAGTTTCCAGATACTCACGAGCCCACTCAGGTACAAACCACCCATTCAGCTCCTTAGCAAGAGCTCGAGTCATAGTAGTCTTACCACAGCTTTCGGCCCCAAAGATCGTCACGGTCTTGCGGATATGCTTCTGGAATTCAGGAAGAATCTGGTCGAAACTGTCCATCAGATCGTGGCGAACATCAGTACCCTTAACAGGCATAGTCTCCCTGTAACGGTTGCAGGGCATAAATTGACAACCGAGAACATTGGCCATGTCCATACCATACAGCTCGCTGGCCACAAAGTAGTCGTCAGGTTTCACATCAACAAACTCGCGAACGATATCACGCCAAACATTCCAAAAGTCGGGATGTTCGCTGGGTTCTTGAGGAACGTCACGATTCAACCAATGAATCTTGACCCTGCTATCGTTGATATACGCCCTGCTGAAGGCCACGACCCTGTCAATACCTTTGACCGGCTCTTGCTCTAATGTCCCGACGATCACATGAACCTGATCGCCCACGTAATGCAGTAAGTTTTTTGCATAGTCAATAAGATACTTGTGCCCCGTGGTAGGGACTAGAGCCGTCATCAGTACAATTGTGTTCGGCATCATTCGACTCCTCATTAGACGAAACTTTTTGTGCAAGAAGTTTTACGGCGTCGATCAACTCATCAGGCATTTCGTGTAGCGGCAATATACCACTGAAAGTCTGTCCGTCAACGGTGAAATAGAAGCTCCAGTTGGGATAATGGAAAGATGCAGAACATGGTACGCTTTCTCCGTTCGGCAGAATGATTGGCCCGAGGACTATTTCGGGGTCCTCAGATACCCCGAAACAAATCCGTGCTCCAGTTTCGGACATCGCATCCATTATATCAACAGCAGCATATGCTTCCATATATGCACGATGCAGGGTTTCTTGTTCTATGTTTGAAGTATCTTCAACTGTCAGAGTGCGGTTATTCCACGCTGCGATGGCTCCGACCACAGTTTCAGCTCCGGGGCTCGACACTTCACAATCAGAACAAGCTACTGCCCAGTTGTGGCCAGTCCTTTTGCCAAATACTCGCAACGTCGCTGAGTCTGTATAGGGAGATCCGCCACAAAACGGACACTGTTTTAGCTTACTCATTACAAACTCCAATATTTACCGAGTGCTGAGCGTATACGTATAACTGGATCATCCATTTTTAGGTTCTCCTTACTACGTGACAGTTACTGTAAATGGGAACGGGTGGATTTCATATGAATCCACCTTAGGAGGCCCCTCTTCCCAATAGGCCCACACCTCATCACCATCGTTATCTTCTTTCATCTGGTATGTGACAACCTGGACTCTTGAAGGGGAACGATCCCCACATTGTTCAATCAGTTTATTGATCAGCTCTTGAACTGTCATAGCGGGCCGTACATCAGTTCTTTGCGAGCTGCCTGCCAATCATACTGATATACACAAGGGGTTCCAGGCTTCTCTGCATAGGGGCCCCAAACACTGTGAACGGTAACGGTTGTGTATTCACGAAGTCCTTCATCCAAAGACTGATATCGCTTCCATGCAATCGAGATGGCATCGTGCAGGTCAGTCGTACTGGCCCATACACTATCATAGTCGTTGATAACATAGGTTGTAGTCATTTACATTCTCTTTCGTAGGTTGCAAACATTTCAATCATTATATGCCAGTGCCCAGTGACAATCAACCACATTTTATACTAATCAATCTGGATTGACATTTCATTATGATCTCCCCATCTCTATATGTGTCTCCGATCTACGGAAAGTCCTCGGCAGACAGCTTTTCACCATCGTTCAGCGCATATTCAGCGCCGTCGCGTGTGAGCCAGAATACATCATCACCGCCGGAGAGATCGTTACCCTTTCGTTGGCGCGCAGCACCCATTGCTACCATTGCTACCCAGTGGTCATAGTTGCAGCTTCCTTTGCCTGTGACAAAATAGTTGCGATAGCTGACCTTGCGCTTGTGAGACAGGCCAAGCGCATGACGCGCCAGATCGCGCTGGGTTTTGGCCATTGCGATTTCACCCATGCTGCACCGCCTTGGCTACTGTGAGGGCGGCGTTAACACCTTGCATGTCGTAGCGGCCATCATAGTCTAGCCACACCTTTGTCATTTCCAACGCCTCCACCAGCCGCGCGATTACCTCGTCGCGGGGGTCGGGCTGTGGCTCGACCCCCCACGTCGCTATCGCCCGCATCGCGCGGCTCAAATCTTCTTGGGCCTGATTGCAGATTGAGGTTTCGCAATATGCCATTGCGTCATCGCGGGAATTGAAGCCGGTCATACCGCGATGATTTGGGTTTGCGTTCCAAGATCCAACACCGCCAGCCGGATTGCATCCATCATCAAACGGAATCAATACATAGGCGTAATAGCCGTCGCCCTTTGCAAACCAGCATGATGGGTTTGGACTGTCCTCGTCCTTGCGCCAGTAAAATACCAGCGGCTTG
>ERZ1034365.146-NODE-146-length-39289-cov-3.758824_pt1 | contig 39289 bp, 40 predicted proteins | sample MGYA00520615_ERZ1034365 | MGnify/ENA primary metagenome ERZ1034365 (study PRJEB33736, sample SAMEA104284505) | Azolla filiculoides | biome: Urban; feature: Water surface; material: Ditch water | place: Netherlands | collected 2015-10-28 | depth 0-0.1 m ...
AAGACCATCCGGAACAATGCATCATCCGGGAAACCGAAGAAGAAACCGGATACCGTCTTTCATCCGTTCGAAAAGTCTTCGAATCCTATATGTCACCTGGTGCAGTAACGGAGATTTTATATTTCTTTGTAGGCGAATATAATGCCAGCATGAAAGTTAGTGAAGGTGGCGGAGTTGAACACGAACAAGAAAACATTGATGTTTTAGAATATACTTTTGAAGAAGCCTACGCTATGATTGCATCAGGACAAATAAAAGACGCCAAAACAATTATGCTATTGCAATATGCCAAAATAAACGCATTGGTTTAATTCACAGCAACTTATTCTTTGATTATTTTCTTTTTCAAATTGGGTAAAAAGAAAGCAATAATCCCAATCAAAGGCAAATAAGCACAAAGATAATAGACATAAGTAATACTGGTATGATCGGCTAGATTACCCAACAAAGCTGATCCTAAACCACCCATTCCAAAAGCAAATCCGTAAAAAAGTCCAGAAACCATACCCAGTTTTTTAGGCAATAATTCTTGCGCATACACTAATATTGCAGGGAAAGCCGATGAAATAATTACTCCAATTACAACTGATAAAATTCCTGTCCAAAATAAATCTACAAAAGGCAATAATAAAGTAAAAGGAGCTGCTCCCAATACTGAAAACCAAATCACATATTTTCGTCCAAATTTATCGCCCAAAGGACCTCCGATTAATGTTCCCACAGCACAAGCCGCCAAAAACAAAACCAAATGAAATTGTGCATCCTGAACCGATAAATGGAATTTTTCTATTAGATAAAAAGTAAAATAACTGGACATACTGGCCATGTAAAAAAACTTTGAAAATATCAAAACCAATAATATAGTTACTGAAATAACTATTTTGGTTTGGCTCAGATTTGGCAAATCTATAACCGCTTTCTTGGTCGCTCTTAAACTTAAATGATTTTGGTACCAAAGCGCAATTCTGCTTAAAACCATCAAGCCAATTATGGCCACCACCACAAACCAAATAATGTAATATTGCGTGTTAGGAACTACAATCAAAGCTACTAATAACGGTCCAATTGCGGTTCCGGCATTTCCTCCTAATTGAAAAATAGATTGCGCCAAACCACGCTTTCCTCCTGATGCCAAAAAGGATATTCTAGAAGCTTCGGGATGAAAAATAGAAGAACCTATTCCGACCAAAACTACCGAAAGAATAATCATGGAAAAATTTGATGCGTATGACAACAGTACAATCCCCGATAAAGTAAAAAGCATTCCGAAGATTTGAGAAAAAGGCTTTGGTTTTTTATCTGTGTACAACCCCACAACCGGTTGCAAAATAGAAGCTGCCAGTTGATATGCCAAAGTGATTAATCCGATTTGGGTAAAGGTTAAATTGAAATTTTCCTTTAGAATTGGATACGAAGCAGGAATTACTGCTTGCAATAAATCATTCAATAAATGGGCAAATGCAATTGAAAATAATATTGGATAAACTGTTTTTTGAACTATAATCGTTGACTCTGAAGAAGCGGTAGCGCTGGAAGAACTCATGTTTAAAATCTAATTAAAAAATTGAGCTTACTTAAAAATGACTTTTAAATAAACTGTACTATAAAATACCAAAATAATAAAGTGACAAATGAGATTGGTATTCCAAAACCAATCATCATACTGCTCAATCTGGGTTTTAACCCATGGGAAGAAGCTAATATACAAGCTGTAATCATTGGTGCCATCGCAGATTCCATTATGGCAACCTGAATGCTTTTTGTATGCTGCTGCAAAAGTACGACATATAACAAATAGAACATGGCGGGAGTTATCACTAATTTATACAAAAGTCCCAATCCTAAAAATTTCCAATGCTGGCTTTTTCTGTCAAAACGTAATTGCAAACCAACAGAAAGCATTGCCAAAGGAGTCATGGTACTTCCTATTTTTCGTAAAACAAACTCAACATATTCATGAAAATCAAAACCCAGAATATTCATCACACAAGCTAAAAGGAAAGTAATAAAAGGTGGAAAGAAAAGTATCTTTTTCGCAATATGAAATCCGTTTGGGTTTCCGGAAGAAAATAACGTTGCTACCAAAATCCCTAAAGTAGAAAGAACAACAAAAGAACCCGGCTGATCGACTAAGATTGCCGTTTTCATCCCTTCTTCTCCATACAACGCTTGAATTATGGGAAATCCTAAAAAAGAAGTATTTCCTAAACCTGCAGTTATAATCAGACATCCTACAAGCTTTTTTGACCAGCCAAACTTTTTTCCTAAAAGGCTAAACAGCAAGTACGAAACGACAAAACCAATCCAAGCTACACTAATAGGAAAGAGTAAATCGTTGCTCCATTTTATTTTCGGAATGTAATATAAGGCTAATGCAGGAAGGCAGATATAAATAACAATCCAATTTAAAATCTTGTACGTGTTTTTAGGGAATCGTTTCACATTTTGCAATACAATTCCGAGTAGTAAAAAAACAAAGATCACAACGAAGTTAAACATAAGTCTTCAAAGATATTGACTAATTTATTGATTTCACAACATATAAATACAAAAAGCCCTTTTATTTAAATAATTCCCCAATTAACACCTATTACTTTCACTAAAAAATCAATTTAACTAATTCTTCTTCAAAAAATAAATTAATTCACATTTAAGCGTTAATTTTACTAAAATGATTTTAGGCTTTGGAAAACAAAAATAAAAAACAGTCATCCCTTTTCGAGAAAGCTGGTATAGCACCTCCAAAAATTATCAGTTCAAATGTTGTAAATCAAATTCAACAATTCCGAAAAATTCAACCGTCATCACAGGAATTAATTGATGGAATTTTAGCCGGAAATATTGCTACTTTAAGTCGGGCAATAACTTTAGTGGAAAGTACAAATACAAGTCATTTGGCGAAAGCCAACGAAGTAATAAATTCTTGTTTACCGCATGCTAATAAATCCGTTCGAATAGGAATTACAGGTGTTCCCGGTGTTGGAAAAAGTACTTTTATTGAAGCTTTCGGTAAATATTTGACTGGCTTAGGAAAGAAAGTTGCCGTTCTGGCCGTAGATCCAAGCAGTACGATTTCTCACGGAAGTATTTTGGGTGATAAAACGAGAATGGAAGAATTGGTTAAAGACAAAAATGCCTATATCCGACCTTCGGCTTCGGGCGAAACATTGGGCGGTGTGGCCCGAAAAACAAGAGAAACTATAACACTCTGCGAGGCTTGTGGTTTTGACACCATCATCATAGAAACTGTTGGTGTTGGCCAAAGCGAAACTGCTGTTCACAGTATGGTCGATTTCTTTTTACTGCTAAAAATAGCGGGTGCCGGGGATGAATTACAAGGCATCAAACGCGGAATTATGGAAATGGCCGACGCTATAGTCATCAACAAAGCCGATGGCGATAATATTAAAAAAGCCAATTTAGCAAAAGTAGAATTCAACAGGGCATTGCATTTATTTCCTGTCAAAAAATCAGGTTGGACACCAACAACAGCGACTTGCAGCGCAATTACACATGAAGGAATTCCGGAAGTTTGGGATACTATTCAGCAGTTTTTGGAGCAGACCAAATCCAATCAGTATTTTTTTGAAAAAAGAAAAGAGCAAAACCAATATTGGATGTTAGAAACCATCAATGAACAATTAAAGTCGGATTTTTATAACCAAATTGAAATCCAAAAGGCATTAGATACAACCAAAAAAGCGGTGCAAAATGATGAAATATCACCCTTTGCAGCCGCTCAACAATTATTAAATCTTTATCGGGATTCTAAAAAACAAATCTAAAATACTACTGGATTACTCTTCGTAGCGACCAATTTCACGATCATAAAACTCATTCGCAAGCACTATTAATCCTTCCATTTCAGCATTCAATTCCGCTTCGTCAAGATCTTCGGCTTCTTCCATGAATTCTACTTCATCGTCTTTTAGATTGATAATAAATCTTGGATAATCAAGGTGAATAATGAAAATATCATCTGGAAAATCAGTATTGTCGCCTAGTAAAAATTTTGGTAATTCCATAATTGGTGTTTAATCTGTTATTTAAAATTGGGTTATTCGATTCACCGAATAACGGTATAAATCTATTTATCAGAAAGAATAACGGGTGCATTTCCTTTACCATTCATAAAAATAATTTTGGTGTTTGGAGATGCTGCTAATTCTTTTTGCGCTTTTATTTGTTCGTACTGCAATTGTTTATCTGATAATCCGGTAGAAATAATTCTTTGATAATCAGCAATACCTTGTGCTTCCACTCTTTTACGTTCGGCTTCCTGTTTTTCTTTTTGCAAAATAAAAGTCATTTTTTGAGCATCTTGTTCGGCATTAATTTTACTTTCAATTGATGCTTTTACCGAAGTTGGAAGATTGATATTTCGAATTAATAATTGCTCCAAAACTAAACCTCTGGATTTAAAATCAGTTTCAATAGTTTTAAAAATACGTTGCTGAAATTCATTTCTTTTGGTCGAATATAAAGCGACTGCATCATAATAAACTGCGTTATCACGAATACGGGTTCGGGTTATGGGACGCACAATCTTATCGGAATAATCAACACCAATTTGCTTGAAAATAATTGGAGCATCTTGGGGAGAAACACGATACAAAACCGTTAAGTCAATTACGACTTCAAGCCCGTCATTTGATAAAACGCGTATCGCATCATCACCGCCTTGAGCACCTTCGTCATGAATCGCAGACATCGTATAATTTTGCGTCTGAACATCAAAAACAGTTATATCCAAAAGAGGGTTTATCATATGCAATCCACTTTCCAGAATTTCGGGTTCCACATTTCCATAAAGGGATTTAACACCTACTTTACCCGCATCAATTTGCTTGACCATGGCCGAAAAAAGTCCTAAAACAATGATCAAAACACCAATAATTTTAAGAATACCCGAGAATTTAGAAAACTGATTTACATTGTTTTTCAAAGAGAAACTTACAATCAATAAAATTATTCCAAGAATAATAAATACAATCATTTTTTTTTATTTAGTTGGTTAGTTATTATGCCTGTTAGACGACAAAACGATACCGAAGTTACACATTCTAACCGATTTCAGGAGCATTATTTTCCTTAGCTAATTTACCCGTTAATCGCGCAAAGCGAATATACAAAAATAAAGCCGCAGCTGATAATCCCGCGAGAAGTCCTATCCAGATTCCTACTGCCTGTAATGATGTATATTTTCCTAAATAATAAGAAATAGGAAAACCGATTACCCAATACGCCACAAAAGTAATGTACATAGGAATTTTCACGTCTTGTAATCCCCGTAATGCGCCTAAAACTACAACTTGAATTCCATCCGAAATTTGGAAAACAGCAGCGACCAAAAGCAATTTCGCCGTTATTATGATAATTTCCTGATTGTCTAATACTTGCATCGAATCACTCATATTCAAAAACAAATGAGGCAAATAATTATGAAAAACCACGAAAATGATTCCGAAAAACGTCTCTAAAACAATCGCCAATAAAAATATTGACCGAGCGACAACAATTAAGTTTTTATAGTCATTCATTCCTTTGCTGTGACTCACCCGAATCATCGCCGTAACACTTAGTCCCATTGCAACCATAAAAGTTGATGATGCCAGCGTAAGCGCAATCTGATTGGCTGCCTGACTGTTTTTCCCCAAAGAACCCGAAAGCCAAATTGCAGCGGTAAACAAAGTGACTTCAAACAACATTTGCATCGCTGATGGTAAACCCAAATTGATAATTTTTTTCAGAATTGATTTTCGAATTTCCTTGAAACTGAAATTTTTAAAATATCGTTTGAAAGCTTCATTTTTTCGCAACAGCAAATCCATAAAAACCACCATCATAATTCTGGAAATAACTGTTCCTAATGCAGCACCAAGAATTCCCAGTTTTGGAAAAACCCAAACACCGTATATCAGTACATAATTAAAAAAGATATGAACCACATTTGCCATAAAAATAGCATACATCGAATATTTAGTTTTGGCCAATCCATCTGCAAATTGTTTATATCCCTGATACATAATCACCGGAATCAAAGAGAAAGCAACCCAGTCTATATATGGTGCGGCCATGTCAGCAACGGCTTTGGGCTGATGCATCAAATACATAATTTGTTTTGATAAAACTGTGAGAATAAACAACACAACACCCAGAACAGTACACAAAAGCAAGCCATGATGAAAAGTGGAACGAATTTTTTTATCATTTTTTTCCGCATCCGCTTCAGCAACCAAAGGTGTAATTGCTGTCGAAAATCCAATTCCTAAAGACAACGCGATAAAAATAAAACTATTACCTAACGAAACCGCTGCCAACTCTGTAGAACCAAGGTTTCCCACCATAAAATTATCTACAATTCCTATCAAAGTATGACCCAGCATTCCTAGAATTACAGGATAAGCTAATTTTATATTGTAAGAAAACTCTTTGGTATATTGAACTAAATTCACTTTATCATTTTTTAGTTGGCAAAGGTAATTAGAAGGAATTGATTCTGTCTATAGATTTCGAATAATAAGTCCGGTTTATCAATAAAGAGTCGTAATTATATAACAAAACCAACTAATTCTATAACACGTCCTCCCATTTGCGGTCCTACTTTTGTAATGTTAAACAATTAAAATTTATATAACCCCAAACATTAAGATTATGAAAAGTACAGCAACAATCAAAATACTATTAGTATTAGCAATATCCCTATTTTACACGAATAGTAGTTCAGCACAAGAAAAAGACACAACCCAATATGACCAGGGATTTCGTTTAGGGGTTGGTTTAAACGCAGGATACGCGCTTAATGATCCGTATAAACTAACTTTAGGTGCCGATGCCAGATTACAATATGATCTGTCCAAAAGATACTCCTTAACGTTAACAACTGGATTTTCGAACTTATTTGTGAGCCAATCAGATGGTGCGGATTTAGGATTTATTCCGGCAAAAGCAGGTTTTAAAGCCTTCGTATGGAATGACGAATTTTATGTAATGGGTGAAGCCGGAGCCGCTTTTGCTGTCACCAATAACTACAACCAAACGTCTTTACTTTTAGCGCCAAGTATAGGTTATGCTACAAAATACATCGATGTTTCGTTGCGATATGAGCACTATTCTGACTTCCAAAAATTGAATAATAATGGAACAACAGGAAAAGGTGTCGGACAATTAGGCGTTCGTTTAGCTTATGGTTTCCAACTGTAAAACAAAATCATACTCCTAAAAATGCGCTGTAATTCAGCGCATTTTTTTTGTGAAACAAAATCTGGTTTTCCGCTTATGAATCTCACAAATTACCGCATTTATATCAAAGGAATGCTGTATTTTTGAGGAGCTAAATCCAGCTGTACGTTACAATCTTTTTCAATAAATTATTTTTTTCAACGTCCCGTCAGGAGCTTCCTTTGGTCGCTCTGCCAGAACAAGAAAAAATATAATTTCTTTTCAAAAGGATTTTCACTTCCATCTGGGCTAAGACATTCATTTTTAAAACAGCTTTTCAATGGAAAAATTCACACTCGAATTACTATTTCACATCATCGGAATTGGTTCCGCTTCCGGTTTAATTTACAAAGACAACACTTTATTTATAATTGGCGACAACAGCGGATTTCTTTATGAATACGCATTCGACGCCAAAGATTTAAAGCGTCATCCAATACTTGAAAACCCATTGGAAAACACACCCAAAAAAGACAAAGCCGATTTTGAAGCGATTACCCATTTCGATAATCGATTTTATATTTTCGGTTCTGGTTCTACTGAAAATCGAAATAAAATGATTGAAGTCAATTCCGAAAATAAAGAAAATACCTCAACAACCGATTTGACCGATTTGTATTCCGTAATGCAAAGTTTTGGCGAAATAAAACCCGAAGATTTCAATATTGAAGGAGCAATATACAATGGCGAAACTTGGTTTTTATTCAATCGTGGGAACGGAAAATCAAATAAAAATGTCGTTTTCACTATTACAGGAAAAAATCTGACCAATGAATTTAACATCCTTTCGAACGCCTACAAACTTCCCAAAATAAAAGGAGTTCGTTGCAGTTTTACCGATGCCATTTTGGTAGAAAACAAAATTTATTTTTTGGCCACAGCCGAAGATACCGAATCAACATATGATGACGGCGAAGTTTTGGGAAGTCTAATTGGCAGCATTGACATCGAAACCATGAAAATAGATTTCACGCAAAAAATTAGCAGCACCCATAAATTCGAAGGCTTAACCGTATTCAAAAACACCAATCAGACCATCGAATTACTGCTTTGTGAAGACAAAGATTCTGATGTTTTAGAAACTGCTATTTATAAATTGACTTTAGATAAAAACTTTAAAAATTAAAAAATGATTGATTTAAAAAATAAAAATGCCCTCATCACCGGAGCAGGAAAAGGAATTGGAAAGGCGGTTGCCATTGCTTTGGCAAAAGAAGGTGTAAATGTAATTTTGGTTGCCAGAACACAGGAAGAAATAGACAGTGTAGCCGCAAAAGCGCGTTCATTAAGAGTAAAAGCACTTGCCATCACCGCTGATGTTGCAGATATCAATTCCGTAAACGCTGCTGTTGCCAAAGCATTGGCTGAATTTGGAACTATTGATATTTTAATCAATAATGCCGGAATTGCTACTTTTGGAAAATTTTTAGAATTAGAACCAACGGATTGGGAACGCATCATTCAGGTAAACTTAATGGGAACGTATTATGTGACTCGTGCCGTTTTACCCAATATGATAGAAAGACAAACAGGTGATATCATCAATATTTCATCAACTGCTGGATTAAACGGAAATGCTTTAACAAGTGCCTACAGTGCTTCAAAATTCGCGCTTTTAGGTCTGACCGATTCTTTGATGCAAGAAATGCGTAAACACAACATTCGAGTTACGGCTTTAACGCCAAGTACTGTAGCTACTGAAATGTCTAAAGAATTAAAATTAACTGACGGTAATCCTGAAAAAGTAATGCAATCTGAAGATATTGCCGAATTAATCATCGCACAACTCAAATTAAACCGACGCGTTTTTATCAAAAACAGTAGTATTTGGTCAACTAATCCATAAAACTGTCAAAAGTATTAAAGTCGAATGACCTTCAGATAATAAAAAACCATTAAGGAATTAAGTTTCATTAAGTTTTACCTTAATTTTCTTAATCTCTTAATGGTTAAAAAAACGTATATGACTCAGGTGTTTAAGAATTCATTAAGCTAGAGCCGAAATAAAATCCATTCGCACACTCCCGTCTTCATCAATTTTTGTCAAATTGATTTCACGCAACGTATTCACTAACTCCGGATTCCAAGGCGTTTTTACTTTCACATAATTTTCGGTAAAACCGTGAATGTATCCTTCTTTATTTTCACTTTCAAACAAAACAGTTCTGTTGGATCCCAATTGACTTTCATAAAAAGCACGACGCTTTTTAACGGATAAACCACGCAACATTTTGCTCCTTTTGGCCCGAACATTGGCAGGAACAACTCCTTCCATATCGGCAGCTTCTGTATTATCCCGTTCGGAATAGGTAAAAACATGTAAATAAGAAATATTCATTTCGTTCAAAAAATGATACGTTTCCAGGAAATGTTCATCGGTTTCACCAGGAAAACCAACAATCACATCCACACCAATACACGCATGTGGCATTACTTCACGAATTTTATTTACTCTTTCGGTATATACTTCACGTTGGTAACGTCGTTTCATTAATTTCAAAATGTCATTGCTTCCGGATTGTAACGGAATATGAAAATGCGGTACAAAAGTTCGACTTTTAGATACAAATTCTATCGTTTCATTTTTCAATAAATTGGGCTCTATAGAGGATATTCGCAATCTTTCGATGCCTTCTACTGTATCTAAAGCCTGAACCAATTCTAAGAAAGTATGTTCGTGTTTTTTATTTCCAAATTCCCCTTTTCCATAATCTCCAATATTTACACCGGTCAGAACAATTTCTTTGATGTTTTGTTTAGAGATATCGTAGGCATTTTTCAATACATTTTCTAACTCATCACTTCTGGAAATTCCTCGAGCTAATGGAATGGTACAATACGTACATTTATAATCACAACCGTCTTGTACTTTCAGGAACGCGCGGGTTCGGTCGCCAATCGAGTAACTGCCTACATAAAAATCGGCTTCGGCAATTTCGCAGGAATGTACTTCACCAAAATCATTCTTGGACAAATCATTGATATAATCTGCCAATTTAAATTTTTCGGTTGCGCCAAGCACTAAATCCACTCCATCTACATTCGCCAGTTCTTCGGGTTTCAATTGGGCGTAACAGCCCACCGCCGCAACAAAAGCTTTGTCATTCAACTTCATTGCTTTACGCACCACTTGTTTGAATTGTTTATCGGCATTTTCAGTTACCGAACACGTATTAATCACATACATATCGGCTACTTCCTCAAAATCCACTCGATCAAAACCTTCGTCTTGTAAATTTCGGGCAATGGTCGATGTTTCCGAAAAGTTCAGTTTACAGCCCAAGGTATAAAAGGCCACTTTTTTTCTGTTTTCCATAAGATAACTCAATTAATGAAATCGTTGTCAAAAAATTGAGTGCGCAAATTTACAAACTAAATCTATAAATTTTTCGATAATACCTATTTTATTAAAAAAACAAAATCCGATACTTCCTCTTTTTACAAGACAAAATATCGGATACTAAAGTATTATTTTTTGATTTAAAATCTTAATTCAAAATAAATCGTCTCACCACCTCAGCTACACCATGATTGTTATTGGATGCAACGATAACATCGGCTTTGTCTCTCAATTCAGGATCTACATTATCTACCCAAACCCCTAATCCTGCGTATTCAATCATGGTTAAATCATTTCCTGCATTTCCTACAGCAATGATTTCACTTTGAAGAATATTCAATTTTTCGGCCAAAAATTTGATGCTGGCTCCTTTGTCAATACCGTTTTGAGCTACTTCCAAAAAGAATGGTTTAGACATGCATACACTAAGATGCGGCATGGCTAATTTCAAGTCTTTTTCTACTTCTTTGAGGTAACTTGGCTCTTCTAATAAAATACATTTTATCGCTGCGGATTTAACGGCATCTTTAAAATTAAGTACTTTATTATGTTCTAAACCGGTAATTGTTCGCTCCACTTCAATGTACTCGGAATCGGTTTCACTCACAATTTTACCGTCAACATAGGTAATAATATGAGTCTTACTTTTCAAACTGTAATCATACAATTCGTGAATTTGTTGCTGGCTTAAAGTCTGCTCAAAAATAATTTTATCTTCTTTTAAATCCGTAATTACAGCTCCGTTATACGATATCATAAAGGAATTATCCAATTGTAATTCTTTTGCATAAGCAGTCATTGCAGGTGTTGGCCGACCAGAAGCCAAAACAACATAAACGCCTAACTCTTGCGCCTTAAATAACATTGTTGCATTCTCGTTTGAAATAGTATGATCGTCAGTTAACAACGTATCATCCATATCTAAAACTAACATTTTGTATTTCATATCACTCTGATTTTGAATCTAAATACTCAATCTAAATTCTTCAATTACGGGATTTGCTTTAGCGAAATCAGTTTCTTGAATAAACAATTCAACAGCCAAATCTGAATTCCCAAAACCCGCCAATCTAGCCGATTGTATATTATTTTTTATTACTGTATTTACTCCCGCCGCTTCAATTTTTTCCTGTAAAGCAGTAGCTAATATTTCGCTTCCCGAAAACACTTTCATCAATCCCATCTGTATAATTTTATATTAATTTTCTTCTTGTTCGTCCTCTTCCAGCTCCTCAAAATCATCATCTTCCCTTTCCGAATTTTCCTCTTCTTCAAGATCTTCTTCGTCTTGGTCTTCTTCATCAAAATCGAAAACATAAGGTTCAAGCAACATTTTATCGGCTAAAATCTCTATTCTTTCTGTAAACTGTTCAGAGAAAATAATACGTTGTGTTTTCGCAATGCTGTTCGAAATTCGCATGATTTTAGTTTCATGACGCAATTTCAAAATTGGATCGGCATCATCAAGGATAAACATTTTCAAACGGTTTACATTATAGCCTGCAGTAGTAAACATTTCGCTTAATTTGATTGGAGTACCAATCAAAACATCAATTCCGGTAGAAACATAGTTTTTATCGTATTCCATATCACCTTTATCATGCACACCATAGACACGCAAATCGGTATATTTTCCGAACTTTTCAAAAAGTTCTTCCATTGCCAAAACTTTGGCTTTGTCTTCAACGATAATCAAAGCACGAGGCGATTCTTCCCCTTCACGAACCAATTGCTGAATTACATTGATGACAATTGTTGTTGATTTTCCGGTTCCGTTTTGACCAATAATGATACAATCTGCCCCACTTTTTAGGGTCGAAAAAGTTTCTTGTTGCATCGCATTGGCTTCGGTTAAACCATTTTCAATCAAAGCCTCTTGTAACTTTTCGTTTATTTTTTTTAGTTTCATCTATTTTAGATTGAAAGAGTTAACTATTTTAAAATTGAAAGAGTTACTTCCAATTTTAAAATTATTCCTCTTTAAATTATTTAATTATTTTGATGCGAATAATTTCACGTCATTTTCAGAAATTTCGGCTCCGCCAAGGATAATCAAACGTTCCACCACATTTCGAAGTTCCCGAATATTTCCTGTCCAATCGTATTCCTGCAATAATTTTATGGCTTCAGGAGAAAAATGTTTCATAGCATTTCCTTGTTCAGAAGCAATTTTTTCGGCAAAATGTTGAATTAAACTCGGAATATCATCCCTTCTGTCATTCAAAGCAGGAACTTTAATCAGGATTACGGCTAAACGATGGTATAAATCTTCCCGGAAACGACCTTCGGCAATTTCAATTTTCAAATCTTTATTAGTTGCGGCAACAACTCGAACATCAACTTTAATGTCTTTATCCGCGCCTACTCTGGTAATCATACTTTCTTGTAAAGCCCGTAATACTTTGGCTTGAGCCGAAAGACTCATATCGCCTATTTCATCCAGAAAAATGGTTCCTTTATCTGCAGCTTCAAACTTACCGGCGCGATCTTTTACTGCCGATGTAAAAGCTCCTTTTACGTGACCAAACAACTCACTTTCTATCAATTCAGAAGGAATAGCAGCACAATTCACTTCAATTAACGGAAAATTAGCTCTTTCGCTTTTTTCATGCAATTGATGAGCCACCAGTTCTTTTCCGGTTCCGTTTGGGCCTGTAATCAAAACTCTGGCTTCGGTTTGGGCCACCTTGTCAATCATCAATTTGATGTGATTGATTGCATCGCTGTCGCCAATCATTTCGTAATTTTTGCTGACTTTTTTCTTCAGGATTTTATTCTCAACTACGAGTTGTTTTTTGTCTAAAGCATTTCGAACGGTATTCAACAGTCGGTTTAAATCGGGTGGTTTTGAAATATAATCAAATGCACCCAAACGCATTGTATTTATTGCTGTTTCCATATCTCCGTGACCGGAAATCATGACCATCGGAATCTCTGGTTTTATTTTTTTTACGGCTTCTAATACTTCAACACCGTCCATTTTTGGCATTTTGATGTCGCACAATACTAAATCGTAGTCGTTATTCTTGATTTTTTCAAGTCCAATTACGCCGTCTTCAGCATCTTCAACTTGATACGTATCGCTTTCTTCCGTAAGTATTTTGGTTAATACTCTTCGGATAGCAGCTTCGTCTTCTATGATTAATATTTTACTCATTTGTATTTTGGGGTTAATCGTTTAATATTTTAACCATTTATATAATTCTTTCCAAGTTGGTTTTTTACCATACATCAAGATTCCAACCCGGTATATTTTTGAAGCAAACCAAACAACCAAAAAGAAGGTTGCAAATAAAATAATTACCGAAATAACAATTTGCCACCAAGGTACGCCAAAAGGAATTCGCATCAACATAACAATAGGCGATGTCAACGGAATCATAGAAAAAACAGTTGCAATTGTACCATGAGGATCATTAATCACGGTAAAAAAACCGATATAAACGCCCAGAATTAATGGCATAATTATAGGCAATAAAAATTGTTGCGAATCTGTTTCGTTATCAACTGCAGCTCCAATTGCAGCATAAAATGAACTGTATAAAAAATATCCTCCAATGAAATAGACAACAAAACTGATTAACAAAGTTGCTATGGGTAAATTCCATAATTCCTTAATATACATTTGGGCAGTCGATGCAAATTCTTGTTGAGCCGCATGCATCATTTCTGGTGGGATTTTTGCTGTTGGTCCTACATTTACACCAAAGAACAACGAAGCCGAAAACATTAGAACTAAGCCGATGACAGTCCAAATAAAGAATTGTAAAATTCCTGCTAATGAAGTCCCTATTATTTTCCCCATCATCAACTGAAATGGTTTTACCGAGGAAATAATAATTTCAACAATACGATTGGTTTTTTCTTCTATTACACTTCGCATCACCATGTTTCCGTAAATGATAATGAACATCATAATGAGATATCCAAAAGCACCACCAATACCTATTTTGATTTCGTTAAGTCCTCTCAAACTTTCTTCTCCGGATGCTTTAGATAGATTAATAGACACATTTGCTTCGGCATTTTTGATTACCGTTGTATCTAATTTTGCCGCTTGATAATTAATTGCCGTTAATTTTTTTGCAATTACATCCTGAACATCTTCAACAAAAGAAATACTTGGACTGTCATTAGAAATAAATTGTATTTTATTTTCTAAGTCTTTCGGGTTATCTGATTTTGGAATGTATAACAGGCCTTCATAACTTTCATTTGTAATACTGTCTTTCAGAAATTTTACATCTATCAGGGATAAATCGAGGTATTTATATTCACTGTTTTCAGTATTTTTCGACGTAAATTCTTTTACAAAAATCCCTGTTTCATCATGAATTCCTATTCGTTTCGTTTCCGCTTTCATAGCACTCAAATAGCCTACAAAAGCAGCTATACCAACAAAAAGCAACGGACTCAAAAAAGTCATTACGATGAAGGATTTGTTGCGTACTTTGGCAATAAATTCTCTTTTTATAATTAATGATATAATGCTCATTTATTCTGATTTTAGTTTTTTAGACTTCTTAAATTTCAGGTTTCAAATAATCCGAAATCTAAAAAAGAAGAACAGTCTATTTTGTTACTGTTTGGATAAAAATATCATTTACACTTGGAATTTTTTCTACAAAATGAGTGACTTGACCTCGTTGTGTAAGGATATTCAATAACTCATTTGGGGCCGAATTCCCTAATTGGATTTCGAGTTTCAATTCATTATTCAAAGATTTAAAATTGGCTTGACCCACCGTATATTTTTGTGTAAGATCAAACATCAATCCTTCTACATGATCCGACAAAATGCCCACCTCAAAACTGTTGGTTTTAAACTGTCGCTTTACATCATCTAATTTCCCTTCAATCAACTTATTCGATTGATGAATTAACGCGATATGATCACACAATTCTTCGACACTTTCCATCCGGTGCGTGGAGAAAATGATTGTTGAACCCTGCTCTTTCAGCGCTAAAATCTCATCTTTAATAAGATTTGCATTTACGGGATCAAAACCCGAAAAAGGTTCATCAAAAATCAATAATTTAGGTTTATGCAGCACACAAACCACAAACTGAATTTTTTGAGCCATTCCTTTTGAAAGTTCCTCAATTTTCTTGTTCCACCATCCTTGTATTTCTAATCTGTCGAACCAATAATCCAATTGTATTTTAGCTTCTGTTTTAGAAAGTCCTTTCATTTGTGCCAAATACAAACATTGCTCCCCTACTTTCATCGATTTGTACAATCCGCGTTCTTCCGGAAGATAGCCAATGTACTGTACGTGCTTGGGTTGCAGTTTTTCTCCATCCAAAATAATTTCTCCACTATCCGGTAATGTAATTTGGTTTATAATTCGAATAAGAGATGTTTTTCCGGCACCGTTAGGCCCTAAAAGTCCATAAATACTCCCTTTAGGAACGGTTAAAGAAACTTCGTTAAGCGCAACGAAATCACCATATTGCTTCACTACTTTATTGACTTCGAGAATGGTACTCATACTGAATTTTTAATTGGTGTAAAAGTAAATAATTAGGTCCAAAACAGGTATAATTGTTTACATAAAAACCCCATCCTTGATTTGACAAGAATGGGGATTATATTGAATGAGACGCGATAAATCATGTCCCTGTTGTTTTTTATTAAGAGAACATATCTTTTACTTTTTCGAAAAAGGACTTGTCTGACTTCTCTGGATTTGGAATGAAATTTTCATCCGTCAGGTTTTTTTCAAAAAACTGTTTTTGTTCTTTATTTAATGTTTTTGGAGTCCAAACATTTACATGAACCAGTAAATCTCCGTTTCCGTATCCATTAATACTTGGAATACCTTTTCCTTTCAAGCGAAGAATTTTACCGGATTGAATACCTTCTTCCAATTTGATTCTCACTTTTCCGTTGATAGCTTCGATATCTTTTGAAATTCCTAAAACAGCTTCCGAAAAACTCACATACAAATCGTAATGTAAATTCTCTCCTTCACGTTTCAAAAACTCATGTTCAATCTCTTCAATAGCAACAATTAAATCTCCAGGAATACTATTTCCCGGGGCATCATTTCCTTTATTGGAAACCTTCAATTGCATACCGTCAACCACTCCTGCAGGTATTTTTATTGAAACCGTTTCGTCCTCAAGAATCATTCCTTGTGAATCTGCATCGGCTGGTTTTTTATCCAAAATCTGACCTGAACCATTACAAGTAGGACAGGTTGAAGCAGATTGCATTCTTCCCAAAATAGTATTCGTCACACGCATCACTTGTCCTTGACCGTTACAGGTAGAACAGGTTTTATAGCTTACACCAGGAGCTTGAACTTTACGTTTTACTTTGACTTTTTTCTCCACGCCATTGGCAATTTCTTCCAATGTCAATTTTACTTTTATACGAAGATTACTTCCTTTTGCACGACGGGCTCTTCCTCCGCCTCCGCCACTAAAACCTCCGAAACCGCTTCCGAAAATATCACCAAACTGACTAAAAATATAATCCATATTCATGCCGCCATGACCACCGCCAAAACCTCCTGAACCATCAAAAGCTTGATGTCCGTATTGATCGTATTTGGCTTTTTTCTGAGGATCACTTAGTACTTCATAGGCTTCAGCAGCCAATTTGAATTTTTCTTCTGCCTCTTTGTCGCCTGGATTTTTGTCAGGATGAAATTGTATAGCGCTTTTTCGGTATGCTTTTTTTATTTCAGCAGCATCTGCACTTCTTGAAATGCCTAATATTTCGTAAAAATCTTTCTTCATTTTTATTTTTTTATGCAATACAGACACAATTTATTGCGTCTTTGTCCCATTAATAAGATACGATTTACGTGTCTCTATTGACCTATAACAACTTTAGGAAAACGGATAATTTTATCGCCTAATTTATATCCTTTTTCAAGAACATCAACGATTTTCCCTTTCATTTTATCTGAAGGTGCAGGAATTTGAGTAATTGCCTCAGCAAAATCAGCATCAAAACTGTCTCCGGCTTTAACCTCAACTTGCTCTAATCCTTTTGAAACTAAAGTAGATTTTAGTTTTTCGTGGATAAGTTCTACTCCTTTCAAAAGCAATTCATCTTCACTTTTGCTGATTTCAATCATGGCTCTGTCAAAATCATCTAAAACAGGAAGCATAGCAAGCAACACTTCTTGATTAGCGGTTTTAAACAACTCTATACGTTCTTTTGTAGTTCTTCTTTTGTAATTTTCAAACTCAGCAAAAAGTCTTAGAAATTTATCTTTTTCTTTTGCTAAATCTTGTGTTAGTTGCTCTTCAACACTTAATTCCTCAATAATGATTTGTTCGCCATTTGCATTTTTTTCCAATGTTGCATCATCTATTTCTTGATCGATTTCTGTATTTTCAGTAGTCATAGTACTCTTGGTTTTAAAAAAATTCTTAAAGTTCATTTTTTATTCTTTTTTTGGATTGCAAAAGTACTGCCAAATCTCGTAAAATGTCAAATTGTCACCTTTTGAAACCATACTTTTTTAATTTAACAGCTTTAAATACTTTAGAAAAATCGATTGGCATCAAAAAAAATTTAATATAATTTTAAGACTATTTCGATTTAGTTTGGATAAGTTTGTGCTCGTACTTTACTCAAGTATGGTATTTATATAACCCCTATGAAATTAAGGTCCGTCTAAATAATTATTAATTCAACATTACCTTATATTAAAAAAAGCTTCGTTTAATCAACGAAGCTTTTTTTTATGCGTTTAAATCAATGCCTTTTTTAAACCTTCAAAATCAAGCGACACTTGTTCTCCGGTACTTAAATTCTTCAACGAAAAAGTATTCGAAACCATTTCCTGATCGCCAACAATAACTGCAAATGGAATATTTCTCTTATCAGCATGTTGAAATTGTTTGGCCATCTTAGCGTTATCCGGATATAATTCTACTTTCGCTCCTGAATTTCTTAGTTCTTTTATGGCTTTCATGGCATAAAAAGCTTCTTTTTCACCGTAATTAATGAACAAGGCTTTTGAGGTTGCCGTAACCGTGTCCGGAAATAAATTCAATTCTTCGACAACCAAATAAATTCGGTCTAATCCGAAAGAAATCCCAACACCACTCATGTTTTTCAAACCAAAAATCCCGGTCAAATCATCATATCTTCCACCACCGCCGATAGAACCCATAGAAACTGATTTTGGCGGAGCCACTTCAAAAATAGCACCTGTATAATAATTAAGTCCTCTGGCCAAAGTTACATCCAAATCTAAAATCGCAGTTGACAATCCGAGTGCTGTAACGTTGTCACAAATAAAACGCAATTCCTCTACTCCTTTCAGTCCTTCTTGCGATTCAGCAAGCAAAGCCGAAAGTTGGTTTATTTTTTCAGATATTGTTCCTGTAAAACTGAAAAGCGGTTGCACTTTGACAATAGCTTCCTCTGAAATTCCTTTTTCAATCATTTCTTTTTTAACGCCGTCTTCCCCAATTTTATCCAGTTTATCGAGCGCTACGGTGAAATCAATCAACTTATCGGAAGCGCCAATGACTTCGGCAATTCCGGATAATATTTTTCGGTTATTGATTTTTACCGTTACTCCTTCTAAACCCAAAGCGGTAAAAACAGTATCATATAGTTGTACCAACTCCACTTCCTGCCACAATGATTTAGAACCAACCACGTCCGCATCACATTGAAAAAACTCTCTAAAACGACCTTTTTGCGGGCGATCGGCACGCCAAACCGGCTGAATTTGGTATCTTTTGAAAGGAAATTCAATATCATTTTGATGTTGCACCACATAACGGGCAAACGGCACAGTCAAGTCATAACGTAACGCTTTCTCGGAAATGCTTGACGTTAATTTTGTACTGTCTTTATTGTCTAAATGTGTAGCGTTGGCTTTCGCCAAATAATCCCCAGAATTCAATATCTTAAAAATCAAACGATCGCCTTCTTCGCCGTATTTCCCCATTAAGGTTTCGGAATTTTCAAAAGAGGGCGTTTCTATCGGTTGAAAACCAAATTTTTCAAAATTACTTTTTATGATTTGAATGATATATTGACGTTTTGCCACCTCTGTTGGTGAAAAATCTCTTGTTCCTTTTGGAATACTTGGTTTTGATGCCATTGTTACTTTACGAATTATGAATTATGGATTACAATTTTTTGAAATTGTAATTCTGTGCAAATATCTTATTTTTAAAATTATTCTGTTTAAAAAATAGTGTCTTTTATTTATAGTGTATTTAGCCCAGATAGAAATGAAAAGCCCGGACTGAAAAAGACTAATTTTTCTTGCCCTGAAAGAGCGACCAAAGGAAGCTCCTTTCGGGGTATAGAAAAATAGTTTTTTGAGGGAGGACTTGTAATGGAAAGCTGGAAATAGCTCCTGAAAAAATAATTATTCTTTTAGGAAAACAAACTTGTAACAAAAATTGTATTTTCGTGTCAAATAGCCACTATGTTTAAATTATTTAAAGAAAATATCCGAATTGCTTTTGGTTCTATCCGAACACAATTGCTGCGAACTATACTTACTGTATTGATTATTGCTATTGGAATCACGGCTTTGGTGGGAATTCTTACCGTTGTTTCGGCTCTGGAAAACACTATTTCAACAGATTTTGCTTCGATGGGCGCAAATACGTTCAACATTAATCAGTACGAAAATACGACGCGAAACCGTGGTCGTGATGAACGCGAAATTATCAATCCTATTATTTCTTATCCGGAAGCGGTTGCGTTCAAAAACAAATTTAATTATCCTTTTACGGAAACTTCTCTTTCGTTTACAGCGACTTCTACGGCAGAAGTAAAATATGAATCGACAAAAACCGACCCCGAAATTAGCATTGTTGGTGTTGACGAACATTTTATAACTAATTCTGGTTTGGAAACGAGTTTAGGACGAAATTTTACCAATTTTGATATCGACAACAACACTTATGTTTGTATTGTAGGTTCTGATTTTGAAAAAGGATTGCTAAAAGACATCAATCCTATCGACAAGATAATTTCGATTCGAGGTGCGAAATTTAAAGTTATTGGAGTGTTGAAAGAGAAAGGCTCAACCTTTGGCAACAGCCAGGATTTAAGGGTTTTAATTCCGATACAAGTGGCTCGTTCTTTGTTTACGGCACCTAATATCAATTATACAATGAGTGTTATGGTCAGCAAAAAAGAATTGCTGGATCAGGCTATTGATAATGCGACCAGCACGATGCGAAGAGTTCGAAAATTGAGTCCAATTCGGGATAATAATTTTGGAGTGGTGCGAAGCGATGATCTTATTAACCGAATTTTGGGGATTACAAAATACTTGGGTTGGGCTTCATGGATTATCAGTATTATAACAATTCTGGGTTCTTCGATTGCTTTAATGAATATCATGATTGTTTCGGTAACGGAACGTACTCGCGAGATTGGAGTTCGTAAAGCGTTGGGCGCCAAAAGAACAACTATTGCTTTTCAGTTTTTTATTGAAACCTTACTTATTGGCCAATTTGGCGGTTTAGTGGGAATTATTTTAGGGATTCTGATTGGTTTTGGGATTTCAACAGCTATGAGTTTTGTGTTTGTAATACCGTGGGGCGCTATTTTAGCCGCCTTTGCAACGAGTTTTTCAGTAGCGATTGTTTCCGGATTATATCCTGCTTTAAAAGCCTCAAAACTTGACCCGATTGAAGCGTTGCGTTACGAGTAATGTAAATTCATTTGATACTTTATACCATTAATAAAAAAAAACGTCTTGATTGCTCAAGACGTTTTTTTATGGCATATTTTCTAAAGTTTTTTTATTTCCAATTCAAAATCTGTTACCTGAAACTGGCTTTGGTCATTCTGTCGTTCCCGTAAATATCTTTTCGTAAATCGATAGTTTTGAAGTTCATTTTTTCGAGCAAATCAACCATTTCTTTACCTAAATACTGATTGATTTCAAAATACAATTGTCCGTTTGACAAAAGATTTTTCTGTGCCAATTGGGCTATTTTTTTATAAAAAACTAAGGCATCATTATCGGCAACAAAAAGCGCTAAATGTGGTTCGTTTTCTAAAACATTTTTCTTGATTTCCTCTTTTTCTAAATTACGAACATACGGAGGATTCGAAACAATGATATCAAACTGCTGGAGCAAATCTTCGGTTTCCAGAATATTTTGATGGATAAAAGTAACGTTCACCGAATTATTTTCTGCGTTTTTTTTGGCTGTAGCCAAAGCTTCTTCAGAAACATCTAATGCAAAAACAGTTGCATCGGGAAGATTTTTCGCCAATGAAATAGCGATACAACCACTTCCGGTTCCAATATCCAAAATTTTTACTTTTTGACTTTCGACTTTCGATTTTTGACTTTCTAAAATCCATTCGACTAATTCCTCCGTTTCCGGCCTTGGAATCAAAACAGCAGCATTGACCTCGAAATCCAGCCCATAGAAACTGGTTTTCCCTAGCAGATATTGTATCGGAATTTCTTGTTGCAATTGTTCCAAAATCGCATTCCAAACTCCTATTTCTTCTTCCGAAAAAACCAAATCAGGATGCAAAGCCAAATCAATTCTTTTTAATTGCTTTTTTTCTTCGAGTATTAAATAGAAAAAACTCTCCGCTTCTCCGGCATCATAAATTAGAGTGAGTTCTTGGATAAATTGCGTTCTGTATTCTTTTATGTTCATTTTATTGATTTTCCGATTCTATATATTAATGCAATTCTTTCAACATCCAAACCGGACAACTAGTGTGACCTGTACTTCCCATCGAAGCACAAATATATTCAAAACCCGATTTTAGATATAATTTTTGAGCGGCATGCATAAAAGGCATCGTTTCAAGATAACATTTTTCAAAACCAAAATCTTTCGCACTTTGCAAACAAGTAGCCATCATTTGAGTTCCTATTCCTAAACCACGTGTTTCCGGCAAAAAATACATTTTCTGCAATTCACAAATTGTTTCTGCTTCATTTTCTAATGGAGCAATTCCGGCTGAACCTACAATCTTTCCGTCACTTTCAACAACATAATAAACCGATTTAGGTTTGTTATATTCCTCAAACATTAAATCTAAATACGGGTCTTCATAAGCAGTTCCTACTTTTGGAATATTCAATTCGTCAAAAACAGCACGTATCAATTGTGCTACCGCTGCATTGTCTTTTTTTTCTATTTTTCTGATAACCCAATTCTTCATTTTTTTCAACAACTAATTTAGAGTACAAAAATAGCCATTGTTTATTGTTCTTTTCTAAAGTTTTAAAACTAAATCTTAAACTCAAAAATTAGTACTTTTGTAGAGTGAAACTACATGAAAAATACATAAAACGCTGCATAGAACTAGCCAAAAATGGCTTAGGAACCACGTATCCCAACCCAATGGTAGGAAGTGTGATTGTTTATGAAGACCAAATAATCGGGGAAGGCTGGCACAAAAAAGCGGGTGAACCCCATGCCGAAGTTAATGCCATAAACGCTGTAAAGGACAAGTCATTATTGAAAAAAGCGACTATTTACGTGAGTTTGGAACCCTGTAGTCATTTTGGAAAAACGCCGCCTTGTTGCGATTTGATTATCAAAAATAACATTCCCAATGTAGTTGTAGGAACTGTAGATCCTAATATAAAAGTCGCAGGAAACGGTATCAAAAAACTAATCGAAGCCGGCGCAACGGTCACAGTTGGCGTACTTGAATCGGAGTGTTACGAATTGAATAAGCGCTTTTTTACTTTTCACGAAAAGAAAAGACCTTATATTATTCTAAAATGGGCCGAAACCAAAGATGGTTTTATCGCTCCACATCCTACTCTTCGGGAAACGGAAAATGACAAGGAGAAAAAACCGTTTTGGATAACCAATTCATATTCCAGACAATTAGTCCATAAATGGCGAACCGAAGAACAAGGCATTCTTGTGGGAACCCAAACAGCAATTGATGATAATCCGAAACTTGATGCACGCGATTGGTTTGGAAACAATCCTGTGCGATTAGTCATTGACCAGAATAATCGCATTCCGAAAGACCATAATCTATTTAACAATCAAGTTAAAACTATACTATTTTCAAAATCGAAAACGACTCTTGAAAAAGAAAACACTATCTTTGAAGTAATTGATTTTGAACTCAATATAGCTGAACAAATTACAACTATATTATACCAACACCAAATTCAATCCGTAATCATAGAAGGCGGAAGACAAACTTTGCAGACTTTTATTGATGCTAATTTATGGGATGAAGCACGAATATTTATTGGAACTGCTTCTTTTAAAGAAGGAACAAAAGCGCCAATACTTACCCGAAAAAATATTGAAAAACACCCTGTTTACACCGATGAATTACTAATACTCAGAAACTATGATTAATGCCATCATTTTTGATTTTGGAGATATATTTATCAATTTAGATAAAAAAGCTACTATGGATGGCCTTCAAAAACTAGGCTTATCGGAATGGAATAGTGATTTAGACCAATTGAATCAACAGTTTGAAATGGGACAGATTACACCGGAAAATTTTATTTCGGGATTTCAAGAACACATGCCTAAAGCTTCTGCCGAAGAAATTCTGGCTGCTTGGAATGCCATACTTTTAGACTTTCCTTTGTACCGATTAGAATTTTTGCAAATGCTTTCTAAGAAATACCGGTTGTTCCTTTTGAGCAATACGGATTCGATTCATATTGAAACTTTCGAACAAAAAAGTGGCGCTTCCTTTTACAGTCATTTTTATCAATGTTTTGAAAAAGTCTATTTTTCATTTGAAATCGGGATGAGAAAACCCAATCCTGAAATTTATAATTACGTGTTAAACAAACATGATTTATCGGCAAAAAGAACTTTATTTATTGATGATAAAAAAGAAAATACTGATGCTGCAAAAGCTTTGGGAATTCAGGTTTGGAATTTACAGGTAGGCCAAGAAGATGTTGTTGACTTATTTGAAAAAAAAATAATTTAAAAAAATCAAAGACAATGGCAACCCCATTTTGAAATTGGAATTGATTTTTGAACTTGATGTTGATATTGCCATTGCACAATGAAAGACACTTATAATACTATTGCATTTTCATCCGAAGAAACCCTTTTTAAAGAAAAAAACAGTAAATTCTTTGGCTATGCTTTCCCTATTGAATCCGAAGATGAAGTAAAACCCATCACAGACCGCTTACGAAAACAGCACCCAAATGCTTGTCATTACTGCTATGCGTATCAATTAGGCGCCGACTCAATAACTTATAGAGCAAATGATGACGGTGAACCAAGCAATACAGCAGGCATGCCAATATACGGTCAAATTCAATCTTTTGGGGTAACGAATGTTTTATTAGTTGTTGTTCGGATTTTTGGTGGTGTAAAATTGGGAGTCGGCGGATTGATTTCTGCTTACAGAGCGAGTGCGCAACTCACGCTTGAAACCTGTGCAATAATCGAAAAAACAATCGATGTTCATTATACCATCTCTTTTGATTATAAAAACATGAATAAAGTGATGCGGGTTATTAAGGAAAAAAAACTTGAAATTGTTGCACAAGAAATGGAAATAAATCAAGATTCAGGATTACCAATTGGAAAAATTGAAATCAAAACCCGAAAAAAAAATGCCGAAACAATATTCGACATTTTTAATTCAATGTTTGAAATCGATATAAAACGACTCTAATTAGGCTTCAAAATTGCTTCTTTTACAATTTATTCCATCGTTTTTAACAATTCTAAAATATAATCGGGAGGCGCTGTTGGACGACCCGTTTTTAGAGACACAAAAACCAAAATAAATTGGGCAGTTGTTAATAACTCTTTTGATTCGTTATAAATAGCACAATCAAATTCTATCTTCACCGAAGACTGACTTTTGAAAACAGTATGAACGGTGAGCAGCTCATCATATCGTGCTGATTTTTTGTAATTTATATTCATGGAAACAATTGGGAGCGCAATACCACTTTCCTCCATACTTTTATACGAAATCCCTTTGTTTCTAAGCCATTCCACCCTTCCTATCTCAAAATAAGGGATGTAATTTCCATGATAAACTACGCCCATTTGATCGGTTTCGGAATAGCGAACACGAACTTCTATTTGATGATCTTTCATTATTTATTTATTAAAAAAATTAAAATTTTAAAACCTCCTTACAACAATATTTTATAAAATTATTGTCCAATTTATTTTTTTTTACAGAAATTTGTTCACATATTTGTTACCCCGAAAAATATTAAAAAATAAGTCCCTTTTTTTTAAAAAAACTAGTACCGAATAAAATAATTTAACCGAATATATGAACAAAACTGCTCAATCAGTATGGGAAAACTGTTTGTCTTTTATAAAAGACAACATTCAAGATCAAGCTTACAAAACTTGGTTTGAACCAATCAAATCAGTTGAACTTACCGATAATGCGTTATATATTCAAGTGCCAAGTAAATTTTTCTACGAATGGTTGGAAGAGCACTATGTAAAATTATTAAAAGTAGCATTAACTAAAGAACTTGGTAAAAACGCAAAGTTACTCTATAAAATCAAAATGGAAAACACTTATGGCAATAAACAACCGTTTACGGAGCAATTGCCAAGTGCCAATAGAGTTCCTATGAAACCGCAAGATGTTGATGCGCCATTTAAAAACCTAAACCCTGAATTAAAAAATCCTTTTGTAATTCCTGGTATTCGAAATTTAAAAATCGAATCTCAGTTGAATGCCAATTACAGTTTTGATAATTTCTTGGAAGGAGATTCTAATAGATTAGCGCGTTCTGCAGGTATGGCTGTTGCCAATAAACCTGGAGGAACCTCGTTTAATCCGTTACTTATTTTTGGTGGTGTAGGACTTGGAAAAACCCACTTAGCACATGCTATCGGTGTTGAAATAAAAGATAAATATCCGGAAAAAACAGTTTTATATATTTCGGCTGAAATTTTCACCCAACAATATATTGACTCGGTTAAGAAAAATAACAGAAACGACTTTATTCATTTTTATCAATTAATTGATGTTTTGATTATTGATGATGTTCAGTTCCTTTCTGGTAAATCTGGAACTCAAGATGTATTTTTCCATATATTTAATTACTTACATCAAAACGGAAAACAGGTAATTTTGACTTCGGACAAAGCTCCTGTTGACATGCAAGATATTGAGCAACGCTTACTTTCCCGTTTCAAATGGGGATTGTCTGCTGAATTGCACCAACCGGATTATGAAACCAGAATTTCTATCCTGAAAAATATTCTATACCGAGATGGTGTTGAAATTCCGGACGAAATAATAGAATATGTTGCCCGAAATATAAAATCGAATGTCCGGGAACTTGAAGGTGCCATTATATCTTTGATTGCACAATCTTCATTCAACAAAAAAGAAGTTACTATAGAACTTGCGAAAAGTGTCGTTGAAAAATTTGTAAAAAATGTAAAACGAGAAATTTCTATAGATTATATTCAAAAAATAGTTTCGGATTATTTTCAATTGGATTTAGAAACCCTTCAATCCAAAACTAGAAAAAGACATGTTGTTCAAGCCAGACAATTGGCCATGTTTTTTGCTAAGAAATTCACAAAAGCATCCTTAGCTAATATTGGTTCACAAATTGGTGATCGCGATCATGCAACTGTATTGCATGCTTGTAAAACAGTAGATAATTTAGTGGCTACTGATAAACAGTTCAAAAAATTTGTGGAGGATATCAATAAGAAACTAACGCTGTAAACGCATCATGCCAGTACAAATTTTAATGGTTTGCTTAGGAAATATCTGCCGATCTCCATTAGCCGAAGGAATTTTAGCGTCAAAATTACCCAAAGATAAATTCAGAATAGATTCTGCCGGAACCGGATCTTGGCATATTGGCCATACGCCGGATGAGCGTTCTATTGCTACTGCAAAAAAGAATGGTTTAGACATTTCAAATCAACGCGGAAGACAATTCAGTTCTGCTGATTTCGATACTTTTGATTATATTTTTGTGATGGACAGTTCCAATTACGAAACAGTTATTTCACTTGCCAAAAGCCAGGAGCATAAGGATAAAGTACGAATGATTTTGGATGAATTGTTTCCTAATGAAAATGTAGATGTACCGGATCCGTACTTCGGATTACCGAATGGATTCAATATGGTGTATCAAATGCTGGATGAAGTTTGTGATGTTATTTCAGAAAAACTGATTGCAAAACACCAATAAACTATTTTACTTTTAATTTAAAGTAAATTCAATCTCTCCTTTAATGCCCGTTTAAATTTTAAATTAAATCCATGAAATCAACCCCACTTTTAGGAAAACTTTATTTAATCCCTACAACAATGGGTGATTGCGACCCTATGGATGTATTGCCGCAAACGATAAAAAGAAGCATCGATTTTATTGATTATTATATTGTAGAGAACGAAAAAACGGCGCGAAAGTCTATTAAAGAAGTCAGTCCTGAAAAAAAACAATCGGAACTTATTCTTTTTACTTTAAACAAACATACTGAAACCAAGGAACATCTGGACTTTATAAAACCTTTATTAGAAGGAAAAAACGTGGGATTAATGAGTGAAGCCGGCTGTCCTGGTGTAGCAGATCCCGGTGCTGTAATTGTAAAATTAGCACATGAAAAAGGAATTCAGGTTATCCCGCTTGTTGGTCCTTCTTCTATATTATTAGCGATGATGGCTTCAGGAATGAATGGTCAAAGTTTTACATTTCATGGCTATTTGCCTATTGAAAAAGACGAAAAAAAAGCAAGTTTCAAAAGCTTAGAAAGAATATCTTTCGAGAAAAATCAATCTCAAATTTTCATCGAAACTCCATATCGCAATAATAAATTACTGGAAGATTTATTACAAACTTTACATCCAGAAACCCATTTATGTGTAGCTACGGATATCACTTTACCAACAGAATACATCAAAACTAAGAAAATTGCGGCATGGAAAAAAGAGACTATCGATTTACATAAACGCCCCACTATTTTTATCATACACAAAATGTAATCCTGCCAAATTATTTTTCAATTAATAAGAAAAAGCCTTTTTGGATTTTGACTTAAACCATTCAAACTCCTTATTCTTATAGAAGAACAGCGACTAATTCGCTGTTTTTTTTTTGATTAAAATCACTCAAGTTTTCCTGCCAAAAGCACCTCTGAAAGCGCCTCTAAATTAACAGTATTTATAGAGACTATTAACCCTTGCGCTTATAAAATATAATTAATTTTACTAAAGTCAAACACTTAATTCATTTTAATATTTTAAACTAAATTACTGATAAACAATGATTTAAATAAATAAAAAACATAAGGAAAAGAAAAGAACAAAAAACCTTATATTCTTATTGAATCATTAAAATTGACCTAATTTAATTATAATTTAAAATCTAGAAACCATGAAACCTTTAATAATTGTATTGTTATTTTTAAGTTTGACTACAGCGGCTTTTTCTCAAGATAAAGAAACTAATTTAGAAGAAAAAGCAATTAAAATGGAAGAGTTACCTGCTGTCGTCATTAAAAGTGTAGGAAAAGATTTTTCTGTGTATTTACCGGATAAAAACCCTGACAGAAATGTTAGAGCGCTAGAAGAAAAATTCATTTCTTACGATTTAGGGAAAGATTACGAAGGATACGAATCCTATTTGGTAATTATGGAAACCAAGAATGGTACTTTATCGGCAACTTACAATGAAAACGGTAAATTAACCCATGTAGTTGAAAACTATCAAAATGTAAAACTTCCCAGTAGCGTGATTTACTCAATTTATAAAACATTTCCTGGATGGCAAATTGTAAATGATAAATTTCTTTACACCCAAAAAGAAGGAGATGTCCTTAAGAAAGAGTACAATATCAAAATTAAAAAAGACAAAGAAGTCCGCAGATTAGTTGTAAATCCAAATGGATATATTGTAAAAGGAAAATAAATGAAAATTAATTTAAAATGAAAAGCTATCGAGAGGTAGCTTTTTTTATTGCGTTCTTTAGTGCGACACGTATTTCAATTGTATAAAAAGAATAAAATTAATATAAAAACAAGTACTTTTATAATTACAATTTTAGGTTTTTATACTATGAATAAACTTCCGCATATTGGCACGAGTATCTTTACGGTAATGTCAAAATTGGCAACTGAGCATAATGCTATCAATCTTTCGCAGGGCTTTCCTGATTTTGAAGTTGATGAACAATTAATCGATATAATTGCTAAGCGTACCAAAGATAATGTTCACCAATATCTACCCATGTCAGGTTATCCGCCGCTTTTATCAAAAATAGCAAAACTGGTCAAGAAATCATATGACAGAACCCTTCAGCCTGAAACAGAAATCCTTATAACTGCTGGTGCGACTCAAGGAATTTTCACAACTATACTCGCTTTGGCCGAAATAGATGATGAAATTCTAATACTAGATCCAAGTTATGATTCCTATGAAGCTCCGGTATTATTATGCCACGCACATCCTGTCCGAGTAGCATTAAATAATGATTACACACCAAATTGGGAGCGAATTGAAAAAGCCTGTTCTTCCAAAACTAAAATGATTATCATCAATAATCCACATAATCCGACTGGAAAAATTTTAACCGCGTCCGATTTTGAAACACTAGAAACGCTATTACAAAAATTCCCGAAAATCATTGTACTTTCGGATGAAGTGTACGAATACATCACTTTTGAACAAAAACACATTTCAGCCCATACCCGGGAAAAACTCCTAAATCGCTGTGTGATGGTTTCCTCTTTTGGAAAATCGTTTCATGTCACCGGTTGGAAAGTTGGGTATCTTGTAGCTCCTGAACATTTGATCTCAGCAATCAAAAAGGTACACCAATTTTTAGTTTTTAGCGTCACCAGCATTTGTCAAGTGGCGATAAGCGATTATTTAGACTTAGTTTCTGTTGAAGAAATAGGACCTTTTTATCAGGAAAAACGAGATTACTTTCGAAGCTTACTCCAAGAAAGTCGCTTCCAATTAATGCCTTGTGAAGGAACTTATTTTCAAGTCGTTTCGTATGCTTCGATTTCCGATGAAAATGATGTTGACTTCTGTAAACGTTTAATTACCGAATATGGAGTTGCAGCTATCCCAATTTCAACTTTTTATGCTGATAAAAAAGACTTAAAACTCATACGTTTTTGCTTTGCTAAAAATAATGCCACGCTTGAAGCAGCAGCTAAACGATTGTGTATTATTTAATACTTTCGCTTTATATTTTTTTATTATGCATGCATACAATTAATTTTTTGCTACATTTACAATCCAAAAAAACAAAATACTATGAGTTATACAGATAAAATGTTGCGTGACGATGCCTTAAAAGGCAAAGTAATTGTGGTAACCGGAGGCGGAAGCGGCTTAGGAAAAGCAATGACAAAATATTTCTTGGAATTAGGTGCTCAAGTAGCCATCACATCAAGAGATTTAGAAAAACTAAAAAGTACAGCAACTGAACTGGAAACAGAAACCGGAGGAACTTGTTTACCACTACAGTGCGATGTGCGCCATTATGAACAAGTCGAGAATATGCTACAAGAAGTTCTTAAAGCCTTCGGAAAAGTAGATGTATTATTGAATAATGCGGCAGGGAATTTCATTTCACCAACCGAAAGATTATCCGCGAATGCCTTTGACACTGTTATTGATATTGTTCTGAAAGGTTCTAAAAACTGTACTCTCGCTTTTGGAAAACATTGGATTGACGCCAAACAAAAATCAGCAACAATCTTAAATATAGTAACTACTTATGCTTGGACTGGTTCTGCTTATGTGGTGCCAAGTGCCACTGCAAAAGCAGGAGTTCTGGCCATGACCCGAAGTTTGGCTGTAGAATGGGCTAAATACGGAATTCGTTCTAATGCTATTGCTCCGGGACCTTTCCCTACCAAAGGTGCTTGGGACCGATTGTTACCGGGTGATTTAGCCGAAAAATTTGATATGTCAAAAAAAGTACCGCTAAAACGCGTAGGAGATCATCAGGAATTAGCCAACTTAGCGGCATACCTAGTTTCCGATTTCTCAGCTTATGTTAACGGTGAAGTGATTGTTATAGATGGTGGAGAATGGCTGAAAGGCGCCGGACAATTTAATATTCTGGAAGCAATTCCAGAAGAACTTTGGGATCAATTAGAAATGATGATCAAAGCCAAGAAGAATAAATAAACGATATAATATCCTAAAAAAAGAGAGTTTAAAATGACTCTCTTTTTTATTTTATATCTTCTAAGGCAAGTAGAATTTCACTTTTCAGTAAACCACTTCCTCCGCCATAATGCTGAATAATGATGCAGTTCGGATTTTGTTTTTTGAAAAAAGAACGCAAATTGATTTCGTTTTCATACTGAATACCCGAACCCAATAATACAATTGAAAATTCTTTTTTACAAAAAATTGCTTTGGCTTCCTCATCATTTACAGTTCCAACTCCAACCCAATTTTCATTGGTATTCAAAAGCCTGACAACTGTTTCCGTGATTTCAGGATGTCTTCCTATGTAAAGAATAGCGATGGTTTTCATGGTGAATTTCTATAAAATAAAAACCTCAAAGTTATTTATTTCTTTGAGGCTAATCATTCTATTTTTAAATATAAATTATAGTTTTATAAATTGCAATTCGATATTCAATCGAACTTCTTCACCAACTAAAACCCCACCAGTTTCAAGAGCTGAATTCCAATTTAATCCCCAATCTTTTCTGTTAATTTTGCCTTCCAATGAAAAAGCTAATTTTGTATTTCCCCAAGGATCTTTCATCAATCCACTGAATTCTGCTGGCAGTTTTACTGATTTAGTAACTCCATGCATCGTTAAATCACCAACTAATTCATATTCTCCTTCATTAATTTTAGTAAATGAAGACGCCTTGAATTGAATTTCAGGAAACTGTGCTGCATCAAAAAAATCAGGACTCAATAAATGCGTATCTCTATCTGTATTTCCGGTGCTTATCGAATCAATTGCTCCTGTAAATTCAATTTTTGCATTTTCAAAACTATCATTTTCAGATTCAATTGAAGCTTCAAATTTTGAAAATTTTCCTGAAATAGTTGTAAACATCATGTGTTTAACTTTAAAACCAATTTCTGAATGCGTTGGGTCAATAACCCATTTTGTTGTTGACATAATCTTCTTTTTTAGTATTATTAAATTGTTTTTTATTTTTAAAATTACAATGCCATTGGCACTTCCATCAAAAGTATTTCGGCATCAGGAGTATTTGCGGTAATTGAAATTGTATTCGTATCCCAAATTCCCAATCCGTCCCGCTCGTTCAAGGAAATATTTCCTATAGTGAAGTCCCCTTTCAAGACAAAAGCATAAATCCCATTACCTGCTTTTTTTAATGGATAGGAAGTAGAAAAACCATTGTCAAATTTTCCAAGGTGAAACCACGCATCCTGATGAATCCAAACGCCTTCATCTTCTGGATTTGGAGATAAAATTTGTTGCAATTTGTTATGGCGATCGTTTAGGTCTAACGTAATTTGGTCGTAACGAGGCATTACATTTTTTTGATTTGGATACACCCAAATCTGTAAAAATTTAACTTCTTGATCTTTATTTTTATTGTATTCGCTATGAAAAATTCCAGTGCCGGCACTCATTACCTGAATGTCTCCTTTTTTGATTACGGTTACATTTCCCATACTGTCCTGATGTTCTAAATCCCCTTCAAGCGGAATAGAAATAATTTCCATATTATCATGCGGATGTTTCCCAAAACCCATTCCCTGATTGACTCTATCATCATTCAGAACACGTAAAACACCAAAATTCATACGTTCCGAATTGTGGTAATTGGCAAAACTAAACGTGTGATAGGATTCTAACCAACCGTGATTGGCATGCCCACGTGTGTTTGCTTTGTGTAAAACGTATTTAGTAAGTGCTTCGTCTTTTAAAATAGTTGTAGTGTCCATTGTCATGTTCTTTAATTATTATGATGCAAAGTTGCGTCATTAAAAAAGCTCATGCATTGAACTAGGACAAGAAATGAAAAATTAAGATAAAATTAGTGTTTGGCAATTTTGGTTCTGATTTTACTTAAAAACTCAGCCGAAATTCCCAAATAAGAAGCTATATAATGCTGGGCAACTCTTTGAGAAAGCGTAGGATAATGTTCCAGAAATTCAAGATATTTCTCGGTAGCCGTTTTTGAAATAGTATTAAACAGCCGATCTTGAGTTACCGCCAAACTACGTTGCATAAGTATTCTAAAAGCTCTTTCAAACTTTGGAGCTTTAGTAAATAAGGTTTCTTTAGTCTCCGGGCTAAACATAAAAAATTCGCAATCTTCTATTGTTTCAATATACACACGACTGGGACAATCCTCATAAATACTGAAAGAAATGTCGCTTATCCAAGCATTTTCTATGGCAAATTGAAGAATAACTTCAAACCCATTGGCATCAATATAATATTTGCGGACACAACCTTTAATGACGAATGCTTCAAAATTGCACATTTCTCCCTCATGAAGCAAGATTGTTTTCTTGGGAACTTTTTTATATTCTAATAATGAATTAAAAATTTCCAATTCTTCCAAGTCAAAAGTGACATACCGACTGATATTTTGATTGATTTGCGAATACACAATTTCCGTTTTTAGATTCTAAAGGTAAAAAATGAGAATCAATAACACTAAATAAGTATATTAAATTAGCAAACATTTTGCGAAAAACAAAATTCACTCCCAATTAAATTCCTACTTTTGTTTCCATAAATAGATAACACATATTTTATGCTCATTATAGGAATTGCAGGTGGAACAGGAAGTGGAAAAACAACCGTAGTTCATCAGATTATGAATGAATTACCAGAAACTGAAGTAGGGATTATTTCACAAGACTCCTACTACAAAGTAAATCACGGACTTTCATTTGACGAAAGGGCTTTGATAAATTTTGACCATCCCAGAGCGATTGATTTTGAATTATTGGTTGCGCATTTAAAGGAATTAAAAGAAGGAAATAATATTAATCAGCCTGTATATTCGTTTGTAACCCATAACAGAACTGATGATACCATTTTTACACATCCAAGAAAGGTAATGATTGTAGAAGGGATTTTAATTTTGGCAAATCCTGAATTAAGAGCACTTTTTGATGTGAAAATATACGTTCATGCAGATTCAGATGAGCGGTTAATTCGTCGTTTAAAAAGAGACATTGCCGAACGTGGAAGAGATATGGAAGAGGTTTTAAATCGGTATCAAAACACTTTGAAACCTATGCATCAGGAATTTATAGAACCTACAAAAGCCTTTGCCGATATCATCATACCAAACGACAAATACAATACAGTGGCCATAGACGTGGTTCGTGCAGTTATAAATCAAAAAATTCTATAAATACAGACCAAAGTTGGTAAATAATAAAGTAAGTAATTGGGACTAAAAAACATTTTGAATGACAAATCCGTATAAAGATAAACGTTGGTTTAAATTTTTAAGTAACAAGTATGTTTGGGTCTTGTTGTTTTTTTCGACTTGGATGATTTTCCTTGATAATTATTCCTATTTCGACCATCGTTTTCTTGACAAACAAATTAATGAACTGGAAGACAACAAAATATACTACCAAGAAGAAATAAAAAAAGACCAACAAAATATCAAGCAGTTAAAAAACGCGGAACAAATTGAGAAATATGCGCGCGAAAAAAACTATATGAAAAAAGACAGCGAACATATTTACATCATAGAATTTGAAGGTGACAGTACCAATATTGACCAATAAAAAATAGAAATCCGGCGACCGAAAATAACAAACCAAATGAAAAAACTTTTCAACGATTTCAATCCAATTTCTACCAAACAATGGAAACAAAAAATCCAGTTTGAACTCAACGGAGCGGATTATAATGACACATTAGTCTGGAATTCTCCCGAGGACATTAAGGTGAAGCCTTTCTATGATGCATCCGATTTACCTAAATCTTTTCCTTTGGCCACAAAAGCTTCCGAATTTAAAATTTGCCAAAATATTTTTGTTTTTGATATCGAAAAATCAATTGAAAGAGCATTAGACACACTAAATCGAGGTGCCGAAAGTCTTCGTTTTACGATAGAAAATGAAGCTGTAGCTATTGATACGCTTTTAGAAAAACTACCTTTAGAAAAAATAACGGTTTACTTTCATTTGCGTTTTATTTCAATCGATTTCGTTAAAAAAATTGATGCAATTGCTAAACAACGAAATGCAACCATTTTTTGTAATCTTGATCCAATCGGACAATTAGCCAAAGATGGAAATTGGTTTTCAACATCAGAAAAAAACAATTTCGAAACCCTTTCTATACTCACAAAAGAAACCTCAAATGTTTCCTTAATAAGCATCGACGGTACATTATACCAAAATGCCGGTGCCAATATGGTACAACAAATCGCTTACACTTTGGCGCATGCCAACGAATATTTCAATAGAATTGAATTGATTAATAAACCAATCGTTTTTGAAATTTCGGTAGGAACCAATTACTTTTTTGAAATTGCAAAACTTCGCGCTCTGCGATTACTTTTTAATCTGATTGCAAAAGAATACAACCATAATTTCGATTGCCATCTTTTGGTTTCCCCAACAAAAAGAAACAAAACACTTTACGATTATAACGTAAATATGTTGCGTACCACCACGGAATGCATGAGTGCAATTCTTGGAGGAGCGAATGCAATTGCCAATTTACCTTATGATGCTTTGTACCATAAAGACAATGAATTTGGCGATAGAATTGCCAGAAATCAACTGTTGATTCTCAAAAATGAAAGTTATTTTGACAAAGTCAATAATCCATCTGATGGAAGTTACTATATTGAAAGTTTAACACAGCAATTAGCCGACAAAGCGTTAACGTTATTCAAAGATATTGAAGCCAATGGTGGATTCTTAAAACAACTGAATGAAGGAATCATCAAAAGAAAAATTCAAGAAAGTGCCGATGCTGCACAAAATTTATTCGATTCCGGAAAAGAAATTCTTCTTGGAACCAATAAACACACGAACAAGGAAGACAAAATGAAAAATGATTTGGAGCTGTTTCCTTTTATAAAAGTAAAACCGCGAAAGACTTTAATTACTCCAATTATCGAAAGACGACTTTCCGAAAAACTGGAACAAGAGCGACTTTTAAAAGAGTAAAAAACGTGTTTCAAAACGAAAATAAAAATACAAATTTCTGTAATTCCTGGCTTTAGAAATGATACGAAAAAATCTCCAACACATACAATTAAACGGCACTTCCGAAATAGAAAACCGTGATTCTTCATCGGATACTTTCCTGACTGCCGAAGGGATTGAATTGCAAAAAACGTATACTGCACCAGACATCGAGAACTTAGAACATCTTGAATTTGGTGCTGGCTTTGCGCCAAATTTACGCGGGCCTTATGCCACAATGTATGTGCGCCGCCCTTGGACTGTGCGCCAATATGCCGGATTTTCTACTGCCGAGGAAAGCAACGCTTTTTATAGAAGAAATCTTGCTGCCGGACAAAAAGGACTTTCCATAGCTTTTGATTTGCCTACTCATCGCGGATACGATTCGGATCACGAACGTGTTGTTGGCGATGTAGGAAAAGCAGGAGTCGCCATCGATTCTGTAGAAGATATGAAAGTATTGTTCGACCAAATTCCGCTTGACGAAATGTCTGTTTCTATGACCATGAACGGAGCCGTTTTACCGATTATGGCTTTTTATATTGTCGCTGCCGAAGAACAAGGTGTGAAACCGGAATTACTTTCAGGAACCATACAAAATGACATTTTGAAGGAGTTTATGGTGCGTAACACTTACATCTATCCGCCTACTCCTTCGATGAAAATTATTGCCGATATTTTTGAATATACGAGCAAAAAAATGCCCAAATTCAACTCTATTTCTATATCCGGTTATCATATGCAGGAAGCGGGAGCTACCGCAGATATTGAGCTGGCTTACACTCTTGCCGATGGATTAGAATATATTAGAACCGGGTTGGCCACAGGCATGAAAATTGATGATTTCGCTCCGCGTCTTTCTTTCTTTTGGGCGATTGGTATGAATCATTTTATGGAAATTGCAAAGATGCGTGCCGGAAGAATGATTTGGGCAAAATTAGTGAAACAATTTAATCCCAAAGATGATAAATCTCTTGCTTTACGAACCCATTGCCAAACTTCGGGCTGGAGTTTAACAGAACAGGATCCATTTAACAATGTAGCCCGAACGTGTATTGAAGCAGCCGCTGCAGCTTTTGGAGGTACACAATCATTACATACTAATGCGCTGGATGAAGCCATAGCATTACCTACTGATTTTTCAGCGAGAATTGCCAGAAACACACAAATTTATCTTCAAGAAGAGACTAAAATAACCAAAACTGTTGATCCATGGGCAGGAAGCTATTATGTGGAAAGTCTAACGCATCAAATTGCGGAAAATGCCTGGAAACTCATTGAAGAAGTAGAAGAATTGGGTGGAATGACCAAAGCTATTGAATCGGGAATTCCTAAACTTCGTATTGAAGAAGCCGCTGCGAGAAAACAAGCCCGAATAGACAGCAGCCAAGATATTATTGTAGGAGTTAACAAATATCGTTTAGAGAAAGAAGATCCGTTACAAATTCTGGATGTGGACAACCAAATGGTTCGCAAACAACAATTAGAACAATTAGACCGAATAAAAGCAACCCGAGATACTGAAAAAGTAAAAAAATCACTAGAAAAACTAATCCTTTGTGCTCAAACCGGAGAAGGAAATTTACTGGATATAGCTGTTGAAGCAGCAAGAAACAGAACCACTTTAGGCGAAATCAGCGATGCGCTTGAAACTGTTTTTGGCAGATATAAAGCACAAATTAAATCCTTTAGCGGCGTGTATAGTAAAGAAATAAAAGACGACAAAAGCTTTGAAAAAGCAAAACAACTGGCCGATCTTTTTGCCAAACAAGAAGGTAGAAGACCTAGAATTATGATTGCCAAAATGGGACAGGACGGGCATGATCGAGGCGCAAAAGTAGTAGCAACAGGTTATGCCGATGTAGGTTTTGATGTAGACATTGGCCCACTTTTTCAAACACCCGCCGAAGCAGCTAAACAAGCCATAGAAAATGACGTACATGTTTTAGGCGTTTCTTCACTTGCAGCAGGTCATAAAACACTCGTTCCACAAGTAATCGAAGAACTCAAAAAATACGGTCGTGAAGATATTATGGTCGTTGTAGGAGGTGTAATTCCTGCGCAAGATTATCAATTTTTATTTGATGCCGGTGCAGTTGCCGTTTTTGGACCCGGCACAAAAATTAGTGAGGCCGCCATTAAAATACTAGAAATTTTAATCGAATAAAAATAAAAAACGATTCCAATTTTTTACCAAATAATACAAATAACCACAAAACACCAAGCGCAAGTTTGGTGTTTTTTATTTATACATAAACCATTAATTACCAATAAAATAACTCAATTATCTTATTAAAATAAAAGCTGTAAAATCCATTTTTGTTAACATAAATTGCAAAATAATTAACGGTTACGGAGTATTAAATACATTAATTTTACAAGAGTTATTTTTATTAAAATAAATTAACACCGCCTCAAAGAAATCATAATTTTTCACTTACCATATTGATGTATAATGAATTGAAATAACAAAAAAAGGGGAAGAAAACTGCAAACCTTAGAATCTTTGTTTATTAAATTTAGAAACACTCAATATTAATTTAAAACTGAATATTATGAAATCATTTATTATTATTTTGCTATTTTTAGGAATTACATCATCATCCTATTCTCAAGACGAAACTGAAAAAGGAAAAATGAAAATCGAAGAATT
>ERZ1034365.147-NODE-147-length-39276-cov-5.941197_pt1 | contig 39276 bp, 39 predicted proteins | sample MGYA00520615_ERZ1034365 | MGnify/ENA primary metagenome ERZ1034365 (study PRJEB33736, sample SAMEA104284505) | Azolla filiculoides | biome: Urban; feature: Water surface; material: Ditch water | place: Netherlands | collected 2015-10-28 | depth 0-0.1 m ...
AAAAAGGGATTGACGAAATCATTCGCACAGCCGTAAAATCGGATGTTTTAGATTTTACGATGAATGAATTTGTGTTTCCGGATTGAGTTTATCTTAGAAGTGCTTTTGAATAGGATAGAATTCAAAAAAATGGCGAGTAGCCATAAATGCTTTTATAACGTTTTGCTGCTTCAAGATGCTTGCGGACTTAATAGCAGAGTAGTTTTGGTTATGCAGATTTATGATTATATCACGTAATTCCAATAAATCCGCAAGTATATTGAAACAGATGTTGTGCGTTCGTACATTATTAATAGTTTATTGGAAGAGCCCATTTATCCCATAAATCAACATTTACACCTTTGTTTTTCGCTGAAATATAAGTAACCATATTTTTTAAAATAGACATAATTTCCATTTTTACAATTTCAACATCTTTATCTTCAGCTCCTACTTTATATACTTTTCCACTAAATGCATTATTTTCATTTATTCCAATTTGAACATATATCTTTCCTTTAACTTTCTCTTTTAATATTTTTGACTTTTTAAATTCTTTAGTAAGGATTTTTAAGTAGAGAGAATTCAAACTATTATTTTCAATTAGTAAATAATTTTTACCTTCATAAATAAATTTAGGCTTTTCTTCAACATCAACTAGAGACATTATTGTTCCATTTCTGAAATTAGGGCAGTACTCTTTAATGTTTTTTAATGCTTCTCCATCATTCAGCAAATAAGCTTTATAAAAATGTTCACAAGCATTATCTTTTTCTCCTAAATTTAGTTCGGAAGCCGCAAGATTATACCACAAATCTTTATTACTTGAATCAATATTAGTCGCTTTTGTGTATGTTACTTTTGCTAATACGAAGTTGCTTACCGAAAATGCATTATTACCTTCCTCTATTAATTTATTTAACTCAATATTTTGAGAAATTCCAATTTGGCTAATAAAAAGTAACATTAAGATTTTTAGTTTCATTTTAGTTTTTTGGTTTGTATGACGCACAACTAGTATATAGGCGATACAAACCTTCGTATATACACCCAAAATAGGATAGATTGGCGAAGTTTTGTTTCACTTTATTATTTATCAAATATATCAATTATTTTCAAACTATTAAGATAATTTCCTACTTATTCCAAATCATCCAAGCTTTTTCTGCCTGAAAAACGAGCATATCTTGTCCGTTTTTGGTTTGTGCTCCTTTTGCGGCTGCTTTTTTGAGGAATTGGGTTTCCGCAGGATTGTAAATCAAATCGTAGGCAATGTGTTTCTTCGTAAAATATTCATATGGAATTAGTGGAAAAGCATCAATATTCGGACTAGTTCCCACCGGAGAGGAATTGATGATGATTTGGTAATTGTCAAAAGTAGTAGCATTGATGCGGTCGTAATCGATGATGCCTTCTTTGGCTTCCCGGGAAACAAAAGTGTATAGTATTCCCAATTCTTTCAAGGCATAAGCCACGCCTTTGGATGCGCCACCAGTTCCCAAAATCAAAGCTTTTTTGTGATGAGGTTGCAATAGCGGTTCTAATGATTTCATAAAACCATAATAGTCGGTGTTGTAGCCTTTCAATTTGCCTTTTTTAGTGAATTTGATGGTATTCACGGCGCCAATTTCGGTTGCTTTTTTAGACAATTTGTCCAAATACGGAATCACAACTTCTTTGTACGGAATCGTTACATTCATCCCTTTTAAATTGGGAGTGTTTTTAATGATTTCAGGAAAAGCGGTTATTTCAGGAATGTCAAAATTCTCGTAAGTACAACCTTCGAAAAGTTCGTCTTTGCTGAATTTATCGGTAAAATAGCCTTTCGAAAAAGAATAACTAATGTTGCGTCCTAGTAAACCAAAGCGTTTGCGTATTGTGTCGAGCATTATATTTTATATTGAGTTTTTAAAGGTTTTTTAAAACCACAAATTTCACAAATTACCGCAAATTAATTTGTGAAAATTTGTGAATTGAAAAATCAGCGAATACCGAATAGATCATCGCCTATGAGCTAAATTTGCGGTCAAATAAATTACTTATTTTTTGTGTTTCGCAATGTAGTTTTGCACCATTTTTCGTGTCCAAACTACGGGAAATAAATCTTCCAAAATGATGTAATTGTCAAAATTCAATCGCAAAGCGTTGCTCAAATGAAATTTGGCTTTGGTTGTGTCTTGAATCATAAAATACAATCCCGCCAAACGATATTCGACTTCGTTTTCTTCTGGAAAATATTCTGAGGCTTGTAATAAAGTTTGAATACAAGTTTCAAATTCGCCCAAAAATTGTAAAATATCTACCCAAAACAGCCAAGTATCTAAGGCATAATCGCCAAATTCTACCGCTTTTCTGTATCCAAATTCGGCCTCCTCAAAGAAGTTCATTTGTTTGTTTATCGTAGCATAGCGTTTCCAATACATTCTGTTTTGATTGTCAATCGCTAATGCTTTATTGACAAAAAATAGGGCTTTTTGAAAGTTCTTTTGGCGCACATAAAAATCGGTAATGGCAATCCAACCTTTGTCCAAGAGAGGATCTTCGTGAACTGTTTTGTTGAAAAAGTTTAAGGCTTGAACTTTGTTGCCTAATTTTTCGTAACATTTTCCAATTCGAAGCAAAGCATAAGATGTAGCATCGTCTAACTCGATAGTTCTGTTGTAGCTTTCGATGGCTTCTTCGTATTTTTTCAGGCGTTCCAAAGCTTTGGCTCTTTCCATAAAAGCACCCAAAAATTCGTCGTCGATAAGTGTCGCATAATCAAAAGCACGAATGGCATTTTCGTATTCTTTCAATCCATAATGCAATCTCCCGACTTGATGCCAAGCGATTTCGCTATAAGGATTTTTGTCGATGTATTGGGTTAAATAATCAATGGCTTCCTGATTTTGATCTAGAAATTCAAAACAATAGACAACATTATATAAGGCAGATTGATCTTCGAAATCTTCTTCCAAACATTTGATAAAGCTTTCTTTGGCCATTTCGAGATTGTCCATAAACAGGTATTCCATCCCCATTAAATTATAGACATCGGCATAATCATCGGTGTATTTCAAAGCAATATTTAGTAATTCAACCGCTTTTTCGTGGTTGTCTCTTTTAGAAAAAATATTGGCTTGTTGAATGTAAATTTCTTCATTGGTTGGTTCTATGGCATACAATTCGTTCAATAGCTTTTCAGCCTGATCGAGCTTGTCGTCATACACCAACATTTCAACCTGAACTAATTTTAGTCCAGTTGATCTAGGGTGTTGTTCCAAAGCTAATTTTAAAGCTTTTTTGGCCAAATTGGCTTTTCCCATATCGAGATAATGAAGAATGATATCCTCGAATTCCTCGGAGTCAAAAAAGAGCACTTTGTTGGTTTTCAACATCGACTCAAATTTGGATAGGGATAAGTTATAGTCTTCTTCCTCGTCGCTTAATTGCATAATTAATTTTTTTTGAGTTTGCCCAAAATAAAAGTAGGCAACCTAGGTATTGATGTGAGGAAAATTTTGAATTGTTGTGAACAATTTAATCAACAGAAAATGAATTGATAATTATCAATTATCAATTGTCAATTGAACTTCGTTCAAGACTTCGATCATAATAGCACAACCTTCTCTAATTTCATCTTCTGAAATGGTTAAAGGAGGTGTAATTCGGATGGCGCATCCTTCAAATAAAAGCCAAAATAGAATCAATCCTTTGTCTTGGCATTTCAGAATTACTTCGTTGGTAATCTCGGCAGTTTCCGTCATTGCTGCCAGCATTAATCCTTTTCCTCTAATTTCTTTTATCAAAGGATGTACCAAAAGTGACTTGAAGAGCTTTTCTTTCTCTAAAGTTTCTGCCATCAGGTTTGTTTCGGTTAATTCCTGCAAAGTCGCCAAACAGGCTGCCGCAATGACAGGATGGCCACCAAAAGTCGTGATATGACCCAATTTAGGATCGTGGCTTAATAAATCCATCATTTCAGATGATGCCGTGAAAGCACCCACGGGCATTCCGCCACCCATTCCTTTTCCCATAACGACAATATCGGGAACGACATCGTAATTTTGGAACCCGAAAAGCTTTCCAGTTCGTCCAAATCCGGGTTGAATTTCGTCGAGAATCATTATTGCGCCTACTTCGGTGCAACGTTCTCTAACTTTTTTCAAGAAATTGTTGTGAGGTTCTATAAAACCAGCGCCACCTTGAATAGTTTCAAGAAGAATCCCGGCCGTTTTTGTAGTTATTTTTTCTAAATCGGCTTCGTTATTGAAGGTAATAAATTCGACATCGGGAATCAAGGGACGAAAAATACGTTTGCGTTCTTCAAATCCCATCACGCTCATCGAACCCATCGTGTTGCCGTGATAAGCGTTGTGGCAAGAAATCAATTGACTTCTTCCTGTGGTTCTTCTGGCGAGTTTTAAAGCTCCTTCAATCGCTTCAGTCCCGGAATTGACCAAATAGGTTTTGTCTAAAGGCTCTGGTAGGAGTGATGCCATTAATTTGCAAAACTCGACAGCTGGACTTTGCGAATATTCGCCATAGACCATCACGTGCGAATATTTGTCCAATTGGTCTTTTATCGCCTGATTGACTCTTGGCGGTTGGTGTCCGAGTGTACAAGCCGACACTCCAGCCACGAAATCCAGGTATTTTTTGTTGTTGGTGTCGTAAATGTAAGAGCCTTTGGCGTGCGAAACCTCCATTCCTAACGGATAGGGAGAAGTTTGGGCTTGGTATTTTATGAAATCGTTCAAGTTTTATTTTTTTAACCGCAAAGTTCACAAAGTTTTTCGCAAAGTTCACGGAGTTTTATATTATTTTGTCTGGCTATGACTTTACAACTGAAAACTGCGACTGAATTCTGATTACTTCTTTTTCTTCTTATCGTAATTCAAGGTTTCTTTCCGGACTTTCATTGGGACATTTTCCTTGGCTTCTTCGTCTTTGCCTTGCTGGACTAGTTTATCGTTTTCTATATTTTCTTCTGGTGGAAAAATGTCGTCTTTCGATTTTATTCTTTCATCTCCACGCCAGACCATTCCTTTTAGTTTTCGATCGGGTTCGAGTAGGTCTTTTTCTGGATAAATAGTTCCGTCAACTTGTTTGAAAAAAGTAATGGTCTCTATTTCTTTTTTATCAAAAATAATATTGATTTTGCTGCTCACATTTTTGTTGATGCCTATGAGTTCTTGGGCGTCATTTCGCATATAATAAATGACTTCCGCATTTTTGATGATATCAACTTCATGGAGTTTTCCTTCCAGAAATTTTCCAAATAGATTTTGTCCCTTGACTTGGTTAAAACCTGTTCCGACGGTGTCTTTTGAGACTATAAAAGTATTATTCAAGACTTTGAGCGAATCGAGTTTTTGGGTTCTTTGGTCGCCAATAAGATGCATAACATCGCCAGTTATTTGGCTTTCTCCGTTCCAAAGAATAGGATTTCCTATCAATTTTGTCAAGGCGGTTTTGGTACTGGAATGAATGGAATCGCATTTGCCGCTCATATCGGTTTTATAGAAACGAACATTGTTGAAACCACGAATAATTCGGTTGCCTTCTGGGCCAGTAACCAATAATTTTTTTCCGTGAATGTAAACCGAATCGTTTTCGACAAAGTTTACCGCTACGGCTCTTTTGGTTACAAACATCGAATCTTTATTTTTGTACAATTCGGCATAATGTCCTTTGATAATTCCTCGATTGACGGAATCTTTTATTTTTACATTTCGTGTAGCCGAGGCAAATTCCCGATTTCGGTCATAGTACAAACTATCGCCTTCAATGAGTCGGTCATCGTATTTGATGTAGGACTTTCGAAGAAAATGGGCTAGATTTTTTTTAGTGTCATAAAACCCTTTTTCGGTATAAATATAATTGGTTTTACTAGTAATCGTCGATGGTCCAAAAAGGTAGGAATGCCCAGAATTACTGTAATAATCCAAATGATTCGACTTAATTACATATTTAGGATTGGTGATAGTTACAGCAGTGAGAAATTGGAATTTTTTTTCGGCAACATAGTATTTTCCTGAATTGCTTTTTAGTGTATTGTCTCTATTGGTAATCGTTCCTTTTGTATTGTAAAAAACTTCTTGGGTGTTTCGGTCTAAGTTGATAGTATCTGTAACCAAAGTAGATTCTGGCGAGCGCATTTTAGCATTTCCTGTGGCAAAAGCTTTTCTCATATTGCCATTGTATTCTGCATATTTACTGTTTAAAAATAAAGTATCACCTTGCACTAATTGTACATCTCCAAAGGCTTTAATGTAATTTTCTTTTTGAAAATAATAAGCCTTGTTGCAAGTCATAATGATGCCATCGTGATTGACGCGTACATTTCCAGTTAGCAATGCAGCATCTGGAGCTTCGATTTGATTTACATCGAAATAATCAGAATGTTCTACCAGTATTTTTTTTGGGGCTTGTGCCAAAAGGTTTTGCAAACTTAAAACGGCTAAGCCAAAACTTATGAAAAAGAATAATTTCTTCAATGGATTTATTTTTTGCCAAATTTAAGAAAAAGGAATCAACCTGAATTCATATTATGATTTATTTATAACTCCTTACAATTGATTTGGGGAGCATTCGATTGAGAAAAAATTATCAACAAAAAGCAATAATACTTCGTTGTAGTTCCAATTCTGGCAAATAGATTCAGGTAAATATTGATGAATTCTCAAATTGAAGCCAAAAAAATAGTATTTTTAAAAGTTGTTAATTCATTTGGATTGGATTTCATAATTAGCACTAAAAATCAGGATAAATAATTTACTATGATGAAAAAAATAACTATTGTTGCAAGTATAAGCATATTACTTTTGGCAGCAGCCTGTAAAACTACAGCTATTAAAATGGATACAGAAAAGAAAAAGACACCGCAGAAGAAAGAGGTTGTCTATCAGGTTTTTACCCGATTGTTTGGAAACAAAAATACCACCAATAAACCTTGGGGAACCATCGAGGAAAATGGAGTAGGGAAGTTCAATGATTTTACCGACAAAGCCTTGAAAGAAATCAAGGATTTGGGTGTTACTTCTATTTGGTACACAGGAGTTCCACATCATGCTTTGGTACGAGATTATACTTCGATTGGTATTTCAAATGATGATCCCGAAGTGGTAAAAGGTCGTGCCGGTTCGCCGTATGCTGTGAAAGATTATTATAATGTGAACCCTGATTTGGCAGTAAATCCTGCCAATCGTTTGCAAGAATTCGAAGCCTTGATTGCCCGAACTCATAAAGCGGGAATGAAGGTGATTATTGATATTGTTCCCAATCATATTGCTCGAAAATACGAAGGAAGGAATAATCCTCAGGGAGTTAGAGATTTTGGTGCCGATGATGATGTTTCGGTTGAATACAAACGCGACAATAACTTTTATTATATTCCAAATACCCGTTTTGAAATTCCCGATGCAGGCAAACCTTTAAACGGTGAAAGCAATCCGCTAATTGACGGAAAATTTGAAGAATTCCCTGCAAAATGGACTGGTAACGGTTCAAGATTGGCCAAGCCAGACAAGAATGATTGGTACGAAACAGTAAAAGTCAATTATGGAATTCGCCCCGATGGTTCCAAAGATTTTCCAGAACTTCCAGCTGGTTTTGACACCAAATCCTATCAAGAACATTTCGATTTTTGGAAAGACAAAAGCGTACCAAATTCTTGGATAAAATTCCGTGATATTGCTTTGTATTGGACTGCCAAAGGAGTTGATGGTTTCCGTTATGATATGGCCGAAATGGTACCGTATGAATTTTGGAGTTATATGAATTCGGCGATAAAAGTAAAAAATCCCGATGCTTTCCTGATGGCAGAAGTGTATAATCCAAATGAATATCGCAATTATATTCGCCTTGGGAAAATGGATTATTTGTATGATAAAGTCGAAACCTACGATCATTTGAAAGCCGTAATTCAAGGAAAAACTTGGCCTGATGGACTTTCGGATATTCAGCATAGAATGGCCGATATTGAGCATCATATGCTTAAATTTCTTGACAATCACGATGAACAACGTTTGGCAAGTCCTGAATTTGCAGGAACACCAGAAAAAGGAAAACCATTAATGGTAGTTTCGGCAACGATAAGTACTGCGCCAACGATGATTTATTTTGGTCAAGAAGTAGGAGAAGCCGGAAATGAAAATGCAGGTTTTGGAACTCATTCCAGAACATCTATTTTTGATTATATTGGAGTTCCGAATCATCAACGTTGGATGAATGGAGGAAAATTTGACGGAGGGCAACTTTCGCAAAGCGAAAAAGACTTACGCGATTTTTATAAAAGATTATTGAATTTTACTGTCAATAGTTCCGCGTTGATGGGGAATTTCCAAGAAATACAAACGGCCAATCGCAACATTACACCGGGTTACGACATAGCGATTTATTCCTATGTTCGTTGGTCAGACACGCAAAAACTGATTGTGGTGACTAATTTTTATTCGTTGGCTTCTAGTAATTTCGAACTACGAATTCCGGCTGATATTATTCAAAAATGGAATTTGAAAGATGGAACTTACACGATAACGGATCAATTGTATCACAAAAAAACGACGCAATTGAAAGTTGAAAATGGAGAGGGAAAAGCCCAAATTAGTATTGGTCCTTCAGAATCGTTTATTTTTCAGTTGTAATCTTTTATAGATTTAATAATCCTCTTTTATCAATGAAAAAATCAATTTCAATTTGTTTGCTATTTATAGCATTCCAGCCCTTATTTGCCCAAAATGATTTCACTCCCAATTGGAGTAAAGGTGTGGTTTGGTATCAAATATTTCCCGACAGGTTTCATAATGGTGATCCTTCAAACGATCCAAAAGTGACCGATCAAGACGGAGCTTATCCATTTGATAGTACATCCGATTTTCAAATTCATCCTTGGACTAGCGATTGGTATGAACTACAACTTTACGAACAAAAAAATGGCAAAGATGTTTTTTATAACATTCAAAGAAGACGTTACGGAGGTGATTTGCAAGGAGTTATCGATAAATTAGATTATTTGCAATCTTTGGGTGTCAATGCTATTTATATGAACCCTATTTTTTGGGCGCCTTCTTCTCATAAATACGATGCTTTGTGTTATCATCATGTTGATCCCACTTTTGGACCAGATCCCGAAGGAGATAAAAAAATGATACTGAATGAAGACCCTTTAAATCCAGAAAAGTGGGTGTGGACAAAAGCCGATTTATTGGCACTTAAACTTATTGATGAAGTGCATAAACGAAAAATGTTTATCATTTTTGATGGTGTTTTCAACCACTTGGGAGTAAACAGTTTTGCTTTTCGAGATGTTGCTGAAAAACAAGAAAAATCAGCTTACAAAGATTGGTTTATGGTTGATAGTTGGAATGATGCTGCCAAAGGGACTAAGTTTGAATATCAAGGTTGGTATGGTGTAAAAACGCTACCAGAGTTGAAAGAAGATAATAATGGAATAGTTTCTGGTCCCAAACAATATATTTTTAATGCCACAAAACGTTGGATGAATCCAATGAATAAGGGAACTCAATACGGAATTGACGGCTGGCGTTTGGATGTGGCCTATTGTATTGCCCATCCTTTTTGGAAAGACTGGCGAAAATTGGTAAAATCAATTAATACGGAAGCCTATTTGACTGCCGAATTGGTTGATCCTATTGAAAAAACCAAACCGTATTTAAGCGGAGATGAATTTGATGCCACAATGAATTATAATTTTTCTTTCCTTGTACATGATTTTTTTGTTCAGGATTTAAAAGGTAGTTCCGTTACCCAATTTGATTCAAAATTGAAGGAATTGCGCGAAGGGTTTGGCGAAGGTGTTGCCATGAATATGCAAAACTTGGTTGACAGTCACGACGCAACAAGAATAGGCAGTGCGGTGGCCAATCCTGATGGAAAGAAATTTGGCGATTGGGGCGATTATTTTAACTGGAGCCAAAAGAGCAACAATAAAGTTTATAATGCTCGGAAACCTACATCCAAACAATTGGAAAAGCAAAAACTAATTGCAGCCTTTCAATTATTATATTTGGGTTCGCCAATGATTTATTATGGTGACGAAGCCGGAATGTGGGGAGGTAATGACCCTGATTGCCGTAAGCCTATGGTTTGGGCAGATAAAAATTATAATGCAGAAAAGTTCAATCCTGACCAAAGTAAGCACGAAGCGGATAAAGTCGAATTCAATGCGGATTTGTTCAATTGGTACAAGAAATTTATTGGTTTGCGGAATCAATACAAAGCGATAAAATTGGGAAACTGCACCACAATTGAAACCAATGATACCGCTAAGACTTATGCTTTTAGCCGAAAATTAGGTAGCGAAGAAGTGATTGTGATTATTAACCGAAGTGATAAAGCGGTTCTTTTTGTAAACCCAATTCTTAAAAAAGGAAATTACAAAGAGGTTTTTATGAAGAAAGCAGTAAAAAAAGTGACGATACAACCTATGAATATTGTTGTGTTGAGCAATATAATTTACTAATTGTAAAATAGTATTTTCACAAAAAAAGCTGAAACAAAATTAAATTTTGTTTCAGCTTTTTAAATTTTTATTAAAATGAAGTAGAAATTCAAACCAAACTACTTTTTCAAAGCTTCCTCGTAATTTTCGCCTACTTTTTTCCAATTAATCACATTGAAAAAAGAATCGACATAATTTTTTCTTTTGTATTGGTAATCTAGATAGAAGGCGTGTTCCCAAAGGTCTAAAGCTAGAATTGGTTTGCCGGGAACTGTAGCATTTCGCATCAAAGGATTGTCTTGATTTTGAGTGCTTGTAATTTGAAGACTTCCCGAGCGATCTACAATTAGCCAAACCCAACTAGAGCCAAATTGTTTAGTAGCTTCGTCTTTGAATGCTTTGGTAAAGTTTTCAAAAGAGCCGAATTTTTTTGTGATGGTTCCTGCCAAAGTGTCTTTGGGTTGTCCACCAGCTTTTGGTGCCATACATTTAAAAAATAGTGAGTGATTGTAATAACCGCCAGCATTGTTTTTTATTTCAGGAATACTCGGGTCTAATTTTGCCAACACTTCTTCGATAGTAAGATTTTCTAATGGAGTTCCAGCTATGGCTTTATTCAAATTATTGGTGTAAGTCAAATAATGTTTTGAATAATGGTTTTCCATAGTAAAAACCGAGATATTTGGAGCCAAAGCATCATATGAATAAGGTAGTTTTTCTAATTGAAAGGAACCTTCTTCGGCTTTGACATCATCAGGCATTCCCATGACTACCTTTTCTTCTGCTGAGGGTAAAGGCACTTCTACAACTTCTGTATATTTTTTATTATCGCATGAAATTAAAATTGTGAGTAGAAATAAATAGGTTAGAATTAAACTGATTTTTTTCATAGTTATCACTATTTTTGAATAATGGAATTGATTATTTCGATGTATTTTTCTTTAGCTTCATCAATAGATAAATGACTTATTTGTATCCACGCATTTGTTTTGAAAGCATTTCTTAAATCAGCACTTTCAGAATGATTGAAACTTAAAGAACCAAAAGTCGCCTGTTTGTAAAAGGCATAAAGTCTTAATTGGACATCTTGCGGGAGTGATGCCTGAGTCATATTTGAAGCAATTTCAACCGCTTCCTGAAATCGTGTATCTAAGTCTTTATTTGTCATTAAGATTTTGTTGCAATAATTGTCTTTCCTCCAATTGCTTTTTGGTTTAGAACTACATTAATTGGTGTTCCCAAAGGTAAAAAAAGATCTACTCTAGAACCAAATTTTATAAAACCTGCATCTTCACCTTGAACAACTTGCATTCCTTCTTGGGCATAATTGACAATTCTTTTTGCCAATGCTCCTGCTATTTGACGATAAAGAACTTCTCCAAAGGTTTTATTTTCGATTACAATGGTTGTTCTTTCGTTTTCTTCACTCGCTTTTGGATGCCAAGCTACCAAGAATTTCCCTGGATGGTATTTGCTGAATTTCACCAAACCGCTAAGTGCATAACGGGTTACGTGTACATTTATTGGCGACATAAATATCGAAACCTGAATTCGTTTTTCTTTGAAATATTCACCTTCATACACTTCTTCAATAACAACTACTTTTCCATCTACTGGAGAAAGAATTTCATTTTCATTGAGTATAAAGTTGCGTTTTGGGTTTCTGAAAAATTGCAAAATGATAATCAATAACAAAAAAGTTATGATTTGAATGGACATTTTAATCCAATTGGTGTCAATGAATTTATCTGTTAATAAAAGCACAATTGCTGTAACAACAGTTCCTATTAGTATTGATTGAGCGCCTTCTTTATGAAACATAGTTTAGAATTTGGTAAAATAAAAATATTATTGGTGCTACAAATATAACACTATCTAGTCGATCTAGAATGCCTCCGTGTCCCGGCATTATTTTTCCGCTGTCTTTTACTCCAGCAATACGTTTAAATTTGGATTCAATAAGGTCTCCAATAGTTCCAACAACTCCAACAATTAATGCTATCGAAGTCCAAATCATTATGGATTTGTCGCTAAATTGCGGATTGGCTTTTATGTAATATTTGGATATTAAATACCCTGCTAAAATGGCAAAAATAATTCCACCAATGAATCCTTCTATTGTTTTTTTTGGTGAAATTTTTTCATATAATTTGTTTTTTCCAATCGATTTTCCAACGATATAGGCAAAGGTGTCATTTGTCCAAATTAGTATGAATAACCCAATGATAATTTTAGGATTATAATCTTTGATACCAAACGATATTTTTGTTATAAAAATAAAAGGCAAGATAATATATCCTAATAAATATAAATATTTTGAAGAGGTACTTATTTTTTGAAATTTATCATAAAATAAAAATAGAATACATTTTATAGAAACGACTAAGGACACCACTAATAATACAATGTCTAATTCTTGTATGTTTACAGGAATCACAAAATCAGTATTGAAAAACGTATTGACGGCATTGGTTGTGATTTTATTGTAATGGCTTACTAATGTTATAGCGATATATAATAAAGTTCCAAAAAGAATAGGAAAAAGTTTGTGAGTTTGAATTAAATTGCAAAATTCATAAATAGCAATTACTAAAAATATTCCAAACAAGATAAAAAAACTTTCAGTCGAATATAGTATCGATGATAGTAATAAAATTATATAAATCGCACCAGATATTGCTCTCTTGAGTGTTTCATTCATCTTATAAATCTTCTAAAAGCAATAAATATAGATTTTTTGCAATACTACCATATTGTGTGAAATCTTCTTCAATCACTTTTTTGAAATATTTTATAGTTGTTATATTCGTAGGATAATCTTTGATGTATTTCTTTTTAATTACGCTTAAACCATCACTTTTTGTTTCAATTATTTGACTAGTAGTTGCAATAATTATAATATTTGTTGGAAGCTCGTTCGGTTTATTTTGTTTGATTTGTTTGGAAGAAAATAATATCGAACCTTCATCAGCAATTAGATTTTCGCAATTTGCTAAAAGAAAGGAAGGGTTATTTGCATTTTGAAAAACAATTTTATTTTCTTCAAGAATGCCAAAAAGGTTAGGCTCATAACACAAAGCTTCGCCTTCAAACCAATCGTTTTCTTCGAGAATGTTTTCAAAATGGTCTTTTACTTCTGATTCATTTTCGCAGTACAAAAATTTCCCTCCATTCTTCTTGAAATTGTAGATGAATTGCTCTTCTAAAGGGGCGTCATTTTCTAGGGAAAAATCAATATTTTCCTTATTTTTTCCTTCTTCAGAATCGGGGTTATTTGAACCAAAAAATTTTTTAAAAAGACTCATACTTTTTCTATGCTACTTGATAAACGAATTGAAAACGTCCAAAGATAAAAAAATCTTAATTCAAAAGGCACTTTTGAATTAAGATTTTAAAATAATATGTTTTTTATTGAATTAAGAGACTACTTCACCTAAATTAGAGTCAAAAGTTCTTTTTCCGAATATGTTTTCTAAATCATCTTTAAAGATAACTTCTTTTTCAATCAGAATGTCCGCAAGTTGATTTAATTTATCTTTGTTTTCTTCTAAAATTTTGATGGCTCTTTCATATTGACTTTCTATAAGAATTGAAATTTCCTCATCAATTGTTTTGGCAGTTTCATCAGAATATGGTTTAGAAAAACTGTATTCACTTTGCCCTGACGAATCATAATAAGTTACATTTCCTATTTTTTCGTTCAAGCCATATATGGTTACCATAGCACGTGCTTGACGAGTTACTTTTTCTAAATCACTTAATGCACCAGTTGAAATTTTATCAAAAGTTACTTTCTCTGCAGCTCTTCCGCCCATTGTAGCACACATTTCGTCTAGCATTTGGTCAGTTCTCACGATTTGTCTTTCTTCAGGAAGATACCAAGCAGCTCCTAAACTTTGTCCACGAGGAACAATGGTTACTTTGATTAGAGGTGCAGCGTGTTCTAGCATCCAGCTTACAGTGGCGTGACCTGCTTCGTGAATGGCAATTGCTTTCTTTTCTTCGGCAGTAATTATTTTGTTTTTCTTTTCTAAACCTCCAATAATTCTATCGACAGCATCAAGAAAGTCTTGTTTGTCAACAGCTGGTTTATTATTTCGTGCAGCAATTAAGGCAGCTTCGTTACACACATTAGCAATATCAGCACCAGAAAAACCTGGAGTTTGTTTGGCTAAAAAGTCAGTGTCAAGATTTTCCACTTTTTTTAATGGAGCAAGGTGAACTTTGAAAATTTCTTCACGCTCGCGAATGTCTGGCAAATCCACAAAAATTTGTCTGTCAAAACGACCTGCACGCATCAAAGCTTTGTCTAAAACATCGGCTCTATTGGTTGCGGCTAAAACGATTACATTCGAATTGGTTCCAAAACCATCCATTTCGGTAAGTAACTGGTTTAAGGTGTTTTCTCGTTCGTCATTTCCACCTGACATATTGTTTTTTCCTCTAGCTCTACCTACGGCATCAATTTCATCTATAAAAATGATGGCAGGAGATTTTTCTTTGGCTTGTTTGAACAAATCACGAACACGTGAAGCACCAACTCCAACAAACATTTCAACAAAATCAGAACCTGATAAGGAGAAAAAAGGTACTTGGGCTTCGCCTGCTACAGCTTTTGCTAATAATGTTTTACCTGTTCCTGGAGGGCCAACAAGTAAGGCTCCTTTTGGAATTTTCCCTCCTAAATTGGTATATTTTTCTGGGTTTTTAAGGAATTCAACAATTTCTTGAATTTCTTCTTTAGCACCTTCTAAACCAGCAACATCTTTGAAAGAGGTTTTAATATCTGTTTTTTCATCGAATAGTTTAGCTTTCGATTTCCCTATATTGAAAATCTGTCCGCCACCGCCACCAGCGCCGCCACCCATTCTTCTCATGATGAATATCCAAACTCCAATGATGATGATAATTGGAAGAAGACTTATGATGATATCACTCCAATTGCTAGCATCTTTAAAATCATAATCGACTAATTTTTTTTCAGCCTTGGCTTTATCTAATTTTTCTTGAAATGATTTAAGATCTCCAAATTTTGTAGTATAATGTGGTCCTTTGTTAGGTTGATCCAAAACATTTTTGGCTACTTTTTTATTGGCAGGATCTTTTAATGCTGCATCCGTTAGGTAGATTTCGGCATCTTTATTATTAAAAATAATGACATTTTTGATTTCGCCCTTAGATAGCATGTTATCAATATCAGACGATTTTAGTTGGGCAGGTTCTTGAAAATTAGTCCCACCAGTAATAAAACTTATAGTCAAGAAAATTAATAAAATTGCAGTATAAACAAGCCAAGGGCTTACTTTAAAATTATTCGAATTTGGTTTATTGTCTTTAGCCATTACGGGTATATTTCTTTAATATTTATTTTCGATTTTAGTGATTTTGGCATCTCCCCAAAGGCTTTCGATGTTGTAATACTCTCGGATGTGCTTTTGGAAAACGTGAACCACAATGCTAACATAGTCCATAAGAACCCATTCGGCATTGTCAGATCCTTCAACATGCCAAGGTTTATCTTTCAATTCTTTTGAAACTACTTTTTGAATGGAGTTAACAATTGCGTTAACTTGTGTATTTGAATTACCGTTGCAGATTACAAAATAGTCACAAACGGCGGTGTCTATTTCTCTTAAATCCAAAATATCGATATCATTCCCTTTTACTTCTTCAATTCCTTTGATGATGTTTGCCAAAAGAACATCATTATTTATTGCTTTTTTTGTCATGAATTATTTTTAAATAAGTTTGTAAAGTTACCATTTTTTGTGATTATTTTTGAACCTTAACATAATATTAAATTCTGTTCCACAAATAACTTCCTATGAAACTAATCAAACTCGATGCCATAGATTCTACAAATGAGTTCTTAAAAGGGTTATCGAGCAATCAATCACTTGAAAATTTTACCGTTGTTACTGCCGAAAATCAAACCAAAGGCAAGGGGCAAATGGGAGCTGTTTGGGAGTCTGAAGCGAGTAAAAACCTTATAATGAGTGTTTTGATTTCTGATTTTGTTACAGATATTAATCAGATATTTGATATTAATATTGCAGTATCATTAGCAGTAATTCAAGTATTAGAAGATTTTAATATTCCAGAATTAAGCATCAAATGGCCAAACGACATTATGTCATACAACAAGAAAATTGGTGGAATTTTAATCGAAAATAGTATAAAAAATGGCGGAAATATTAATTCAATAGTGGGTTTGGGCTTAAATGTCAACCAAATGAATTTTGAAAATTTGCCTAAAGCATCTTCCTTGGCGGTAATTTGTAATACGACTTTTGATAAAGAAGAAATCCTTTTGGAAATTATCGAAAGTTTAAAACAAAACATCAAGAGTTGGAATCAAAAATCCGATTTATTATGGTCAGAATATAGTAATAAACTCTACAAAAAAGGAATTCCGATGCCATTCGAAGATCAAAATAAACAAAATTTTATGGGAATTATTCAAGGAGTTACTTCCATTGGAAAACTTGAAATTCTTTTGGAAAATGATGCTATAGCTGAATTTGGTATTAAAGAAATTCAGATGTTGTATTGAATAATATGAACCTATTTATAATAAAAAAAACCTCTCAGTTTGAACTAAAAGGTCTTTGGTTTGTGAATTATCTAATTTTTACAATTTCGACATATTTCCTGCCAAAGTTTCAATAAATTTCGAAATAGGTCCTTTGATCATCATAGCCATCATCGGATTGAATTCGCCTTCGAAATCTAGTTTTACATCGCTCGAATACTCTGAAATTGCATTAATATTTGCTACCAAAGTAAACGGTAATTTGTCGCTGGCGGCATTCAAAATTATTTTAGAATAAGGAACACCTTCTTTTAATCTTAGTTTAATTTCAGGCATGCCTTTTAACCCAAAATTAAAAATATCATCACCAAGAACTTCGAATTTAGCAATGTTTTCGGGCATTAATTTTTCGAAATTTCTAACATCTGACAATTGAGTGTATAAATACTCAGCTGATTTTTCTACTGTGACTTTGGGACTTTCTAAGTTCATTTTCTAAAAATTTATATTTATCCCGAAGTTTTGGGATACAATCAACAATGCTAAATTAAATCAATTTATTTTTCAACTCCCCAAGTCGAAGGACTCAAATTCCATTCTCTTAGAGTAGCTTCTTCTTCTTCAGTAATGTATCTTTTTGCAACTGCCAAATTCAATAGATTTTGATAATTACTAAGAGTAAACAAATCGACATTGGCGTTTTTAAAGTTTTCTTGAGCAACATCAAAACCATAAGTAAATATGGCAGCCATCCCTTTTACATTGGCTCCTGCTGCTCGCAAAGCTTCTACAGCCAACAAACTACTGTTTCCTGTACTAATTAAATCTTCTACAATTACTACATTTTGACCACTTTGTAGGAAGCCTTCCACTTGGTTTTGGCGGCCATGTTTTTTGGGTTCTGGACGAACATAAACAAACGGCAATCCTAAGCTTTCGGCAACTAGCATACCAATTCCAATGGCTCCAGTGGCAACACCCGCAATTACATCAGGTTTTCCAAATTGTTTTTCGATGTTTTTTGAAAATTCGTCTCGAACATAATTCCTAATAGTTGGAAATGAGAGAATTATTCGGTTATCACAATAAATTGGTGATTGCCATCCCGAAGCCCATGTAAAAGGATTTCTTGGATTCAATTTAATTGCATTAATTTGCAAAAGTAATTCGGCAGTTTTTTCGGCAGTATCTTTATTAAATATCATAGTACAAATGTATAAAGTTTTTGTGAACGACAAACCACTTTTTTTGACAAATGAAATCTCCAAAGAGACTAATTTTCAGTTATTTTTATTAGAAAGCGTTGATATAGTGCAGCTTATAGTAAAAATGTTTCAAAATAAAATTCAAAAAGCCTACCTCTATTATCCTGATGAAAAGGAAATTATGAAAACTTTGAAATCCAAAATTCCTGTTTCTAAAGCAGGAGGAGGATTGGTTTATAATAAAAAAGGCGAGGTCTTATTTATTTTTAGAGGTGGAAAATGGGATTTACCCAAAGGCGGAACAGAAAAAGGGGAAGAAATTGAAAAAACCGCAATGCGGGAAGTCGAAGAGGAAACAGGAGTTAATCGATTGACGATTACCAAAAAGCTTCAAAAAACCTATCACGTTTTCAAACGAAACGGTGTTTATAAACTAAAAATAACACAATGGTTTGAAATGCAGTCAGATTTTGATGGAATTCCAGTGGGACAAATTGAAGAAGGAATCGAAAAAGCCGTTTGGATCAAACCAAATGAGATTCCAGAGGTCTTAAAAAAATCGTACGAGAACATTAAATTATTGTTCGAAGAAGAGAAGATTAGTGTTCAGTAATCAAGTGATCAGTAATCAGTGTTCAGTAATCAGTGTTCAGTAGTCATTCCATTTTCTATTTCAGTTTTCATATCTGAACACTAAAAACTGATTACTGAACACTTTTCTACTACCTTTGCAAAATGAATAAAAAACACCATTCCAACAATATATTGTTCAATTTAGGAATCGAAAACCTAAATGAAATGCAGGTTGCAGCCCAGGAAACCATTTTGAGCGACAATAATGTTTTACTGCTTTCGCCAACAGGTTCAGGGAAAACATTGGCTTTTCTTTTGCCAATTTTCGAAATGCTGAAACCCGAAATCCTTTCCGTACAATGTTTGATTCTGGTTCCATCGCGTGAATTAGGACTTCAAATTGAGCAAGTTTGGAAAAAAATGGGAACCGATTACAAAGTAAACGTTTGCTATGGCGGACATTCCATTGAAACAGAAATTAAGAATTTAAGCAATCCTCCAGCAGTTTTAATTGGAACTCCAGGAAGAATCGCCGATCATATTGACCGTGGCACTTTTCGTTTAGACAAAATAGAAACCTTGATTCTGGACGAATTTGACAAATCCCTGCAGTTAGGTTTTCACGAACAAATGTCTTTCATCATCGGAAAATTACCCAAATTGAACAAACGGGTTTTGGTTTCGGCCACTTCAGATATTGAAATTCCAAAATATACCCGAGTGGTCAATCCTACGATTTTGGACTTTATTCCAAATGAAGAAGAAACGAGTAATCTGTCCACTAAAATGGTGATTTCGAAAGAAAAAGACAAAATGGGAAGTTTGTTCAATCTGATTTGTTCGTTGAAATCACAATCGGCCATCGTTTTTTGCAATCACAGAGATGCAGCAGAACGTATAAGTGACACTTTGAACGAAAAAGGAATTTACGCTACTTATTATCACGGTGGGATGGATCAGGACGAACGAGAACGCGCCTTAATCCAATTCAGAAACGGAAGCGTGAGTTATTTAATAACGACGGATTTAGCTGCGAGAGGATTGGATATTCCTGAAATGAAACACGTTATCCATTATCATTTGCCATTAAAGGAAGACGAATTCACGCATAGAAATGGTCGAACAGCTCGTATGCAAGCTTCGGGAACTGCTTATCTTATTGTAAACGAAAGCGAGAAAAAACTCGATTATGTCGATTATGGCATGGAAGTACTGAAAGTGGAAAACTCAACCACTTTGCCAAAACCACCTGAATTTCAAACCATTTACATCAGTGGCGGAAAGAAAAATAAATTGAATAAAATTGATGTTGTTGGTTTCTTTTCCCAAAAAGGAAAACTCGAAAAAGGCGATTTGGGATTAATCGAAGTGAAGGATTTTATTTCATTCGCTGCCGTAAAATTCAACAAAGTAAAAGACTTGCTTCACAACATCAAAGATGAAAAAATGAAAGGCAAGAAATTTAAAATTGAAGTGGCGAGAAAAGTTATTAAGAAAGAAGAAGAGTAAATTCAGATTTCAGATTAAGAATGTTAAACATCTAGGTATAAAAAAAACGAAAACGCTTTGAAAGTTTCTTGGCGTTTTCGTTTTTTTGCTAACTGCTAACTGCTAACTGCTAACTGCTAACTGCTAACTGCTAACTGCTAACTGCTAACTGCTAACTGCTAACTGCAATCTATATTTTCTTCACGTATTGCGTGATAATCACGATGGTTTGACCGTCAACACGACCTTCAATATATTCGGCATTTTCGTGGTCTAATCTGATGTTTCTTACGGCAGTTCCTTGTTTGGCGACCATACTCGATCCTTTTACTTTCAAATCTTTGATTAAAACTACCGAATCTCCAGTGGCAAGAATTACTCCGTTGCTGTCACGGTGAATGACTTTGTTTTCGTCATCTTCGCCTTCGCCAGTAGCTTGTGCCCAGGCTAAAGTGTCTTCGTCAAGATACATCATTTCTAATAATTCATTATTGCGTAAACGGCTCAACATTCGCCACGAAACTACTTGTACTGGAATATGTTCGCTCCACATACTTTCGTTTAAGCATCTCCAATGATTTTGGTCTTCGTGTCCAGGATTTTCTATTTGGTCGATGCAAGTGGTACAAGCCAAAATATTTTCGTCAACGCCACCTTTTTTTGTTGGTAAAACGGTATATACTTTTAAGTTTTCGGTTGCTGCACAAAGTTCACATTGTGATCCGCTGCGTTTATTTAATGTTCTTTCCATTTCTGTTTTTGTCTAATTTTTTGCGAAAGTAGTGTTAAATAAGGCTATTTTCCAAATTTTCGAGAAATACTATCTTTTAACTCGAACCGCATCAGGAACCAATAACTCATATTGTCCTTTATGTCGAATCACATCTCTGACGATACTCGAACTAATGAAAGATGTTTTTGCAGCGGTCAATAGAAACACGGTTTCAATTTTAGACATTCTTCTGTTGGCGTGGGCAATGGCTTTTTCGAACTCAAAATCGGCTGGATTTCTTAGTCCACGAAGGATGAAATTAGCACCTATTTTTTTGCATAAATCAATTGTCAAACCTTCATAAGTGATGATGGAAACTTTGGGTTCGTCTTTGAAAGTTTCTTCGAGGAAGTGTTTTCTTTCTTCAAGGGTAAACATATATTTTTTTTCGGCGTTGACACCAATGGCAATTACAATTTCGTCAAATAGAGTAATTCCTCTTCGGATAATATCTTCGTGACCTAACGTAATTGGATCGAACGAACCTGGAAAAATAGCTTTTCTCATTTTAAAGTTTATTTAATTGTTTTTCAATTCTTGAATCTGGAATTACCCAAATTAGGGCTACTGCAATATATAGTAGTCCAGAAATCCAAGGTGAAACGAAAGCCAATGGGATTGCCGAAATATAGCAAGCCATCGATATTTTGCCTTTAGTGTCACTGTTGACTGCACGATGCAAAACCGAATCATTGCCTTCGAGTTTGATGATTTTATTTTGAAGAATGATATAAGAAACGGCACACATCAACAAAACAAAGCCGTAAACACTCATAGGTACGGCCGAAAATTGATGTTCTCCAATCCAACTCGTGGCAAAAGGAATCAAGGAAAGCCAAAAAAGCAAAAACAGATTGCTCCACAAAATAGAACCACTCACTTTTTTGACCACCTGAAACATATGATGGTGATTATTCCAATAAATTCCAACATAAACAAAACTCAAAACATAACTCAAGAAAACAGGAATCAGGTGTTGCAAGGATTCGAAACTATCGTCTTCGGGTGCTTTTATTTCTAAAATCATTATCGTAATGATTATAGCTAATACACCATCGCTAAAGGCTTCGAGTCTGCTTTTGTTCATATTTTAATCTTTTTATTTTATTTTTAAACAAACAATTTCTGAATAGTCTTTGGCGTTAATAAAATCATTTATAACTGAATATCTGGAGTTTATGATTGAAGCAATTAAATCATTTGTAGTATTGCCAAACCGTAACCAAATTATCTTTGGAGGATGTCCATTTAAATGAGATAAATCATAAAAGTCTGCATCAAAAGTCACAATTGTAAACTTATTATCTCTGGCAAATTCCCATATTTCAATATCTAAATAATTTTCGATTCCAAGTTCTTTTACTTGTTTTGCCTCGGGAAAATTATTTTTAATTTTAGAAATAACTCTAAGAGAGATGTTTTGATCCAATAACAATTTCATAATGTAATTTGAATTTTATGTTCTCTATCGGCAGAATAGGCAAGACAAGCTTTGATTTGGTTTTCATTTAGTTCTGGAAAATCTTCAATAATATCATTTATGCTCATTCCGTTTGCCATCCAATATAAAATATCAAATACGGTTATTCTAGTACCAATAATCGTAGGTTTCCCAAAACGAATTTGAGTATTTATTGCGATATATTGTTTATAGTCAATCATTTTTAAGTGCTTAGTTTCTAAGGCTCTAAGTTACTAAGAATATCAGAAACTGAGGCGTTTATTCGAAAAAAAAACTTTGTCTTTCAGTCACTTAGCTTCTTGGTTTCTTTTTATAAAGCCAATTCAATAGCATTCGTAAACAAATCCGTCAATGAAATTCCTGCTGCTTTGGCTTGTTGCGGAATCAAACTTTCGGTTGTCAATCCCGGAATGGTGTTCATTTCGAGCATATGAGGTTCGCCATCTACGAAGATGAATTCGCTTCGGGAGAAACCTTTCATTTTCAAAACTTCATAAGCGCGTTTGGCTGCTTCACTCACTTTTTGGGTCATTTCTTCGGAGATTCTGGCAGGCGTGATTTCCTGAGATTTTCCTTGGTATTTGGCTTCATAATCAAAGAAATCATTTTCAGAAACAATTTCGGTGATTGGCAAAACAATTACTTTTCCTTGATAATTGATTACTCCAACAGAAACTTCGGTACCATCCAAGAAACTTTCAATAATAATTTCGTTGTCCTCTTGATAAGCCACTTCAATAGCAATTGGCAATTCGGCTTCGGTTTTTACTTTCGAAATTCCAAAGCTGGACCCTGATTTATTTGGTTTTACAAAACAAGGTAAGCCAACGGTTTTTACGATTTCGGCAGTATCGATGTGTTCTCCTTTGTTCAAATAATAAGAAGTAGCTGTTTTGATTCCGTATGGTTTTAAAACCGAAAGCATATCGCGTTTGTTGAACGTTAATGCCGCTTGATAATAATCGCATGAAGATTGCGGCATTCCAATTAGTTCAAAATAGGCTTGCATCAATCCGTCTTCGCCCGGAGTTCCGTGAATGGCGTTGAAAACACAGTCGAAAGTAATTTTAGTTCCGTTTACGGTAGTCGAAAAATCGTTTTTGTCAATAGGGAATTCAGTTTCATTATCGTCAACATAAACCCATTTTTCTTTGAAAATATGAATTCTAAATCCGTTGTATTTGGTTTTGTCAAGAAATTGATAAACAACGTTTCCGCTGATTAAGGATATTTTATATTCGCTTGAATATCCGCCCATTATGATGGCAATGTTTTTCATTTTATTGGTTTAATCGGTTAATCGTTTAACCGATTAATCGATTAAACATTTTCAAAACAAAATTAGAATTTTTTTTGGAACGAAATAGGTTTATCTTTGTGACTTATAAAAATAAATTTATGAGTTTACGTAAATACCTAACCAGCCGCGTTTTTTTCGGACAGGCTGCAGCTGCTCTCGCAATTCTTGCCGTTTTGAGTTATTTGTTTATGCATTGGTTGACTTTTACCACCGATCACGGTCACGAAATCACGGTGCCGAATTTGGCTAAACTGACCGAGGAACAAGTGGAAGAAAAGCTAGACGAGTTGGACTTAGATTATGTGCTTTTGGACAGTGTGGATTATAATAGTGATTATCCAAAATACAGTGTGGTAGAGCAAGATCCGTTGCCAGGTGCGAAAGTAAAAGAAGGTAGAAAAGTATATATAAAAATCAACGCTTCGGGGTTTTCGTCTGTGAAAATTCCTGATTTGATTGACAAAACCTATCGTGAAGCGGTTCCCACTTTGAAAGCTTTGGGACTTGAAGAAGGTACAATTACCTATATTCCGAATCTTGGAAAAGATATGGTGTTGGAAATGCGTTGCAAAGGAAGAAACATCAAGGCTGGCGATCGCGTTTTGAAAGCTTCCAAAATTGATTTGGTTTTGGGCGATGGAAAAGAAAGTTATGTAGAAGAAGTGGATAGCTTGGCTGTGCAAAAAGATTCCATTCAATGAGCGAAAATAACGAAGAAATTGTAGATTTAGAAGACGAATTATTTGAACATTACAGATTTGACGTTCCCAAAGGACAAGAGTTTTTGAGGATTGACAAATATTTAATGAATATGATTCCGAATGCTACTCGAAATAAAATTCAAAATGCAGCATCGGGTGGTGATATTTATGTAAATGATATTCCCGTAAAATCGAATTATAAGGTAAAACCCTTTGATGTGATTCGAATTATGTTGTCGCATCCGCCTTTTGAAAATAGGGTTGATCCAGAAGATATTCCTTTGAATATTGTCTATGAAGACGATGCACTTCTGCTAATTAACAAACCACCTGATTTCGTAGTGCATCCCGGTCACGGAAATTATACAGGAACTTTGGTGAATGCTTTGGCATTTCATTTTGAGAATTTGCCAATGAATAGTAGCGAACGTCCAGGATTGGTACACCGAATTGATAAAGATACTTCTGGACTTTTGGTCATTGCCAAAACCGAAGCCGCAATGACGCATCTTGCTAAACAATTTGAAGCCAAAACCACCGAAAGAGAATACATCGCGCTAGTTTGGGGAAATGTAATTGCAGACGAAGGAACAATTGAAGGCAACATTGCCCGACACCTAAAAGACCGTATGCAAATGGCCGTTTTTGCCGATCCCGAAGTGGGAAAACCTGCCGTGACTCATTACAAAGTTTTGGAGCGTTTTGGTTATGTGACTTTGGTTTCTTGCATTCTCGAAACAGGAAGAACACATCAAATTCGGGTGCATATGAAACACATTGGTCACCCACTTTTCAACGATGCAAGATATGGTGGTGATTTAATTTTGAAAGGAACTACGTTTACCAAATACAAACAATTCATAGAGAATTGTTTCAAAGCATTGCCACGTCAGGCTTTGCACGCTAAAACACTTGGTTTTATGCATCCCACAACGGGGGAATATATGCGTTTTGATACCGAATTACCACAAGATTTTCAGGATTGTCTCGAGAAATGGAGAGGCTATTCTAAAACGCATGCTAGCGAGGAGGAGGAGTAAGGTTTGGGACGCTGATGACACTGATTTTGGCGGATAAACGGAATTTTTTATAGAATAAAAGCCCTTTCAGAATTGTTGAAAGGGCTTTTATTTATTGAGAATTATTATTGTTGATTTTGATTTTCTTTTAACCAATCAATATATTCGTTGAATACAGGATTAAAAAGCGGTCTGTCTAATCCTCCCCAATTAAAAGCATTGTGTTTGATGTGAAGTAAAATTTCAGCATTTGTAGGATTGATTACTTTGTATTCAAAACTGAAATCGTAACCCCCTTTGTATTCCACATTGCTTTCGCAAATTAGAAATTTACCTACATTTTTGCTTAAATTGAGCAATCCTATATTGTCGGAAATGCTGGTTACTTTATCGGTCAATCCATTTTGAATTACATATTGTTCTAGTTCGGATTGAATATAATATTTTTGAAAACCACCAATATTTTTTAAAGTGCCTAAAATATAGGTTTCATATTTTTCCATATTTAAACCGCTTTTCTTTACAAATAAAAACTGATTGTATTCTTTTAGGTTTATATTCTTTTTAACTAAGATTTCAGATTGAGTAAGAGTAGTTTCTGTAGGCAGTTTTCCAGTTTTGGCATCCAATTGTTTTACTTTCAAAGTTGGACTGCAAGAAGTTAGTAAAATTGCTATTGCAATGGCAAGAAGAGATTTTTTCATTTTTTTTTGATGCTTTTTTTTTATTTTTTTGTTTGTATTGTGTCAAATTTTCTTTCAACAAAGTAATAGAAAAGATACTACAAAACGAAAAAAAAGAGATGGTTTTTTAAATAATTATTAAGGAATAATTTCTCAGCCAAATGGGTTTGTAAGCAAGTTTCAATGGAGCAATTGAAAAATGTTTTTTTTTGGTTGTATTAAAGCCGATGGATTGAAATTTCAATCGATTTCGTAAAGATGTTGTTGAATTTCATGCATTTTATGATTATTTTGCAAAGAACTGTAAAGACTTGCATTTTATTTTTTAGTATATTTACTGTCAAGATTAGTGAAAAAACAGAAGAAATAATTTCAATAAAGACATATAATGAAAAGAGTTTTAGTAGTTACGGGTGGTGGAGATTGCCCTGGTTTAAATGCCGTAATTAGAGCAATAGTAAAAAGAGCTGCTCAAGAAAAAGATTGGGAAGTCATTGGCAGTGTTCAATCCTATGATGGTATCCTGCGCGAACCCACCGAAATCATGATTTTGGACGATAAAGCTGTAGCGGGAATTCACGTAGATGGAGGCACTATCATTGGCACGACCAATAAAGGTGGACCTTTTGCTTGGCCTGTAAAAAAACAAGATGGTACATGGGAATCTGTTGATCGCTCGGACGAAATGATACGCAAGTTGCAGTATATGGGAGTTGATGCCGTAATCAGTATTGGTGGCGATGGTTCACAAAGAATTTCTCAGCAACTTTTTGAAAAAGGATTGAATATTATAGGAGTTCCCAAAACGATTGATAATGATTTATCTGCCACCGATTTTACTTTTGGATTTCAAACCGCTGTTCATACGGCTACTGAAGCTGTCGATAAATTAGTAACTACAGCTGCGAGTCACAATCGGGTTTTGGTGCTAGAAGTGATGGGTAGAAATGCCGGTTGGATTGCCCTAAATGCAGCCATTGCAGGTGGAGCCGAAGTGTGCTTGATTCCAGAAATTCCTTATGATATTGAGGCTGTTGCCAAAAAATTACAAAGTCGTTATAATAGCCGCGGAAAAGGAAATGCTATTGTTGTAATTGCCGAAGGAGCAATGCCAAAAGGAGGAACTTTACTATCCGAAAAAAGTGATGAAATTGGTTATGAAAACGTGCGTTTAGGAGGAGTGGCTCGCAAATTAGTAAACGATTTAAAATCAATTGGTTTTGAAGCCGATATGCGTGAAACCGTTCTGGGACATTTGCAAAGAGGCGGTAGCCCAATTGCTTACGATAGAATTTTAGCTACACAATTTGGGGTAAAAGCTTTCGAAATGGTGCTGGAGGGTAAATTTGGTGAAATGGCGGCTTATCGTCATCCCGATATTATCTCGGTTCCGTTCAAAGATGCTATCGATAATCCAAAATTAGTGGATCCAACATGCGACTTAGTTAAAACAGCAAAAGGTGTCGGAATAGGTTTTGGGGATTAAGTTTTAAAAAGGTTTTAGCCACAGATTCACTGATATTATTTAATCAGTGAATCTGTGGCAAATATTTAGTGATTATTTTGGAATATAATTTGAACCCTGCACAATTCCCCTACGCTCGATTTCTTTCTCCATATAGGTTTGAATTTGGGTTTTCTTCAAACCCCAGTTGGGAGCGATGAGCAAATTCCAATCGGAAATTCCAAACAATCGCTGGATGACGATGTCGGGACGCAAGAGCGGAATCAATTCGCAAAGCAAGTCGGTGTATTCTTCCAAAGTGAAGAGTTTGAAAGGTTCTCTCTTGTATTTCACGCCCATAATCGAGCCTTCGACAATGTGCAAATGGTGGAATTTTACGAATTTAATTTGCGGAAAACGGTTTATTTCGTGAATGTAATTCAGCATCATTTCCCGGGTTTCCCACGGAAAACCAAAAATGGTGTGCACGCACAAATCGAGTGGGCTGTCTTTCAATAATTCCACAGCGGCAACAAATTCGGAGTGGCTGCAACCTCGGTTGATTTGTTCCAAGGTTTCGTCATAAATCGATTCCATTCCCATTTCCAAATCGACGTCGAATCGGTCGCAATAACTTTCCAGCAAAGCCACTTTTTCGGCATCGATGCAATCGGGTCGCGAGCCCACGGAAAAGCCCACAACATCTTCGGTATTGATGGACAAAGCTTCGTCGTACATTGGTTTTAAAATAGAAACAGGCGCATAAGTATTGGAATTCGGCTGAAAATAAATAATGAATTTATCGGCTTTGTACTGGTTTTTGGCGCGCTCCATTCCATCTTTTAATTGCGTTGAAATGGTTGGCGTTTTTCTGGAAAGTTCGGGCGTAAACGAATCGACATTGCAATAGGTGCAGCCGCCGTAGCCTTTGTTTCCGTCACGGTTGGGACAGGAAAATCCGCCATCGACAATGACTTTATAAACGCGTTGTCCGTTGTATTTTTCACGCAAGTGTGCGCCGTAATTATTGTATCCTCTGGCTTCTATATTCATTCGTCAAAAGTACAAAATTCGATGCATTGGATGGGATTGCAATGTCATTAAATTTGGGATTCGTCAGTTCGAGTGTTTTATTAAAATGCGGTAGCTTTTTAATAAAAAGTATCGAGAACGCTACTTCTTTTAGGCTTCTCGATACAATTTTTAATAGTAAAGCTGTCGCATTAATATTAAAAATCACTCGAAGTGACGGTAAAGGATTAGCTTTATTAAACTACGAGCGATTCGGTTGATGAATTATTTTGCCGATGGAACCCGTTTCGGTTGGAATCAATTCAAAAACCGAAGTCGGTTTCAGTGCTGGTTCTATTCGATGCGAAACATAAATAATCGTCATATTGGTTTCTTGAATCAAGAGGTTGATGAGGTCAGTAACCAAAACGGAATTGTGGTCGTCCAGACCATCCAAGGGTTCGTCCAAAATGATTAAAGGCGGGTGTTTGATGACGGCACGAACAATCAGGATGACCCTTTGTTGCCCCAACGACAATTGGAGAAAGGACTTGTTTTTTAAAGCAGTCATCCCAATAACTTCCAGCCATTGTGCCGCGATTTGTTTTTGTAGAATCGTTGGTTGGGTGTACAATCCAATAGAATCGAAGAAACCCGAAAGAATCATTTGTTCCAAAGTGTGGTTTCTTTTGAACATCTGCGTCATCGAAGTCGAGAAGGTTCCGATGTTTTTCTTGATGTCCCAAACACTTTCGCCACTTCCTTTTTTTCGTCCAAAAAGGTACAATTCCTGTCCGTAACCTTTAGGGTTTTCTCCCGTAATCATCGACAAAAGAGTGCTTTTTCCCGAACCGTTGGGTCCAATGAGTTGCCAAAATTCGCCTTGTTGAATCGTCCAGAAAATGGAATTTACGATGGGTCTTTCGTTGTAACTTACCGAAACGCCATCCATTTTTACGAGAATAGTATCATTATTTTCATAGGAATGCAAGGGTTTTGGAATCTCTTTAGGATGTGTTTTTGGTGTATCGCTAGCGAAATTGTCAATGGGTTTTAAAGTGAAAGAATCATCGGTGATTTGGGCTTTGTTTTCAATAAAAGAAAGCAAATCTTCACTTCGATTAACTAATTGGATAAAGCCTAAGGATTGTTCTAATTCTTCCAAAGAATCGGCCAATGTTTTTCGTGAAGCTTGATCCAAGTGGTCGAAAGGATTGTCCAAAATAATGTAATCCGGATTTTGGTTCAGGCAATATTTTAGGAATTCTTTTTTTTGTTCTCCTGCCGAGAAACTGCGCAATTTCCGATCAGAAGCCGCTTCAAGAGTGTCGTATTGTTCTTCTTTTTCGATAAATTGTTGAATGGTTATATCCGAAAACAGAATGCCTTTCAAGTCGTTGAAAACAGCCAATTCGCCAATGCTGTTTCCGGAAAGCAGGGTTTTAATCAATTGATTTTTGTTGACAAAATCAGATAAAAGGATATTCCAATGGGGTTTGTTGTTCATTATGAATGGGAATGTTTGAATGCAGTGTATTTTTTGTAAAACTAAAAAATAATTTGTGCTAATTTGTGAAATTTGTGGTAAAAAAATCAATAAAAAGGAACGCAGATTTAGCAGATTTTAGCAGATTCTAAATAGAAATACATCTTGTAAATTTAAAAAAAATAATCTGTGATAATCTGTGAAATCTGTGGCAAAAAAATGAATAATAAAATCCTTTCCTAATTTTCGTTTTCGGTTTTTCAATTTGTACTTTTGAAATCGTTTTAAAACCCATTCAAAAAAATGAAAATCGTCATCTCGCCAGCCAAATCGTTAAACTTCGAAAAAGCCTTGCCAACACCCCATTTTTCGGAATCGTTGTTCCTGAAAGAGTCGCGCCAAGTCAACAAAGTATTGAAACAAAAATCCCCCAAGCAACTTTCGGAATTAATGGATATTTCGGATAAACTGGCCGATTTGAATTGGCAACGCAACCAAGATTGGAAAACGCCTTTCACGCCCGACAATGCGCGTCCTGCGGTCTTTGCTTTCGATGGCGATGTTTATACTGGTTTGGATGCTTATTCGATTCCGGTGGAAAAACTGGACGTTTTGCAAGAGCGTTTACGCATCCTTTCGGGTTTGTACGGACTGTTGAAACCCTTGGATTTGATGCAGGCCTATCGATTGGAAATGGGTACCAAATTGCCCATTGGCGAAAGCAAAAACCTGTACGAATTTTGGAAACCCATCATAGCCAAGGCCTTGAACAAAGAACTCCAAAAAGGGGAGTTGTTCGTCAATTTGGCGAGTAACGAATATTTCTCGGCTGTGGATGTCAAAGCCTTGAAAGTGCCCGTAATCACGCCAGAATTCAAGGATTACAAAGACGGAAAACTCAAGATTATTAGTTTTTTTGCCAAGAAGGCGAGGGGTTTGATGGTGCGTTACATCATCGATACCAATGCCGAAACCATTGATGATTTGAAAGGTTTCAATTATGAAGGTTATCGATTTGACGCCAATTTGTCGAAAGGAAATCAATTGGTTTTTACAAGATAGATAAGAAAAGACCGCAGATTCGCAGATTATTAATTTTAAATCTGCGAATCTGCGGTTTTAGTTTTTACTGAAATCTTAGTGCATTGCATCAGCAGGATTTACCTTGTTTTTTCCTTTTTTGATAAATAGAATAATCGGGATGCAGCATAAAAACAGAATTCCCAAATAAAGGAAAATATCCATATACGACAGGACGGTGCTTTGTTTCAAGACGGAATAATCCAATGCTTGATAGGCTTTTTGCAAAGATTCGTTGCTACTGAAACCTTTGGACATAAAGCCCCTTTGCATAGTAGCAATTCGTTGTTGTACCTCGTATTTACTTGGATCTAAATTGGCAATTAAATTTACACGATGTTCTTGTGTCCAACGCGTGATGAAGGTGGTAATGATGGCAATACCAAATGAACCTCCCAATTGGCGCATCATTCCTGTAAAAGCAGCTCCTTCGCCAATGTGTTTTCCTTTTAAAGTAGAAAGCGAAAGCGTGGTGATGGGCACGAAAAGCAATCCCAATCCAATTCCTCTTAGAATCAATGGCCAAAATAAATGTTCTGTTCCTGTATCGGGAGTCATATTATTGTACATTACAAACGTAAAGAAGAAAAAAATTAAAAAACCAACGGCTACCATATACTGTTGTGGCACACCTTTTTGAATCATATTTCCCACAATTGGCATCATAAACGCAGTGGTTATCGAACCTGGAATTAATAATAATCCCGCATCAGTAGCTGTCCAGCCCAAGATGGCTTGTGTGTAAATGGGGATAATCAAGGTAGAACCATACAATCCAAAACCCAAAATAAAACACATAACGGTTCCTATTCTCAGGTTTCCATCTTTTAATACACTTAAATTCACGATGGGATGTTTGTAGGTAAGCTCTCTCCAAATGAAAAGAATTAACCCAAAAACGGTAATTACGCTTAAGCTGGTAATCAAGGAATCATTGAACCAATCGTCTTGTTGTCCGTGTTCCAAAACAAATTGCAAGGAACCGATAAAAGTGGCCAACAAGGCAATTCCCCACCAATCGACTTGATTTGATTTTAATTTTTCACCATATTTTGGACTTCTCACGAAAGAAATGGCCAAAATGGTGGCGATAATTCCCAACGGAATATTGATGTAAAAAATGTATGGCCAAGAATAATGATCGACCAAATAGCCTCCCAATGGCGGACCCAATGTGGGTCCCACAATTACGCCCATTCCGTAAATAGCTTGCGCCATTCCACGTTTGGCCACCGGATAACTTTCGGTGATGATGGTTTGGGCGGTTACCAACAAGGCACCACCACCGATTCCTTGAACGAATCGAAAGGCGACCAATTCCCAAATATTCGTGGCATTTCCACACAAAAAGGAGCATACGGTAAAAAGGATAATCGAGGCCACGAAGTAATTACGTCTTCCGAATTGTTGTGACAACCAACTCGTCATTGGAATTACGATTACATTGGCAATGGCATAAGCTGTAATTACCCAAGCCACGTCGGTCAAGGTCGCGCCAAGACTCCCTCGCATATCGGTTAGCGCCACGTTGACGATGGTAGTGTCCACGATTTCCAACAGCGCACAAAGCACCGCCGTAATCGTGATAATGACGCGTCGAAATCCGTATTCAACTAAATCGTCGTCTGCTGCTACTGCTGCTTTTTTCATTTTTATATTAATTGTTTAATTTAGTGATTAGCTCCAAGCTAATTACTAATCACTAACTGCTAATCACTTATCCAAAATCTTATTTCAAATGTACATCCACATCCACATTCATTCCAGGGCGTAATAATTTTACTTTTTCAGGATCATTAGTTTTGTCTAAGCTAATTTTTACGGGTAATCTTTGAATCGTTTTTACAAAATTTCCTGTAGCATTATCAGGAGGTAATAATGAGAAACGAGATCCCGTGGCTGGCGAAAAGGAGGTTATGATTCCTTTAAATTCATAATCAGGATATGCATCTACTTTTAAGCTCACTTTTTGTCCAATAATCATTTTGTCTAATTGGGTTTCTTTGAAATTAGCTACGACCCAAGCTTCGTTGTTGTTGATAATATAAAACAACGATTGACCCGCTTGAACCAATTGTCCGGGTTGGATATCTACTTTAGAAACTTGTCCATCTATCGCAGCAGTAACAACCGTGTATGTTAGATTTAGTTTGGCAACATCTAAAAGTGTTTGGGCTCTTTTGATATTTGCTGCAGCCACTTCGGTTTGTTTGTCCGAAACTTTTGATTTGGATTCAATCACCGATTTTTGGTATGCACTTGCTCTTTGTTGTTGCTCCAAAACACGTACCTGATTTTCGGCTTCTTCCTTGGCAGTCAAGGCTTGTTCGTATTGTTGTTTGGTAATCGTGTGCGTTTTGTACAAATTATTGTAACGGTTGTAATCGCTGGTAATTTGTTTCAACCTGATTTTGGCACTTTCGATAGAACCGCTTGCCGATTTCATATTGGCATCCGATACCGAAATACTGGCATTAGCACTTCCAATATCTGCTTTGGCGGCTTCAAATTGACTTTCAGCTCCTAATAAAGCGGCATTGGCTTCGTCAATTTTCAACTGATAATCCCTTTTGTCAATGGTAAATAAAGTATCGCCTTTTTTTACAAAATCATTGTCTTTTACATAAACTTTGCTGATATATCCAGGAACTCTCGGGATAATCGGGTTCATTTTTTTCTCTATTTGAGCATCATCTGTTAGTTCGTGAGACAAGGAATGAATGTATTTATAGATGCCATAAGTGCCACCTATTAGTACCAATGTGCTTAATATGAAGATGAATTTGGTATTTGTTTTTTTCTTTTCCATGAGGGTTAATATTATATTTTAGTAAGATTGAAAGATTGTGCTATTTGTCCTGTTACTGAAAGTAATTCGTAATATTTTTGAATGATAGTGGCTTTAGATACTGCAGTATTTAATTTTGTATTCAGATATTCTACATCGGCTTCTACTAAATCGTTTGTGTCTGATAAACCGTTGTCAAATTTGTCTTTTACAATTCTATAGTTTTCTGATGCCTGCAGAACAGCTTCGTCATAAACCACACTTTGGTTAATGGCTAAATCATAATCTTCAAGAGCCTTTTGAACTTCATTTTTGATGCGATCGGTCAAGATGGCTTCCGAGTTTTTTACTTCCAATGCTTTGCTTTCGGCTACTTTTACGTGGGCTTTGTTTTTCAGGATGCCTCCGATGTCATAAGAAAGACCCAAGCCAAAATTCATCGCATATTTAACGGTGACAATATCTTTTAAATCAAGGGCTGTATAACCTCCAAGCAATGAAATCGATGGATAATACCCTGATTTTGCTATTTTGATATTTGCCTCACTGGCTTTTTGTTGAAAATGAATGGCTTCCAAATCTTTTCTGTTTTCCAAAGCCACTGCATCCGATTTCGGTGCATTGTCGGTTTTTAGATTGAAAAAATCCGCTTCATTAACTTCCAATTTGGTGTTCGTGTCTATTTTCAGCAAAGTAGCGAGATAGAAATTGATATTATTGAGGTTGTTTTGGGCTTCATCAATAGCAATTTGAGTTCTTGAAACCAGCAATTGCGCTTTCAATAAATCATTTTTTGGGATAATTCCATTTTTCTCTAATTCTGTAAAATCAGTCACCCTTTGTTTGGCACTTTTTTGGTTTTCATTCAAGATGTCCAATGTTTTTTGTGCCTTGTACAAAGCCGTGTAATAATTGACCACTCGCATCGTGATGTCTTCTTTGGTTTTGGCAGCATTGGCATTTTCTGCTTGGTATAAATTATCCGATAAATTGATGCTATTTTGAATTTTAAATCCTGCAAATACGGGCAAACTAACGTTGGCTTGTGCAAGCATCACTTGGTCTGGCGAAGGCATAGCACTTGAATTGGAACCTGCATTGGCCATTTCTACCGAAGCATTGGTCAATCGTTGGTATTGTCCAGATATTTTAAAATCGGGATATTGATTGTTTTTAACAGTTTGCAATTCGTATTTCGAAGAATTTACTTTGGTATTGGCCAGCATAACTTCGTTACTCTTTGTCCAAGCCAGTTTTACCGCTTCATCCAAGGTTAAACTCATTTTTTCTTGTGCTGTTACTGACGATATCCCAATAAAAGAAATACCAAAAAGTAATAATTGTTTAATTTTCATATATCAAGAGAGATTTTATGGTTTGTTGAATGTGTTTTGTTAAATCGGTTTTGAGGTAATTGTCGAATTCTTCATCTGTTTTCAAGTCCAATATTTCCTCAAAAAAAGGTTTGTTCATCTGAAAATGAAAGTAAGTACCCAATATGGTTGGCGTGAGCAACGGAATGATGATGTCTTTTCTAAAAACGCCTTTAGCCTGTCCTTCCTGAATGATAAGTTCCAATGATTTCAAGTTGGCTTTTTTTATTTCTGTGAAAGACTCCAATTCTAAGACTCTTTTTTTAGAAGCTAATTCAAAATGCAACACGCGGTAAATTCCTCTGTTGCAATTGAGTCTGTTGATGTAAAGTGCAATTAGTTTGTTTATTTTTTCTAAAGGTTCTAGATTCTCATCAATCAAATTAACTAATTGTTCTTTGAGTCCCGAGGTTTTAAATAACACCAATGATTCCAATAATTTTTCTTTGCTGCCAAAATAATAGGAAACCATAGCCACATTAATATTGGCCTCTTTCGAAATATCCCGAATCGAAGTGCCATCAAAACCTTTTTCGGCAAATAGCGTTTCGGCTACTTCTAGAATCTGGATTTGTTTGTCGTTTAATTCGTTTTCCATTGTTTTTTATTTTAAACAGCAAAATTAAACAGTTGTTTAAATTAAACAGTTGTTTAATTTTTGTTTAACTTTTGTTTAACATTTATAGAGTCTTTGTTTGAAGTTGAAAAAACTCTTTTGCAAAAGCTAAACTTATTTATATTTGTACTTCTATTTTAATATTAAAAAGATGAAAAGAAAATCAGTATTTTTAGTGGCATTAGTTGCCTTTATGGGTTTTTCGACTGCCAATGCACAAATTAATTTGGGTGAAAAAGCCTTAGGAGCAGTTCAAAAAGGATATACAGGATTTACCTTTAGTAACGAAGATGCTGCAAAGATGTCTAAACAAGCTGTGGCCAAAATGGATGCAGAACATGTTATAGCTGGGCCAACCGATCCTTATACAGTTAGACTCAACAAGATTTTTGGAAAATATACCAATGCTTATGGATTGGAATTAAACTACAAAGTTTATGTGTTGAAAGAAGTAAATGCTTTTGCTACTGCCGACGGAAGTGTGCGCGTTTACACCGGTTTGATGGATGTTATGGACGACAACGAATTGTTAGTAGTTATTGGTCACGAAATTGGTCACGTAGTAAATAAAGATTCTAGAGATGCAGCAAGAGCAGCTTACCAAAAAGAAGCTTTGATTGACGGTGCAGCTTCACAATCAGGAACTATAGCCGCTGTAACCGATAGTCAATTAGGGAAAATTGGAAGCGCTATGATCGACAGTAAACACAGCCGTAAACAAGAATCCGAAGCCGATTTGTTTGCTTATGAATTTATGAAGAAAAACGGTTATGATGTCAATGCGGTTGAATCGGCCTTTTCTATTTTGGCCAAAATGAGTGAAGGAGCTCAAAGCGATTTCTTGACTAAGATGATGAGTTCGCATCCAGACTCAAAAGAAAGAGCTGAAAATGCCAGAAAAAGAGCTGAGAAAGACGGATTGTATAAACCCTATGTGCACCAAACGCCAGTGGTTACTCCGGTAAAAACGACAAAACCAACAGCAAAAACCACCACAAAAAAGAAAACTACCACCAAAAAATAGAATTCAATTCGTGGTCATATTTCAAAAAAGCAGAACCGAAAAGTTCTGCTTTTTTTGTTTAAATAGATGTAAGACTAGTGTAATTGTTTTGTTGAGACGCATCCAGTGTGACCTATAGAATTATTGCATATCAACAACAATTGGCAAGTTGTATGCGGTTCGAACGGGTTTTGAACCAATTATTCCTGGAGTCCATTTGGTTCTCAAAGATTTTAAAACTCTAATGGCTTCGCGTCCTAATCCGTAGCCTGGATCTCTGATCACTTTTATATCAGTCATACTGCCATCTCTTTCGATTACGAATGACACATAAACTCTAAAAGTGTTGATAGCATCAATATCGGGTTTCTCGAAATTATTGCCCACATATTTGTAAAATTTTTCTATTCCACCTGGGAATTCTGGCATTTTATCCAAAATAGCAGTGTTTACAACAGTAGTTCCATAATCAACAACAGCAGGAGTTTCGGTTCCAGTTCCATTTCCAGAAGATGTGGTGTTTGAGCCTGTTCCAGTTCCTTCTGAAACTACATTAGAGGCAAATTTATTTTCAGCATTTGTAGCCACTTCTGGTGTGGCTTCTGTTGGATGAACAATAGTTGGATTGATCAATTGGTCTTTTGCAATAGTGGCTTCGCTAACTTGGCTTTTTGCTTCAGGAAGCACTGGTTTTTCAATATCTTGAAGATGAACTGTAGTGACTACTACTGGATCAGAAAATTCAGGAATTAAAGTTTTGGGTTCAATTGTAGTACCAAAACGGCTAATAATTGTTGAAATCACTCCAATAGAAGCTACAAATAGTAATCCCATAAAAAGGGCAGTCAAGGAACTTTTGACACTATCTCGTCGCAATTGATAAGCACCATATTCTTGGTTTCTGTTCTCGAAGATAAGGTCAATCCAGCGGGTTTCGTAAATACTTAATCTAGACATAATTTGTGGTTTTTATGGTTAGGTATTTATCATGTCATAAGCAGTGTCTTTTAACATACAACGTAAAAGATGTTTGGTTTAATATATAAAATGTTGATTATTTTTAAAATATTTTAACAAGAAGAATAGCAGTCAGTGTTTATGGGGCTTTGCGGAAAAAACGAAAGATTTTTTTTGCGATGTAACCCAAAAAACGATCTGTTGTTGGGTATAATTACTGGAAGAATTCATGTTGGTTTTGTTCTCCAAACTTGTACAAAAAACAAAAAGCCTGACTCTAAAACAAGTCAAGCTTTTTTTTGTTGTCGGGATGACTGGATTCGAACCAGCGACCCCTAGCACCCCATGCTAGTACGCTACCTGGCTGCGCTACATCCCGCGCGCTCAAAGCGATTGCAAATATATCTTTTTAGGGTTTATTTGACAAAATATTTTGTTGGGTTTGACTTGTATGGCTAGAAAAAAACATTTTTTATCTAAAACTTATTGAATAATCGGATTTGCCCTAAATTACAAAACCATCTTTCCATTATGCCAAATCCCCAAATTGCTTGTAGCTGTTGTGTGATGTATTAATAGGCGTAATTTAATGGCGTATTTGTATTTGGATTATTTATCAATATAGTTTCGTTTGTGTCTTCTGCTAAACCATTCTTAAATCTGAAAACCCTTATAAAGTTTTCACCATAAACTCCAGGAATTGTTAATGTAGTATTTATCCCAATCCCATAACCAAATCCATCACCATTCGATTGTTTAGTTAAAAACCTATTATAAAAACTTTTAAATCCATATTCTATTCTATTCCCAATGCCAAATTTATCGTTTGGAGTATTTGGATTAAAATTATTTAAATTTACTACGAAATTCGTTTTATATGGAATTCTATAATCTATATCTATAATCTGGCTTCTGTTTTTCAAATTTGAAAAAATATATTCCCCAATGTTGCTTGGAAAACTGTCATGTATTAAATCTGATGGTTTATAAAAATTATTTGAAAGTGAATTTTCAATTTTATTCTCGTCAGCATTTAAATGAAATATCCCGACGTTAAATTCATTATCTTTTATATATCCTTCTATTTTGTAATTTCCATTTGAATCTGTTTTAGACTTTGCAATTATTCTTTCATAATTTGCTCCAATTTGATTTAACGTATACGATAATGTTATTTCAACATCTGGAATTCCAACATTGTTTTCCGTATAGATTCTTCCTGTAAAAACGTTGCAATTCCCGTTGCATACTTTGTCTGTATCATCGTCTGTTCCATAGCATGATGTTAGACTAATACTTAAAATTAACAGTAAACATTTAATTAAATTTTTCATAGTTTATTCTTTAAAATAAATATTCT
>ERZ1034365.148-NODE-148-length-39238-cov-5.365338_pt1 | contig 39238 bp, 33 predicted proteins | sample MGYA00520615_ERZ1034365 | MGnify/ENA primary metagenome ERZ1034365 (study PRJEB33736, sample SAMEA104284505) | Azolla filiculoides | biome: Urban; feature: Water surface; material: Ditch water | place: Netherlands | collected 2015-10-28 | depth 0-0.1 m ...
GCTTACTGTTTCCTTTACCTGAACTTCAGATAAAACGGGATTTAAAATGAAAACAGTTTCATAATGATTCATAAATATGTATGTATTTGTTAAATTGGCTGCAAAAGTAATCTTTTATTTCTAATATCCAAACAAAATTAAACTTTAATCGTCATAATACAAAAAAAACCGATAAAGATTAGGTTAATTGAATTCCATGTATTACTTTTACTATCCCGAATCTAAAATAATAAGAATTATGAAACTAAATTGTGTTGTAGTAGATGATAGTTCCATTCAGAGAATGATTATCACAAAGTTAGTAAATAATCACCCCAATTTACATTTAATTGGTGATTTTTCTAACGCTATTGAAGCAAAAGGCTGTATGACCATACATAATGTGGATCTGATCTTTTTAGACATTGAAATGCCTGTAATTAGTGGTTTTGATTTTTTGGATGGTTTAAAAACTAAACCCCAAATTATTTTTATCACTTCAAAGGCAGAATATGCTATGAAGGCTTTTGATTATGATGCAACTGACTATCTGCAAAAACCTATTGCAGTCGATCGTTTTAATGCGTCTGTCAAAAGAGCGATTGATATGCATTTGCTAAAATCAGAAACCCATGATGAAGATGGTGAACACATCTTTATTAAAAGCAATCTAAAAAAATTAAAAATCTTTACTGCAAAGATTAAATGGATTGAAGCTTTTGGTGATTATGTTAAAGTTGTAACCGAAGAAGACAGTAATTTGGTACTTTCTACCATGAAATCTTTCGAAAAAGATTTACCAAAAGACAAATTTGTTAGAGTGCACAAATCTTACATTATCAATATTGATAAAGTGGAACGCTTCAACAGCAGGTTTGCCGAAATTGGAGTTACAAAAATTCCTTTAAGCAGACATAAAAAAGAAGATTTAGTGAAAGCTTTAGCTATTAACTAATAAAAATCGACATTTACAACTACTTTTATAGCTCTGTATTGTGGAACAACATCAAAACTATTCAGTATTTTCTGGATAGTTTTTTTTGTGCCTTGCAAAGACTGATTGGTTGGAATTTTGACCATTATAGTTCTAATGTATTCATTTCGAATTCTAGAAATAGGTGGTTCTTCTGGACCAAGAATTGGAATAGTAAAATTTTGCTTCATTACTTGATACAACCACATAGATCCTTCTTTGAGTTTATCAAAATCTCTATGTTTCAACGTTAACTTTATAAGTTTATAATAAGGTGGGTAATGATAAATTTGCCTGTCATACAACTGCTCTTTATACATACTTATATAATTATTATGCACAACCTGCTGAATGGTGTTATGATCTGGATTATAAGTCTGAATAATTACTTTTCCTTGTTTTTCCGAACGACCTGAACGCCCTGATACTTGTGTCATCATTTGGTAACTTCGTTCGAAAGCCCTAAAATCGGGATGATACAACATATTATCGGCATTCATAATACCTACTAGACTCACATTATCAAAATCCAAACCTTTGGCAAGCATTTGAGTTCCGACCAAAATATCAATTTCTCTATTTTTGAAACTATCAATAATTTTTTCAAAACCAAATTTCCCTCGAGTAGTGTCTTGATCCATTCGTCCAATTTTAGTGTTTGGAAACAACTCGACCAATTCTTGTTGAATTTGCTCTGTTCCAAACCCTTTTGTAGTAAGATGAACACTAGAACAAGAGTGACAATGAGTTGGTTTTGCCATCGAATAACCACAATAATGACAACGCAATTGATTTTTATGTTTGTGATAAGTCAAACTCACATCGCATTGCAGACATTGAGGTACGTGACCACAGGTCAAACATTCGATTATAGGCGAAAAACCCCGACGGTTTTGAAACAAAATCACCTGTTCTCCAAAAGACAAAGCTGTTGTAATTTCTTCTATTAAAGTATCACTAAAATGCCCCGACATTTGTTTACGCAAATATTTGTCTTTTAAATCTACTAGTTCTATTTCAGGCATTTTAACGTTGCCATATCTTTTAGAAATTTCAACAAAACCATATTTTCCAGACTGAGCATTAAAATAGGTTTCTAAACTTGGTGTTGCTGAACCCAAAAGCACCTTGGCTTTATGACTATTTGCCAATACAATCGAAGCATCACGAGCGTGATATCGTGGAGATGGATCTACTTGCTTAAATGTTTGCTCATGTTCTTCATCAACAATAACCAATCCCAAATTAGAAAATGGTAAAAATATTGCCGACCTAGCTCCTATAACAATTTGGGCTTTTGAAGATTGTTCCAAAACTTGCTGCCAGACTTCTACCCTCTCGTTATTGCTATATTTCGAATGAAAAACGGCTACTTTATTACCAAAATAATCGCGTAATCTTCCCACTAATTGGGTTGTCAGAGCAATTTCAGGCAATAAATACAAGACTTGTTTTTCTTCCTTAATATAATCTTCAATGAGTTTTATGTAGATTTCTGTTTTTCCACTAGATGTTACTCCGTGCAAAAGACAGACTTCTTTTTGGGTAAAATTTTCTTTTATTTCTTCGAAAGCAATTTGTTGAACTTCACTTAATTGAAGTTGTTCGTCTTTAGTTTTTCCAATGAAATTAACACGATCCACTTGAATGTAATATTCTTCGAAAATTTCTTTATCGATTAATGTTTTTACAATTGTTGATGTCGAATTTGCAACTTCAATTAACTTTTTGACTGTGATTGGTTTTTTCTCGGAAGCACTCAATTGAAAATAACTCAAGACGATTTCCTTTTGCTTATTGGCATTTTTAAGCACTTCCAATAATTCGCTCAAGCCTTCATTTGTTTCGTACTTGGAATGTAATTTTACGTATCGAACTAGTTTTGGTGTATAAGTTTCCAACATTTCTTCTTGAAGGACTAGAATGTTTTTGTCAATCAACTTTTGAATCACTGGAAAAATATTCTTCTTATTTAAAATATTGATTATATCTTGAACTTTCAAAGAACTTTGTTGCTGCAAGGCTTCATAAATTAAAAATTCATCATCTGTGAGCAAACTTTCATCTACAAAACCATCGTTTTTTTGAGAAATAATGGTTTCGCTTTCCAGCAAAAGTGCCGAGGGCATTGCACCACGATACACATCGCCAATGGCACACATATAATAAGAAGCTATCCATTGCCAATGAGTAATCTGAATTTCGGTTACAATGGGTTTTTCATCCAGAATTTGATGAATTTCCTTGGCGTCATACAAAGTAGGTTTGTTTTGGTGAATAGCTATAACCAAAGCCGTGTAGATCCTACTTTTGCCGAAAGGCACAGCCAAACGCATTCCTATTTTAATGTAATTGTACTCGGTTTCAGAAACGCTGTAAGTAAACGTTTTGTCAAGAGAAAGCGGTAAAATTACTTCTACAAAATGCATTATTTATATGGGATTTTAATTTTGAAAAAAATTAATTCTTTTCTTCAGCATCAATTTTTATTAGTTTTTTCTGCTTTAATTTGGTTATAGAAGCATTTAATTCGAAACCGAGAAGCAGAATGGCGCAGTTTATCCAAATGTAAAACATCATAATCAACAAGGTCCCAATAGAACCATACAATTCGTTGTATTTGGAAAATCGCAACACCCAAATTCCAAAAACATAAGAATCTAAAATAACTAAAACAGTAGTAAAAACTGAGCCTATTGAAATAAATGCACTGTTTTTTGTGTGTGTTGTTCCAAACTTAAAAAGTATGGATATGGTTATCAAAATCATTAGAATTACAAAGACATATCGTCCTAAAATAATTAGGGGAATCCTATCGCTCAACACATCTTGAATGATGGTCATTTGAATAATAACTTCAAAAACAATAATTATGGTAACTGTTAGCAATAACAATAACGACAAAACTAAAGACATTCCCAAAGCAACCAAATATTGATGCAAAAAACCTCTTTTGATAAGCACATGCTTCGAAGATTCAAAACCACCTAAAATTCCATTTAAACCATTTGCCATCAAGAAAATAGACAATATAAAACCAGAAGAAAGTAAGCCTGAATGACTATTATTGAGAATATCGCTAATGATTTTATAAATAGCATCGTAGGTATTGGGTGGAACTCCATCCTTGACAAACTCAAGGAAATCGGCCTGAAATCCTTCGATAGGAATATACGGAATGAGGTTTAAAATAAACAAAGCAAAGGGAAACAAAGCCATGAAAAAGCTAAATGCAATTGCGCTGGCATGATAAGAAAAGGCACTTTCGGCAATTCCGAGACCGTACAATTCCAATAAGTCGTAAAAAGACAAACCTCCTAATTTGGGTAGTTTTATCTTTTTTAATGGACGAACTACATTGCGCAGTACTGGTATTTTTTCAATTTTTGCTTCTATTTCTTTACTCATTTTTTAGATTTAAAAAGCCTTCAAACTCAAATCCATATTATAAATTGAATGTGTCAATGCTCCAGACGAAATAAAGTCAACACCACATTCGGCATAACTGCGAATGGTATTTTCGTTAATGTTTCCAGAGGATTCTGTTTGACATTGATCTCCAATCAGTGCAACTGCTTTTTTGGTATCTTCAAAATCAAGATTATCAATCAAGATTCTATAAATACCATCACTTTCGAGAATTTCCTTGATTTCATCCAAATCTCTGGCTTCGACAATGATTTTTAAATCGAGATTATTTTCTTTGAGATAGGCTTTGGTTTTGGCTATAGCCAATGTAATTCCACCTGCAAAATCAATATGATTGTCCTTTAGCATTATCATATCATAGAGTGCAAAACGGTGGTTTTCGCCTCCGCCAATCTTTACTGCCCATTTTTCGCAAGCACGGAAACCAGGTGTAGTTTTGCGCGTATCTAGAATTTGTGTTTTGGTTCCTTGCAATAAATCTACATAACTTTTGGTTTTGGTAGCAATAGCACTCATTCTTTGCATAGAATTTAATACTAACCTTTCGGATTTTAAAATAGATTGAGAACTTCCTGAAACATGAAAGACTACATCGCCTTTTTTTACAGCTGTTCCATCAGTTATAAATGTTTCCATTATTAGATTGCTATCCACATATTCGAAAATCATTTTGGCAAAAGCCACTCCTGCAATAATACCATCTTCCTTGACAATGAGTTTTGCTTTTCCTGTTGCCAATGTTGGAATACAGGCCAAAGAACTGTGATCGCCATTACCTACATCCTCGCGAATGGCATTATGAATAATGAGTTGTAGTTCGTTGTTAAATTGTTTTTCGCTAATCATTTTTATCTAAAATTTCAAGATGCTAAAGTATGATTTTATTTGGTGATTAGAAAATTTGAGGATTTGGAAATTCAGAAAATTATAGAATTGTTTTCATTTCCAGAATGTTTTTTTCAAGCCGTTTTCATTACATTTGACTATTGAAAGATGTTTTACTAACCAAAAAAGGATGAAAAAAAGAAAGTTTCCTTCTGCACAAACTATTTTACTAGTTATTGCAGCATTTGTAGCCCTACTCACTTGGATTATTCCTTCTGGAAAATATGATAGTTTAATTTACAACAAATCAGACAATACCTTTAGCATTGACAGCAAAGGAAAAACGAGTCAGATTCCTGCTAATCAAAAATCGCTTGACGAACTTTCGATAAAAATACCTCTTAAAAATTTTACGAGTGGTGCTATTTATAAACCCATTAGCATTCCTAATACTTACGAAAAAGTTGCGTCCAATCCACAAGGATTTTTTGAGTTTGTACAATCGCCTGTTAAGGGAATAATTGAGGCTTCAGATGTTATCTTTTTGGTACTTTTTATTGGTGGATTGATAGGAATTATGAATCTTTCAGGAGCTTTTGACGCTGGAATATTTTGGTTATCAGATGTACTAAAAGGTAGAGAATACCTGCTAATAATTTTGACCACAACACTAATTGCTATTGGAGGAACAACTTTTGGTTTAGCCGAAGAAACGTTAGCTTTTATCCCCATTTTAATTCCAGTTTTCATTGCTGCTAAATATGATGCCATGGTGGGAATAGCTTGCATTTTTTTAGGAAGTTCTGTAGGTTCGATGTGTTCTACCACTAACCCATTTGCTACCATTATTGCTTCTGATTCTGCTGGAATAAACTGGACTACTGGAATTTATGGAAGAATAATTATGTTCTGTATTTGTACATCTATTTCCATTATTTATATTCTTCGTTATGCAAAACGAATTAAAAATGACCCCACAAAATCAATTATTTTTAACCAAAAAGAAGAAATAGAAAAATTATTTGGTGGCAACAAAGAAAATATCCAATCCAAATTAACCCTCAGATTAAGAATCATACTTTTCATTTTCACGGCAAGTTTTATCATAATGGTAATTGGAGTTTCGATGTTGGATTGGTGGTTTACAGAAATGGCATCCGTGTTTTTTGTTGGAGCTATTTGTATCGGTTTTGTTGCCAAATTAAAAGAAAATGATTTTGTAAATGCGTTTTCAAATGGAGCTGGCGAATTGTTGAGTGTTGCTTTCATTATTGGGATTGCCAGAGGAGTTTCAATCCTGATGAAAGATGGATGCATAAGTGACACCGTGCTTTATAATACCAGCGCCCTAACAGAAGGAATGAATAAAGGTGTATTCGTAAATACGCTGTTTTTTATCTATAATGGTTTATCTTTTTTCATCCCTTCTTCATCTGGAATGGCGGTTTTATCTATGCCAATTATGTCTCCATTGGCCGATACTGTTGGCATTGGAAGAGAAACCATAGTCAATAGTTATCTATATGGAATGGGAATATTCGGATTTATCAACCCAACTGGAATGATATTAGCAACCTTAGGAATCGTTAAAATTGGCTTTGACAAATGGCTCAAATTTGTATGGCCATTGGTGGTCGTATTAGTCTTAATTTCAATGGTGTTTTTAACTCTTTCTGTTTATTAATTGCAGCTTGCAATTTTTACTTTATGGGTTCAAAACTTATTGCTGTTCCTCCTCCTGGAGCCAAATTCAAATTGATTTTTGATTTATTGGTCACCTCTAATGCTCTTATTTTATAAGCAATAGGATTTTTTTGCCAATGGGCATCTTTTGCATCTTCATAGATAATGGCTTTGTACTTTTGCCCTTTGTTAAGAAAGTCTAATTTAATTTCTGATTTTCTTGCATTTTCATCGGTTATTGCTCCAAGGAACCAAGTTTCTTTTCCTTTGGCTTTTCTAACTACAGTTAAATAATCACCTGGTTCGGCTTCAAGGTATTTACTTTCGTCCCAATCTGCAGCGACATCTTTTATAAACTGAAAAGCATCATTGTATTTTTCGTAGTTTTCAGGTAAATCAGCTGCCATTTGAAGAGGAGAATACATCGTAACATACAAGGCTAATTGTTTGGCCAATGTAGTGTGAACCTGCTCTGTTTTTGTTTTGTCATAATGACTCATTTTAATTTCGAAAATACCCGGAGTATAATCCATTGGTCCTCCTAAAAGTCTGGTAAATGGTAAAATGGTTTCGTGCATTGGCGGATTTCCGGTGCTCCAAGCATTAAATTCATTGCCACGAGCAGCTTCGGCAGCTATGTAATTGGGATACGTTCTGCTATACCCTGTTGGACGAGAACTTTCATGAGAATTCACCATTAACTTATTATCGGCAAAACGTCTTGCTACAAAATTAAAATGGTTCACCATAGTTTGACCGTCATGAAATTCTCCTCTTGGAATAATTTTGCCCACATAACCCGTTTTGGCAGCTGGATAATCGTATTTTTTCATTAAATCTAAAGCTCGATCTAAATGACGTTCATAATTAGCAACAGAAGCCGAAGTTTCGTGATGCATAATCATTTTCACATTTTTTTCTTTGGCGTAAGCCGAAATAGCAGCAATATCAAAATCAGGATAAGGTGTTGTAAAATCGAAAACCTCTTCTTTCCAGTTGCCAAACCAATCTTCCCAACCTACATTCCAGCCTTCGACAAGAACGCCATCGAAACCATTTTTGGCAGCAAAATCGATATATCTTTTCGTGTTTTCAGTCGTTGCTCCATGTTTTCCAGAAGGTTTCAATTGACCATCGGCAGCGTTTTGAGCATTTTGTGAACCAGCATAATCCCAAGTTGATTTTCCAACATGCATTTCCCACCAAATGCCCACATATTTCATCGGTTTAATATAGGAAGTATCGTCAATTTTACAGGGGTCATTGAGGTTCAAAATCATTTTTGATCCTACAATATCTCTGGCATCATCACTAATCATTATGGTTCTCCAAGGCGAAACACAAGGAGTTTGCAAATAGGCTTTATCGCCAATGGCATTAGGAACCAATTGCGAATTAAATTTGTAATTAGCAACATCAACATTCAAATGCATCACTGGATAATTGACCACAGCAGCTTCAAATATATTTAAGTATAAACTCTCTGCCGTTTTCATCATCAATGGCGATTGAACCATATGTTTTCCTGCAATTGATTTGACTCCAATTCCATTATTCAAATTAAGTTTTTGTGTGTCAATCTCAGAAATTTTTGATTCATTATACACATATTCCTGACTGTCGTAATCACCTGGAATCCAGAAAACTTTGTGATTATCCGTTAAATTAAATTGAGAAACTTCATCCGAAATGATGAAATAATTCAAGTCTGCCTGTTTTGGAAAATCATATCTAAAGGCAACTCCTTCGTCAAAAACCCTAAAAATTAAATTCATTTTTATCTGAGTTCCCTTTTGAATTAAGGAAACTGTCAACTCGTTGTAATGATTTACAATAATTGCTTGTTCTCCTAAAACGGGTTTCCAAGACTCATTGAAAGACGCAGTTTTAGTATTTTCTATTTCAAAATTAGCGTCTAAAGAGGGTTTATCTTTTAGTTTTATTCCTAAAGTGCTTTCAGAAATTACTAGTTTGTTTTTGTAATTTACTACATAAGAAGGCTGTCCAGAAGGAGTCAATTTGAAATCAACAGAAATTCTTTTGGAAGGCGATTGAATATTTTGTGAATAAACCATATTCAGTATAAAAATTAGAGAAAGTGAAAGCAATTTTTTCATTTGAGTATTTATTAATTTATTACACTAAAATAATTACTTTTTTGAATCGATTTTATTGAAAGAAAACTATAACCTTGTAGTGCTAATAAGTCTTTTAAAAACAAAGTAATATCTTAATAAATGATTTACTAAACATTTGAAAGTAATCTTTTTTATTTTTTTAAAACCTAGAAATATTATTTTAAAAGGCTTTTGACATCATTAAAGTAACATCAGAGTACTACTATTTAACAAAAAGTTATTTTCCATCAACATAATCCTGCAAATAGCTGAATCTTGGGGTAAGTTTCCCTTTTTCGGTCATTTTTGCCCTATGTAAAATACCGTCTTTATCTCCATTGAAAAATGCGGGAATTACATGCTCGATAAACATTTCTCCAAATCCTTCGCTCGACTCTTTTGGTAATTCGCAGGGCAAATTATCGACTGCCATTACTACGATTGCTGCAGGATGAAAAACATCGACTTCTTTGTTTTCGATAGGCAAATACCCATAAAAAGGTTCAGCAATAGTCGAGGTTCTTAGGGTACAAGCTATAGAATTGTTGACATCACAAGAGATATCGGCAACTACTTTTATTTTGCAATCCTTGGCTTTTAGCATTTCTTGAGTGAGAATACTTGGAGCGCCATTAGCATGAAAATGTCCCGTGATATAAATGTCGGACACTTTAGTAAACCTTTCAAAATTAGAAACATAGTCCTGTGGATTCTGAAAAAAATCATCAAAATCTAACACTTGGCCGTCTTTTCGAATGTTATAATCCAAAACATCAATTTGAGTATAAACGGGTTGTGTATAATTTTTGGTCAAATAATTTTCAACAGAAATTTCCTTGATTTTAATAGCATCTAGAATTTCTTTGACCCCACTACCTACTTTTCCAGTTCCGGTATTTACAATTTTGATTGGAGGCAAAACCAATCGTTTTAAATGGGCAATCATATCTTGCTTTCCAGAAAGAGATTCAGCTTTTGGGAGTTTAAACAATTCGAATTTTATTCCAAAAGCACGAAAACTATTGTAGGCTCCAACAAATCCAGCGTATTTTCCAAAACCTATAAGTCTTATGTTATGCTCATTGACAATGGTTTCGTGGTCATAAAAGTCAATGTTTTTTGCTAACAAAGCTTGTAACAATTTTCGATTATGGGGTTGCTTTTTAATTGTATGTGAAAAAAAGAAATACGATTTATTAGTAACTAAGTTTTCTATTGGAACCTCTTTTACACCAAAAAAAACATCAGAATCACTAATATCGTCACTAACATCTATTCCCATATTTTGATATTCCTCATCTGTAAAAACTCTAATATCAGAACTTTCAACTTTTACAGAAATGCTTTGATGAAGCTGTTTTAGTCTTACCAATTCATCTGGAGTAAACACAACTCTTCTGTCGGGCGTGCTTTTTCTTTCTTTAATAATTCCGAATTTCATATTTATGAATATTATTTAAATATAACTTTTTATTGATTTTTTGTTACAAAAATAACAATTATTATGAATTATATTGCATTTTCTAACTAATGTTTTAATAATTAAAAACACTATTAATTGATTATTAATATCCTATAAAAAAATCAAAATAGGAAATAGAAAACTGTTAAGTTTTTCAAAAAAAGGGCAAAACTAAAGAATAGGATTCTATATATTTGCCTTAATAGCAAACCACTTATGAATTTTATCAAACGCGCAAATATACTACAAATTCTCCTACTGATTTTAGTTTTGAGTTCTTGTACAAAAGAGAAAAAAATAGTGCTTTCCGATGCCGAACTTCCAAAAGACGCATTGCCAAAAATGAAGCCCTTAACCAATGAAAAGCCAAAACTCACAGCAGCATACATCAATAACACCCGAAATTCAATAGATTCATTTTATAGAAAAAACTGGCCAAACAATAGCATGAATGGTGGATTTCTTGTAGCCAAAAATGGTCAAATTATATATGAAAAATATGAAGGTTTTGCCAACTTTAGAGACAAAACACCTATAACTTGCGACACTCCTATTCACATTGCATCAGTTAGTAAAGTGTTAACAGCCACCGCCGTTTTAAAATTGGTCAATGCCAAAAGAATTAATTTAGACGCAAAAGTTACCAATTATTTAAAAGAGTTTCCGTATCCAGATGTAACCATAAGAATGCTATTAAGTCACCGAAGCGGAATGCGCAGTTATGCCTATTTTACGGATCGTGATAAAACAGTTTGGGACCGCCATAATACTCTAACCAATCGAGATATCTTGACCATAATGGGAACCAAAAATATTGGTTTAGAGCAAAAAACAGGTACTCGTTTTGCTTATTGCAATACTAATTATGCTATGTTAGCTTTGATCATTGAAAAAGTGACCAAACTCTCATTTAGAGAAGCTATGAGTCAAATGATTTTCAAACCACTAAGTATGAACCATACTTTTGTTTTGGATTTTGACAAAGACAAGCATAATGTAGCCCCTTCCTATAAAGGAAATAGAGTTGAAATAGGTATTGATTATCTTGATAAAGTGTATGGTGACAAAAACATTTATTCGACCCCACGAGATTTATTAAAATTTGATCGTGCTCGAAATTCACCTTCTTTTTTAGAGCCTGCTCTGTTAAAACAAGTTTATACAGGCTACAGTAATGAACATCCTGGACGAAAAAATTACGGGTTAGGAATTCGAATGATTAATTGGGAAAATGGGAAAAGCTTTTATTTTCATAATGGCTGGTGGCATGGTTTTACTTCGTCATACATCACGTTAAAAGATGAAAATGTTACTATAATCGCTTTGTCTAATAAGTACACCAAAAGTACTTATGCTGTTAGGAAATTAGCGCCTCTATTTGGTCCATATCCTTTTAAAGTAGAAGATGAGTAAGGAGTGTTCAGTAATCAGTATTCAGGTTGCAGTATTGGAATTTGAAATAGATTAATGTACCTTTGCAAAAGATAAAACTTGCCATCTAAAATTAAAAATGGGGTCGACTGGTTTTGACAGCAAGTCGAATTGAAAAGTAAGCACGTCGAGAACTGGGACAATTCTCGTTAATAAAAGGTCTCAAACACTTTACACGGCGAAGGAAACTACGCTCTTGCTGCATAATCTGAATCATAGTAAGATTAGCCTCGTCCTACAAGGTAGGAAAGCAGGATTCATCTCGAAAGCTCTGGTTTATAGCGGTCGATAAAGATGAATCGTAAATTTAAACCTAGATTTTCAGAAGCTTCGGCTGGATTTCGAAACTAAAGAAGCTAAGCAAAGAGCGGTTGTTCCTGACCTAACTCCGAGTCGAAAACCCAATCAGGAAATAAGCGTGTAGAAAGTTTTTTAGTTGCTTGTTTGGACGGGAGTTCGACTCTCCCCGACTCCACTAGAGTGGACAACTCGATTTTATTCGATAATTGTCCACTTTTATTTTTATCTAAATCCTTGTCAATCTGCAAGATAAACCTCAACACATCGTTAATTCTTGTAGTTCGACATTTTTTTCCATCAAAAACATTTTTTTCAGGGAATATCGAACATTTATTAGACTGCTCCCAAATAGTGTCTAACTTTTTAAGGGCAGTCAATTTTGAGGGTGGTTTGATAAAGAACATTTAGTCTGAAGTAATAACAAAATTTCAACTGTTTTACTCCAAGAAAAGAACAGGCTTAATGAAATTTTTAATCCAAATGCAGTCAAGGAACAACTTCAAAATAGAAAACAATTCTAAACTGCACTTAAATTTGAAGCATCAATAGTTTTCAAATTTTTAAGTCTTTTAATATTGTCATTCAATTTCAAAATTCTATCCAATTGTTTTTTTTGAATTGTATATTTAGTGTAATATTTATACAATTCTTTACCGATAAAAAAGGTGCTCACTGAAACTCCTGTGAGTAAACCAATAAAGTAATAAGTAAGATCCATAATTATATATTTTTAAAATTAAAAAGCATTTTCATCCCCTTTCAGGGTTACAATAATTGTTAAAAAACAAATTTTAACATCAGTAATTAAACTCCAACGCTGAACATATTCGATGTCCTTATTTACGCGTCGTATCATATCAGAAACTCTTTTAGTTTCACCTCTAAATCCCGAAACTTGAGCCAGACCAGTAATTCCAGGTTTGACAAAATGACGAACCATAAAATTATGGATATGGTCATTATAGTCTGATGTATGTTTGATCATATGAGGTCGTGGCCCTACAACACTCATATTTCCTAAAAACACATTAAAAAATTGAGGCATTTCGTCCAAACTAGATCGCCGTAGGAATTTCCCAATTGGTGTGACCCGTGCATCTTCTTTTTTAGCTTGTTGACTTTCATCGCCAACATTTATATACATACTTCGAAATTTATAACAGCAAAAAGGTTCGTTTTTTTTACCCGTTCGCATTTGCTTGAATAAAACAGGTCCTTTACTTTGTTTCTTAATAATAATGGCTAATAAAGGATAAAGCCAAGACATGATTAAAACAATAACCAAACTGCTAAAAATAAGATCGAATATCCTCTTGATTAACCTATTATAAGCATTTTGTAATGGCTCAAAACGTGGCATTATTACATGAAAATTATCTAGATGACTGGAGCAAAAATGTTTTTTTGAAATTAAAGAGAAATCAGGAATAAATTTCAAACGCATACAATGCTTGTCGCCAAGCTCAAAAAAATAATTTAAATCAGAAATATAATCAGGTTTTGATACAATATACAATTCATTTACATTCTCGTTTGAAGCCTTATGAATAGCTTCTGTCAGTGCTATACTAAAATCGTCATTGTTTGTATAATTTACAGTTGAATTTTCGTTAATAATTCCTATAAAGTCAATAAAAAATGAATTTGCTTCTAAATGTGATGCTAATTCGATACTCGTTTTATTAAACCCCCAAATTGCCACTGTATATCGTTTGAATACCCAACCTTTAATTTTATTTATCACAACTGTAAACAAAATTCTGGATATCAAAAAATAGAACAGTAAAAAACTCAATTGAAATAAATTGGCTTTAGTCCCAAAAAAATATAGCACGTCGTCCTGAAAAACATAAATATAGCCATACCATATAATTCTTTGTGTAAAGAATGCTCGCCAACTATTTCGATAAAAAAAATCTAAACTAAAAAGAACATCTACTCGATACAATTGAAAATAGGTAACCGAAAATAACCAACTTAAAATTGTAATAGGAATCATTTTATCAAGAAACATTAGGTTCCACCCTACTGCCTCAGTTGTTGTAAAATTCAAAAATAGTATAGTACCAAATACCATTGCTATCATATCTGCAATTGCACAGCAAATTATGAAGGCAAATTTATGTCTATTACGCATTTCTCAATCTTTTAAATAAATTATAGACTAATGAACCTATGCTACTTCCTAGAACTCCATAAAGAACATCCATTAAATCTGGATTCCTTTTTTGAATTAAAAATTGTCCTCCTTCGGCCATACAAACAATTATTGTTGCTATACCAATATTCTGGATGAAATTTTTATTTTTATTATGTTTTATTTTAAATGCATTTCTATGTTGTGTATAAACTTCTAATAACCAACCTACAGCTATAAAAGGGATTGCAGTACGCAAATTGTAATTCTCATTACTCCAATCTAAAAGCCATTTTGGTATAAAAATTTGATTCTTAAAACTAGAATCAGGCAACCAAGAAAAATAAAATACTAAACCAACAACTACGAACAATAGTACTAAAACAATTTTATTAGACATTTTATACTATTTAATAATTGATGCTACTTTTTATACTGCTTGAAATAAGTTTATGAATGAAAAATTATTTGCTCAGTATTTTTTTATACCAAGGCTTCTTGACTTTTGCTTCTTGATACTGATAACTGTAATTTCGTCCATAACCATATCCGTGGGCAGTTTTCATATTTACCCCGTTGATAATAATACCAATATTTTTTAATTGTTCTTTTTTAACAAAACTATTAATATTGGCTAAAGTGTTCTTTTCTGAATAATCATATTTCAAAACAAATGCTGTTACATCGGCCAAATAACTGAAATTGAGCGTGTCAGAAACCATTTGCACCGGAGCTGTGTCTAAAATTATATAATCATAAAGATTTCTCGCTTCTTCAATTAATGATTCAAAATTTGAATTAGTCAATAATTGAGTCGGATTGGGAGGAATTTCTCCTGAGAATAGAACATCCAGATTATTTGAAAAATTAGTATCTTTTTGCAAGAATTCTTTCCAATCATCACTTTTATTAGACAAATAATTTGTTAACCCTAAAACATTTCTATCAATATTAAAATATTCATGCAATTGTGGATTTCTTAAATCAACCCCAATTAGCAAAACTTTTTTATTAAGGTTACTAATTGTTATTGCATTATGAAAAGCACAAAATGATTTTCCTTCTCCTTGAATTGAGGAGGTAAATAGTATTACACTTCCTTTATTTTCTTTATTTCTAGGCAGCAGGTAGGTTATGTTTGAACACAAGGTGCGGGTTGCCTCGGCTATCAAAGAACGTGAATTTGCTGTGTTGTCTAATTTTTCGTCATCACTAATTTTAGGAATAAATCCCAAAATAGGCACATTAGGAACAACACTCTGAATGTCTTCTTCGTTGTGTATTTTAGTATCCAATCGGAAATTAATATAAAAGATTCCAAAAGGGATTAGAAAACCAAACAAAAAGGCTCCTATCATAAATGATTTGGGCTGAGGAAATATTGCCGAATAGTTTGTTTCAGGTGAATTTAGCGTCTTTAAATTTGATTCTATAATTGCACCATTTAAAACGGCTTCCTCTCTTTTTTGCAATAATGCTACATATGTTTCTTCCTTCAATTGCAGATTACTATTGATGTTACCCAATATTTTATCTTTTGTTGGAATACTTTTGGCTTTTGAATTTGCTACGCTTTGTTCTGTTTTATTAATCCTATTGGTTTGTTTTAGAAAATTTAAATACCCTTCTAAAGTATTCAATATCTCTTGTTTTTGAACCTTCAACTGTGTCATTAAAGCTGTATAAGCCGGATTATTTTTTCCCGCTCTTTGTAATACTAATTCACTTTCTAAAAGTCTTGAATTGTAATTTATAAGCATTTGATTGACTGTAGGTGCATCTAATTTGTAATCTGTACCTAAAGTTGATGTTGCGCTTGAATTTCTTACATCATTAATTGCAAAATTTGTTAGTGAAATTTGTTTTTCATTGAGCATTGAGCTCTCATTTTTCAAGCTTCTATCAGAGGTTTTTTCGACAATATAATTGTCCATTGCCACTATATCATTTTTTTGCAAAAACTTTTCTTTAGAACTTTGAATAGAATCTTTTTCTTTATTAAAATTCTTTATTCTTTCATTTAAATAGTTTACTGTGTTGATATATAATTTTTGCTTATTAATTACAATATTTTTATCCAACAAGACGATAATGTCGCTTAGTATTTGTCTTGAACGAACTGGGCTTGTGCCAATATGATTCAGTTCTATAGTTCCTTTTGACTTTTCATCAGATGAGACTATAAGTGATGATTTTAAGTTTTTTAAAGCTATATCAGTAGGTTCAAGACTTACCATATATTCATTTTCGAAATAAAAAGAAGGATTCTTCTTTGCTTTATCTGATAATTGAATCGTAAATGGCAAACCATCTATAGTTTGTTTTCCTTCATATCCACTAAAACTATAACTTATATCTGTATTTGGATCAGTTAAAGTAAATCCTTCTGGATTTATTTTTACATCATAAGAAATTAGTGGTAATGAATCAACAGAAACTGTAGGATTCAAAATAAAAGGAACTGCGTTTACATATTTACCTTTTAATTTATCAACCTTTTCAAAATATCTTACATTTAGATTTGTGCTCTTTACAACTTTCAATAAAAAATCGTTGGATGTGATAAGCCTAATTTCATCTTCTAAATTATCTTCTTTGTCTTTTTGATCAGAACTAATGGTAATAATTTTGTTTTTATCTTCTTGTTTTTTATCAATCAAGATTAAAGCAGAAGTTTGGTATGTTGATGGTACTGTTTTTATATAATAAAATGCGGCTCCTATGGATATAATTAAACTAGCTAAAAACCAAGGCCAATATTGGAAATACTTTAAAAATTCTTTTTTAAAATCCATCTTATTTTTATTTATTCAAATATAATTTTATTCCTAGGTATAATTCAAGCTTAATTACCTGAAATACTTTTAAAAAAAATTATTTTATTTTAATCTATGTTAATTTTGTTTAATAAGTAAGAAGAGTGCAAGTATAGAAGCTGTTAATCCTAATACTTGAATAGGATCTTTGATTAGACCTCCACTATTTACTTTTAACTTATTAGGCGATACAACAATAACATCATTTTGTCTGATTCTATATTCTGGATTAGACATCCAAGAAGCTGTTCTCAAATCAATATGATACACCAAACGTTTTCCATCAACTTCTCTAATTAATTTTACATCTTTTCTAATTGCTGAATAGGTAAGATCTCCTGCCAGACCTAGTGCATCAAGCAAACTTATTGACTCTTCTGTAAAAGGTTTTACACCAGGCGAATTCACTTCTCCTAAAATGGTAAATTTATTATTAAGTACTCTAACAAGCACTGTTGGACTAACTAAATACCCCTCAGTAATTAAACGCTGTTTAATCACCCCTTCCACACTTGTTGGAGTCAATCCGCCTACTTTGACTTCATTCAGAATTGGCATAGTAATATTTCCTTGAGGCGTAACTAAATATCCAGATAATTTCATCATCTCTACATCTGAATTATTTGAAGTTGCTGCATTATGATTGAATGGAGCAGCTACTGTAGGATTTAAATCACCAATATCTATTTTTAGGATATCGTTAGGTTGAATTTTAGTTGTTGCATAATTTAATTGAGAATTAGAATACTTATCTATATCTTGTAAATACAACATGTTTTTCTTAGTAGTGCAAGATTGCAACAACAATAATAGCAATAAGAATATTGAGAGAAGAGTTTTTTTCATTTTAATTGTAGGTTATATTGGGGATTTTAATTTTTATAAATTATTATTGAAATAAAAATTGATTTAGACAAAAAAATTACTTTTATAATTGAACTAAATACTGTCTTAAAGCAATAGTTTTTTTAAGAAACACTACCATAAATGCTGTTAGTCCGTGAAATTTATAAATTTTATAGTCTTCACGCAAAACTTCAAAAGCACGTTTTGCATTAGTACTCATACCACCCATTCTCATTTTGACAATGTAAGCATTGATATAACTCATCTTAATTTTATATTTGTACAAATAGCGTAGCAAGAATTCTGTATCTGAAGCTATTTTAAAATCAAGGTTGTAAAAACCATTTTTATCAATTACTGATTTTTTCAAATAAACGGTAGGATGCAATGGCAACCAACCTTCTTTAACTTTTTTGAGACTAAAAATACCACCTATTCTATCTCTAACCAAGCGTTCTTGCTTATCATTCGTAACATAAACACCATCACCATAAACACCTTCTATACTAGGATCGTAATTGAAACGAGCAGCAATTCTTGAAATAGCATTTACATCATAAAATTCATCGTCTGAATGCATCAAACCAATAACATCGCCCGTTGCTAATTTGAGTCCTTTGTTTATAGCATCATACATTCCTTTGTCAGGTTCCGAAATATATTGACTAATCCTATCACGATAGGACTCAATAATTTCTTGTGTTCCATCTGTAGAGTTACCATCAACAATAATGTATTCAATGTCTTGATAATTTTGATTCAATACACTTTTAATGGCTTTTTCAATTGTCGCTTTCCGATTAAAACATACTGTAATTATTGTTATTTTCATAATTATTATTATTTAAAACTCGTTAGATGAATTATACTATTTATATTAATTAAATTTAAAAAACAGTTTATATTTATTATTAATTATTCGTTTCAATTGGCTAGAATTTATGTTAATATTCTATTTCCTGAACAAAAAAAAGAAATATATATCACTAAAACATATATTCTCTATATACAGCTATAATAATCGATAAATAGCATATTTTTTTAAATACAAGACTGTTTTTAGAAAATTTTGAGTAGTATTTTTATTATCAATTACAAATAATAAAACTTGTTTTTATTACCATTTTTGACTGTTTTAAAAGCAGAATTTCTTGAAAGAATTACCTTTTATTTAGTGCTTTAATTGACATATAATTTGCTCTAACAAAAAAACTTCTTCCTCTATTAAAAGAGAAAGAAGTTTTTAAAATAAATCATGAAAAAAGTTAAAAGAAAAGTTTTATTGATTTAATAATAGTTTATCAAAATAGCTGATAGTTGTAATTAAACCTTCTTTGAGTTGTATTTTAGGCTCCCAACCATTGAGCTTATTTTTAGCTAAAGAAATATCTGGTTGTCTTTGTTTGGGGTCATCTTGAGGCAAATCTAAATGAATAATTTTTGATTTAGATCCTGTTAATTCAATAACAGCTTGCGCCAATTCGAGCATAGTAAATTCATTAGGATTTCCTAAATTTACTGGACCTAAAAATGAAGGTTCAGAGCCCATCATTCGAATCATACCTTCTACTAAATCGTCAACATATTGAAACGAGCGGGTTTGTAAACCATCACCAAAAATAGTAATATCCTTTCCTTGTAAAGCTTGCACAATAAAATTAGAAACTACTCTTCCATCTGCTGGATTCATATTGGGGCCATAGGTATTAAAAATACGAATGATTTTGATGGCAACATTATTTTGATTGTGATAATCCATAAATAAAGTCTCAGCACAACGTTTTCCTTCATCATAACAAGAGCGAATACCTATTGGGTTTACGTGTCCCCAATAAGTCTCAGGTTGTGGATGCACTAAAGGATCGCCATATACTTCGCTGGTACTGGCTTGTAATACTTTAGCATTAACGCGTTTTGCTAATCCCAAAACATTTATGGCACCCATTACAGATGTTTTAATCGTTTTTATGGGATTGTATTGGTAATGAACAGGCGATGCAGGACAAGCTAGATTATAAATCTCATCCACCTCAGCATAATAAGATTCTGTAATGTCGTGTCTTACCATTTCAAAATAGGGATTGTCCAATAGTTCAATAATATTTGATTTGGCTCCTGTAAAGTAATTGTCTAAACAAATTACTTCGTTCCCTTCATTTAATAATCTTTTACACAAATGGGAACCTACAAATCCAGCTCCTCCGGTTATTAATACTCTTTTCATTATGTTTTGTTTTGTTTATATTAATACTGTCTCAATTTGACAGTGTTTTTTAATTCTAAAATTAAATTAAGCACCGTTTAATAAAATAGCCATAATCCATTTATTGGAAAACGTTATTTAAAAAATCTAGTACAAATATGAGACTATTTATCCCATTTAGCTTCAACCTTTTTTAAAATAATAAATTGCTCATAGATACTTTTCATCACACAAAATCTAAATCCTACTTTACCATCTAAGAAACCGAGTTTAAATATATACATGTAAAAAAATTTCAATAAAGGACGTAAAGGCATTTTATAACTAATAGCCTTTAAAACTCTTCGTTTTTCGTATGACTTACCAGTAATTAATTTACTAAAAGGTATTTTATTTAGAGATACATTTTGTTCATTTTCAGCTTCTTCAGCTGCATATTTCAAATGCTTGACAATCCATTGATTCAATCCTTTGCTAAAAAAATAATGTTCATAAGAGTTTTTTAATTTTCCTAAACCTTTTTTAAGATCACATTCTCTTTGTCCGTGACCAAATTGTTCAAATCGAGCATCTGAAAGTTTATGAAAACGCATTTGATAAACTGTTCCAGCAGAATGTTTTAACCAGGTACCCCAAAGAATTTCTTTTGCAGGTACCAAAAAAGCTCCAAATTGATATTCTTCAATCCTTGTATTGCATTCTACTCTCAACTCATTGGTAAAATGTTCATCTGCATCTAAATGAAAAACCCATTCGTGTTTAAAATCAATAGTATCATTGGCAAAATTGCGTTGTTGAGCAAAGTCTGTAAATTTATTTTGAAAAACCCTTGCTCCTGATTTTTTAGCAATTTCACAAGTATTATCACTACTAAAACTATCTATTACGACTATATCATCACACCATTTTATAGATTCTAAACAACCAGACAAAGTATCCTCCTCGTTATAGGTTAATATAATTATGCTAAATTTATTTTCTATCCTCATTCTTGTAGAATTATTTATTAAACTCTTTGATTTTGATTAATTCGAATTTCAATTATTTATATTAAACTCTCTTAAGTAAAAAAGTAACTAGATAATAATAAATTAATTTATAATTCAAGTTGTCTATTTAGCTTAATAGTCTTTGCAGGATTCCCTCCTACTATGGTATTTTCTTCCACCTTTTTGATGACAACAGCACGTGCTGCTATGACAGCATTATTCTCAATACTAACTCCAGGACCTATGAAAGCATCAGCGGCAATCCAAACTCCATTTCCAATCGAAATTGGTTTTAATATCAATGGAAAATCTTTTTGGGAATAATCATGAGTCGATGCACATAAATAAGTCTTTTGCGAAATTACTGTATTGTCACCAATACTAATTCTACCCTGATTGTAACAATCTACTTTAGGTCCTAAACTTGAATTTTTACCAATTTCTAAATTCCAAGGTGCCCAAATTTTTACAGAGGCATAAATATGAGAAGACCAATCTATTTTTGCTCCAAAACACTTTAAAACTAAAACACGCCATTTTTTAAACAGCCGAGAAGCAAAAGGTCGAAATAAAATTAAACGGATACAATTCCATACTAATCTTGAAATTTTATTTTTCAAACTAAAAGAATGATTGTAAGTAGATAAGTCCAATGTATTAGGTATTAGTTGTTATTTTTAATTAAGAACTTTTTGATATAAATCGATTATTTCTTTTGCCACCACTTTCATTTCATACTTTTCAGAAACTAGCCTTCTTCCTTGAATTCCCATATTATTCAATTCATCAACCGATGTATGAGTTACTTTTTCAATGATTTTTTGTAAATTTATAACCGATAAGTTAATCCACCAACCACATTGATGTACTTCTAAATCTTCCCAAGGTGTTCCCTGAGTTGTTATTACGGGCACTCCTACTGCTAGCGCTTCGGCCACAACAATCCCAAAATTTTCACTATGTGTGGGAAGCACCATTACATCTGCAGATCTTAAAAAGTCCCATTTATCTTCACCATATTTAGCACCAACAAAATGTACATTATTTAAATCCTGAACACTTTGAGTTAAGTTTGCTATATAATCGTCATCACCATTACCTGCAATTTCAAGCGTCCAACCTGAGGTATTAGCATTTCTCCAAGCTTCTACTAGTAATTCAATTCCTTTTTTAGGATGAATTCGAGACAGAAACACCATCTTCTTACTTCCATAATGAGTTTTAATTCCTTTCACATCATTTAAATCAATGCCATTTGGAATAATGTAGATTGGATTTTTGAAACCTAATGCTTTAATATTTATTGCTTCCATTTTAGCAGTTGCATGTAAGCAATCTGATTTTTGTATGGCTTTTTTTTGATATAAAAATAGTGCTATTTTCTTTTTTAATGGGTTATGAGCCAGAATCCAAGGTTCCAACATACCGTGAGGAGAAACAATCACTTTAATTCCTAATTCTTGAGCCACTTTTTGAAAACCCCAATTTTGAGGGTTCCAAATTCCATTAATATGAACAATATCTGGTTTTTCATTTTGAAGAAAAACACGAAATTCTTTAATTAAAGCAAACCAATGTAACAAACTTTTATCAAAAAACTTAACAGAAATTCCTTCTATATTTATTGGATCTTTAGAAGCTCCTGTAGCTATACTAAAGGAGATATCCTTATTAAAAGATTTACTCAACAAACGAATATATTCTGTTGTTCCTCCACCACTTTTATCGATACTGGCTATGTAATGAATTACTTTCATTGTTTTATTAAGTTCTTTAATCAATTATTTATTTTGTTTTTTATATTTTAAAAAACAAAGCCTACTTCTCTATTAAAATATTTATAATCTTTTGACAATTCTTTAATTTCTCTAGCTGGATTTCCACCATACAACCTATAAGGAATTGTAAAGGCTTTATTTAATAATGAGTTGGCTCCAAGTACACAATAAGGAGGTAAAATTGCACCTCCTAAAATAGTTGATGCTGTCCCAACAAAACAATAATCTCCTATAGTTATAGGATGACTATCTTGAATATTTAATTCGATATTAATAGAATGTGTCAATAATTGACTCGAATAACCTGCAATTGTGACAAAATTACCAATTTGAATTACATTGGTACAATCGATATGGTGCTTTTTTGTAATGGAAGAGTGCTGTCCGATAATTAAACTTGATTTACGCTCATTTTGATGAGAAAAATGCTTGGAATTAGTATTAGTAGGAAATCCTGTAATCCAGTTACTTCTTGCTATTGTAGATTGATTTCCAATTGATATAAGATCTAAATGTACAGCTACATTAAAATGTCCAATACTCGAATTCAAATCCATAATCATTTTTTTTGGATAAATCCAAGAAAGCCCAATTCTAGCCGATGGATGAATTTCGTATTTAAAAAAATGTATTAATATCCATCGCTTTAATGGCCATGGTAATAAAACGGTTATCAATTTTAAAAATACCATAATTATTTATTTATTAATTCAATGTATTGCTGAATCGTATTATCAAAATCAAACCTTCTTGCATTTTCAAAACCTAGTCTAACGATTTCATTTCTAAACTTTTTATCTTTCAATTTTAGAAATTGATTTGCAAAAGAGTGTGCATCGTCTGGATCAGCATATAATGCTGCATTTCCCCCCACTTCATTCATCATAGGAGCTTTATTACTAGTAATAACAGGTGCTCCACAAGCTTGAGCTTCGATTATAGGCCACCCAAATCCCTCTGAATAGGATGGAAAAATCATAGCTTCGCACATAGAATATAATGCTATAATTTCTATATTAGTAGGATTGTTTATTTGTAAAACTCGATCTGAAATTTTTAATTTTTGAATTAATTCAAGCAAATCATCATTTAATGCTTCACCAGCTAAAACTAAAATTCCATCCCAATTGTTTTGCAGCTCATAAATCATATTGATTAATAATTTTCTGTTTTTGCGCTCCAAATCCGAACCAACATGCAATATAATTGTTTTGTCTATTAGCTGTTGATACTTACTAAGCTCTACTCGAATTTGATCTTTTGACAAAGGAATGAATTTTTCAGACAAAGCATTATGAATGTATATCCAATTTTTGATTCTATCTGACTTAGTATCAATATCTTTTAATTGATTTAATGTGAATTTAGAAACTGCTGCCAATTTTTTAGCTCCAGACAAGGCATTTAAAATTATTTTTTGCAAAATTCTACCTGATTTTGTTGCAGAGCAATAGGTATCTGTAAATCCAAGACCAGCCCGTATTGCTAAAACATCATGACAAGTTATTATTGTTTTTGATTTGGGTAAAAAATGAAGATAAAATGCATTGGAATGATCGCAAATATGGTAGGCCACTTTTCTAGATAAAACAAAATTCAAACTTCTAATACACAAAAGTTTAACCGGAAATAAAAGAAATTTATCAATATACCCCAACCATTTGAATAGACTTGAGTTAATAAAACCAAGCTTCCCAAATATTTCATTGGGACGTATCACATCTACTTTAAATTTAGATTTTGCATATCCCTCCGCCATCAACACCTCAAAAATATACATACTAAATTGCTTATCAGGCTTATAATTACCAATTAAAATTATTTTAGAAATCATAAAATATTTTTTTGAAGTGGAATTTCATCTTTTTTTAAACTAGCCATAACCAAACCTGCCATAATAATTGAGTAACCCAAAACGCTAGGCTGCGCCCATTGCCCCTGAATTATTGCCACACAAGCGGATCCACAAATTATAAAAGGAAGGAGTTTTTCTTCTTTTGGTAATCTTAAAGACTTAATCGCAATACTAATGGCTAAAAAAATACGCAAAACAATTAGTCCTCCACCAAAAACAATTCCTTGTTCGCCTGCTAAACGACCAAACTCGCCTTCTGCAACAAGAAATTTTATTTTACCAGATAACATTTGAGCACCAGCATTTGTTCCCATACCCAAATTTCCTACGAACAAAGGTTGCTTAAATAGGTTGACAATGGGATCAATTAAATCGTTTAGCATTCTTAAACCAATAGAGTCTTTAAATCCACCTCCGGCAGTAGATTTGTTTGCCGCATCAACACGATGCATAAACACTTCTGTACTCAAGCTAAATATGGTTGAATATTGCTGTAAAATAATTATTAAAAAATAAAAAACAATACCAATAAAAACTAACTTAAATACCATTTTGAAAGTAGTAACCGATGCGATTATAGCAAATATACCGACTATGAGAACTCCAACTACAGCACCACGGCTTATAGTTAATGGCAAAGCAATGATCAAAGTTATTGTACTTACATACAATAAAATTTTTGAACAATAATCTTTGGACAACCAAAAATAAAAAACAAAAACAGAAACAGCTGCATAATAAATGACCAAACCTGAAGTAAATGAAAATGTACCAGGTGGTCTGCTATATCCCATTGCTCCAGAAAATCCCGCACTCCCCTCTCCGCCAATTCCAATATTAATAAAAGCGGTTTGGGGACTTATATATTGAAAATAAACCACTAAGGTCATCAAAATATTCATCACTAAAAGAAATCTCCCCATTTTGAGCACATCCTCTTTTGTAAAAACTTGCCCAATTATAAAAATCAAGGGAAAATGAAGCAACATAATCCTAGCACCATAAAGACCTACAAAAAGATTACCATGTCCAAAGGTTAAAGTAATTGCCAATCCAAATAAGGTAAATATCACCCCTGCAACAGTATAAGTATTTAAAAATTTATAATTCAAATATAAAGCTCTAATTATTATATAAATAGCAATTGGATCACGTACTACTAATAATGGGGTAGCCAAACTAGGTAAAATCCATTTACGCAAAGCCCCTTCAAAAATCCAAAGTAAAAGATACAACCAAATGGCTATTTTCAAAGAATTATCCGTAGCGGGTTTTAAAATTTTTTCTTCCGTTATATTCATTTAACTCGGTTGATTATAAAAATTTAATTGAAGAAAGTGCATCAGCCATTTCTTGTCCATAAACTGACCAAGGCCTTGTTTGAGCCTTTCTTTGAGCCGCAAGCCCAAATTTTTCTACTAGTTCTGGAGTTTCAAGTATTTCAGTTAATACTTTTTTTATTGCCGTCGAAGAGGCAGCTGGTACAATCCATCCATCCTCACCATCTTTGATTAAATCAGGTCCTGCTGTACGCTCTGTTGTAATTACTGGTACACCTTGAGACATTGCTTCTGTAATCACTAAACCAAAGCCTTCAAAAAGTGAAGGAAAAACAAAAACATCATGTTCTCGCATACAAGATAATACTTGTTCATGTGACATTGATGGAATCCATTGGTGCTTTTCTAAAGCTTGATTTAATGCTTTACAATTAGGAACCGCTTTGTGTCCCACCACTGTTAATTCTAATTTATCTTGTAACTCTTCTACTGCTTCAAATAAATAGGAAAGTCCTTTTCGTTGAGACAAACCACCTATAAATAATACTTTAAGCTTTCGATTTACTAGTGGTTGATATTCTTTTTTTATCACACTGTCAGGAAAACCGTAGGGTATGACTTTTATTTCTGGTAATTTCCCTGAATACTCCTCCAATGTTTTCTTAGTAAAACTACTTGCAACAAAAATGACATCTGCCAAGGCTAATTCTTGGTCTTTTTTATCCAACTTTGCATTAGAATCACTAAAACCAGTTAGCGTACTTGACCAATCAGGATTGATATCAAATTCTTTTTGCATTAAAACACGAGCACTTTTCCAATAACCAATAGGTAAATCATATATACAATTAATGCCTAATTGTTTTGCTTTTGTAAAAGTAGCTAAAGCACCATCTTCATACCCATAAACCCCTACAACCCCTTCTTTTTTAGCTTTATACAAATTATTTGCTACCCATTTATCGTGATTTTCATAAACTTTATCAATACAAAAAAAACCCGTTTCGTGTTTTATTAAATATTCAATTTTCAGCTTTGAAGCCAATATACGTCCAAATTCAAAAAAAGAGTTGGATCGGGTAAATGTTTGCCAAGTCTTATCAAGACTTCTTCTTTTTAAATCTTTTAGTTTAGGATTAGATCCTAACTTGTATAATAATTGACCATGAAAAATAGCAACACAAGTATATAATTTATATAAAATTTTATTTCTATATAAGCCATTAATCAATGCCTTTGTGTTTGCATTTAATGTTGGATGTGAAAACAATATCATTTTAACCATGCGTTATTTGTTGCAAGAAATTCACAAGGATTATAATTCAAAACGTCAATTCTCTTTTTTTCAATTTCTTTTGCAGGATTTCCAGTTACTATTGAATAATCATTTACATTTTTACTCACTACTGCACCTGCACCTACTACTGCGCCCTTACCAATACTTACTCCTGGTAAAATGATGGCATTGGTTGCTATCCAAGCATAATCTCCAATCGAAATTGGCGCTTTTTTATGTCGCCATAATGAATCAGAAACATCGTGAGATGCACTCAAAATAACTACTCCATCATTTATACAAACATATTTTCCAATAGACACTTTATCGTGTAGTGCAATCTCAACCCTACCTAAAGTACTAAAATCATCAATTGATAAATTTTCTTTCTTCCCATTAATGTTAACAATTCCAATCTCGGCTGTTTCTGATATTATTGCTCCATCATTAATAAGTTTTTTTCGTCTTTTATTATTTTCAATTAATTCTGAAAAGGTCAACAAACGTTTGGCCCAACTAATAAAAAAAGATTTGCTAAACAGTTGAAATTTAACTCGGTTATTCCATAAATATTTTAGACTAGCCATAATTAATACCTTATTTTAATCCCTTTATAAATTTTATTGCTACAGATTCTAAATTATTCTCATTAGAGGCTATAAATTTTCTATTAATAAACTCATTTATAGATTCTATGTTTTGATAATTTACTAAATTTAAAAACCTTTCTTGATTAAATCCTTTAACTGTCCAATTTCTAGCAACACATAAAACGGGCAATTGATGATCAAACATAGCTGCCAAACTACCACTTTTTTGATTCAATATATAAGGGGTTGTAGAAATTCCATATTGACAACTTGACAACAACATACTGATTTTTGAATCGGTAACAAATCCTGTAATTTCAAAATTAATTTGATTGTCCAAGAATACTTTTTTCCATTCTTCTATAGCAACACCACAGTTTCCAATGAAAATAAAATTTAATTTTCTTTTTTCTTTTGATGAGGACAAAACCTGTTTTAATTCATCAATAAATTTTGCTACAGGTGCTCCATAATGAATACCTCCAAAAACACAAAATCTCAACTCAAATTCATCTGTAGCTGTTCTCGAATTTGATTCTACACTTTTAATAATATTACTAAACAAAGGCAATATTTGCGCATTATATCCTAAAGCTTGTATTTTAGATTGATATAAATCTGTTTGGGTATTAATTATACTATTATTATTTTTTAAAATATTTAAAACTATTTTCTTTTGTAACAAGCCAATACATTTACTCTTAAATGTGGCACCCGAATCCATTCCTATCCACAATTCATGAAACATAATTTGCCATTTATGATTTCCTTTTAATTTCTTTAAAAAGGAAGGCAACCAAAAAGGCAATCCCTTAGGATTAAAACTGTAAGGCACAAATTGTAAACTAATCCAATCGGGTTGAAAATCATTTAAAATATTTTGAGACCAAATAAAACGTTGTTTAGTAGAACTGGATACAGGAATACGATAAACTACAATTTTATTTCCTTCAATTTCCTGAATTTCATTTATATATAAACTAGAATGGTTATCACATAGTGCTAATATTCTAGTTTGATGACCCATAGTCGTCAACATACCGCACAAACGACGCGTATAATCTCCAACTCCATCTTTACCAGGTTGGGCTGAGCCACATATAAATAAAATAGTCATGTTTTTGAAACTGTATTATTGAAATAGATTTATAAATAAAATTAGCCGTTTTTCTTGCTAAACAACTTACCATAAATCAAATCATAAAAATCGATAAAAGAAATCTCAAACAATTTTCTATTGACCCAACAAATATAGAATCCATTTAACCTTTTTCTACCAACCATTTGCTGAATAAAGGCTTCTTTGTTATTTTTAACATATTTCTTAAATGTTGTTTTGAGCAATTGAGAAGGTTTTTTTGTATTCTCTAGGTATTTGGTAATCCAATTTTCCATTCCTATAATACCTGCTCTTTTTAATTCTAAACTGCTTGTACTGGTAATATTAAATTGATTTTTTCGATATAAAAATACAGGATTAGATGTGTAAGCAATCCCTTTATCTCCACAAGCTATAAAAGCAGAAACATAATCAGAAGACCAAGCTAAGGGCAGTTTAAAAAAACCACCATTAGTTAATAAAGTACTTTTTCTAAATACAATGTCTGAAATAAATTGCTCACTTCTGCCTTCAATACAATTTTTAATATAGTCATCTGTACTTTCAAATTCAGGACAACAATTACTTAATTCAATTTCTTCCGACTTTTCATTAATAATTTTTATTCTACAATGAAAAACATCTAATTCAGGATATTTATTAATTAGTTTGTCGAATTCAAATAAATAGTCTGCCCCTAATTTATCATCGTCGCCCATTAATACAAAAAAATCACCATTAGCCAAATTCAAACATTTATTCCAATTATCAATAACATTTTCAGCTCCAGTGTTAGTCTCATTTTCGTAATATCTAATTCGAGGATCATTAAATTTTTCAACAATGTTCTTTATATCATCAGGTGAGCAATCGTTTACAATAATTAACTCAAAATCCGTAAATGTTTGGGATACTATACTATTTATGCATTCTTCTAGAAAACGTCCTTTGAATGCTGGAATACCAATCGAATATCTCATATTATAATTTATTTGAAAACCTAAATATTAATCATTAGTAAGTTTGTTATTCTCTTTAAACAATTTTAAAATTTTAAAATATCCATAGGAAACATGCAAAATCATCTGTATAAGAGCCACAAAAATATTTAAATATAAAATTCCTTTTAAAGTTGCAATATCAAAAATAAAACACCCCAAAATAATAGGAAATAAACTTGCTGAAATTGAAATATAATAATGTAAAATCCAACCTCTACTCAAATAAAGAGATAGAGCTGCACTTAAAATCATTGATATTGTTGTTCCAATTATTAAAAGTAATAATTCAACATTTAGTCCTTGATAATTTTTTCCCAAAACCCATAAAATTTGATCCGAAAAAAGATAACAAACTAAAACAATAAAAAAAGAAAGAACTGCAAAAGAAAGGATAATTTTTGAATAATGTTGTAATAATTTTTGAGGTTGATTCTGTATTCTAGCAAATCTAGGAACAATTAATGTTGTAAATATAACTAATAGAAGATTTAAAATTGAACTTAATCTTCCTAGAGCTCCAATTTGAGCTAAAGAAGCTGCTGTTCCAAATATCGAAATTATCCAAGTTGAAATTTGACCTGAAAAACAATAATATATTAGTCCTGGCAAACTTCTTTTTACAATTATTGAAATTTCATTTTTTACTACCAAATCTTCTAACTGTTTTGAGTCGGCAAAAATATTGGTCGCATTTTTTAATTTAAAATTACCATATATTCTCGCTACTCCACTTGCCAAGATTGAAAAATAAGCAAAAGGAAAAATGAATATAGTTGATGCTACTAACAACAACCTTCCTAAACTAACTACTATCTGATTTTTTTGAAGTAAAAAAATACTTTGATTTAATTTTAGCGGAATTTCAAGTAATGAGTCCGACAATGCTGCAAAAAAAGCTGGTATTATTGATATTGTTATTAAAACAGAAGTTGTCCAACCAGCACCATTATGAATTAATAAATATAGTAAAATAGGTAATGATACCATTAAACTTATGACCCCAAATTTTTTACGCATTTCAAGTCCAGTAACCAATACTCGACCTAACTTTTCTTTATCCTGCCAAACTTTTCCACCTTCGGCCATTACCCCTGTAGAAATGCCACCGTCAGACAATACTGTCATTGCTCCTAGCATTGTATTCGCTAAGGTATAAAAAGCATATTCTTCTACGGATAATAAACGGATAATTAATATTCCACAAACAAATCCTACTGCTTGCACAATAACTTGTGCTCCTCCAGTAATAGAAATCAACTTACCCCAATTCAGTATGGTATCATACTTTGGGTGTTGTTTAATTTTAGTTAGTTTTTCTTTCAAGAAATGGAGATAAAATAATTAAAAAATAGTTTTTTTACAATTGATTCTCTTAACCTTTCCCAATCCCTTTTACCTGAAAACCAATTGTAGCTAGTTGTTCAGCATCTAGAATATTACGGCCATCAAATACAAAAGCCGGTTTGTACATTTTACTATATATTGCTTCCCAATCATAATATTTAAATTCATCCCATTCAGTCAATACAGCTACAGCATGGGCTTGATTTAAAGCTTCATCTGGTGATTTATAAACAAAAATTTGCTTCAATTTTAATGCTATTTTTTGTTCATTAAGACCATTTAATTCCCATAAATAGCTCATATCTGCTTTAATTTTTGATTCAGAAACTTTAGGGTCAAATATATGAATTTCTGCACCATCTTCTATTAGGTGTTCTGCTACATAAATTGCTGCTGATTCTCTTGTATCATTCGTGTCTTTTTTAAAAGCCCAACCTAAGAAAGCAATTTTCTTTCCGCTAACAGTATTAAAAAGAGAACTAATGATTTTTTTAGCAAAGCGATATTTTTGATAATCGTTTAAGATTATCACTTGCTCCCAATAATTAGCTACTTCTGGCAAATTAAAATAACGGCACAAATATACTAAGTTTAAAATGTCTTTTTGAAAACAAGAACCACCAAAACCTACTGAAGCTTTAAGAAATTTGGGACCAATACGACTATCTGTTCCAATGGCATTGGCCACTTCATCAACATTAGCTTCTGTAACTTCGCACAAAGCCGAAAGTGCATTTATTGAAGATATACGTTGTGCCAAAAAGGCATTTGCAGTTAATTTAGATAATTCTGATGACCAAACATTTGTTGTTAAAATTTGCTTTGGTGTCAACCAATGTGCATAAATATCCACCAAGGATTGAATAGCTTCTTTCCCTTTTGGTGTTTGTTTTCCTCCAATCAATACTCTATCGGCATTGAATAAATCTTCGATAGCTGTCCCCTCGGCCAAAAATTCTGGGTTTGATAATACTTCAAAATGCACCCCATTTCCAGTACTGTCGAGAATAGTTTGCAAGGTTTCGGCTGTACGAACAGGTAATGTCGATTTTTCAACAATAATTTTATCGTTTTTTGCAATTCTGGCAATTTGTCTAGCACACAATTCAACAAATTTAAGATCAGCCGCCATACCCTTTCCTTCACCATAAGTTTTAGTTGGTGTGTTGACTGCTATAAAGATCATATCTGCGTCATCGATTGCACTATCTACATCGGTCGAGAAAAAAAGATTACGACCACGAGCTTCTCCAACAACTTCTGCAAGTTTTGGCTCGTAAACTGGTAAATTATCTAAATTTTCATCATTCCAGGCAGCTATTCGTGCCTCATTTAAATCGACTACGGTTACTTTTATTTCTGGACATTTCAAGGCTATTACTGACATTGTTGGTCCTCCTACATAGCCCGCTCCTAGGCAACAAATATTTTTGATTTTCATTATTATATTTTTAAATAGAGAACTAAATTGATTCCGAGATTTAATAACCCACTCACTTTAAGTTCTAGTCTAATTATTTTAAAATTGTATATATTATATTCGTTTATTGACAATTAATTGAATGAGATACCATAAGTTTCTTAAGAAGTTACAAAGACATTCGTTCAGAACCTTTTAGAAATTTTATTTTTTCATACCAAAAGATATCTGTCCATAGCTTTTAAATCGTCACATTGAAGGGTTATAGCATAATACTTTTGAAGTAGCCTAAAGGTATTTTCTCTTATATCTCCTTGAATATTGATTTTTTGATTTCTAGCTGAAACTTTTTTTAATTGATTATCCAATTGCAATTTATAATCAGCAATAAGTTGCACAGCTAAATCAAATTCTTCAGAAGTAATCATTTTTTTTCTTTTGACATCAAAATCCGAACTAATTTATTTAAGAATCTCTTTCGTGAATTATATTACTTGGTTATGACAAACAAAGGATTTGATGACAAACTATCCTTCATATTGACTTCTGTATTGTTTTTCTATATTTTGAACAATCCGGTATTAATTTCATCTATAAAAATTATAGAAGCATTATTGTTAATACATTGCATTTAAAAGTTCTTTTTGATACACTTCTTGACGCAAACTAGAACTCGAAAAACGATGGTCTCGGGTATTAAAATACAATTCGATTCCCTTTTCTTCACAATATGCTCTCCCGGTAAAGTCTCTATCCTTATATTCATCTCCTACAATACGCAAATCAATAATAAAAGATTTCAAAATATCTTCTAAATCTTGTTCTGTAGTATAAGGCACTACTTCATCAACAAACTTACAAGCCTTTAGTTGTATGTAGCGTTCGACAACGGTTTGAGTGGGTTTGTTTTTTGTTGGACGATCTATAGTAGGATCGGTCTGTAAACCAACTATTAGATAATCACATTTAAGTTTGGCTTCTTCTAACATTTTAACATGTCCTGCATGTAATAAATCAAAGGCACTAAAGGTTATTCCTGTTTTCATTTTTGTAGGTTTAAAAATTAAAAATTTGGTTGTTTATTATTTGTATTACTTAGCAAAATTTTAGATTACTCTTTTTCAATTTATAGTCTAAAATTTAATAGTTATTTTTTTATTACTCATATTTTTTTAATACTTATTAAATAACACGTTCTATTCAAATAATTGATTTACAGAATATTAAAAGAATAAAATACAATAAACTATTGTTTATCTATTATTCATCTTTTAATTATTTTCAAAAATATATAAGGTTTTTAAATTTAAATAATAAATCTGTTCAAAAGATTTCAAAATCCGATTAAATACAATTTTTTACAAATATTGTCAATCATTTTCTTGCACTATTAACAAAAAAACACTTCAATTATATAGCAATAGTGACACAAAAAAAATATTTTAAAATAAAAAAAAGGCCCCCTCTTTTGTATTACTGATTTGATCTTTCAATGCAAAATTAGCTTGCTGTTAAAGAACATATTTGAAGGGGAATAATTAATTTATGATAATTTTAATTTGAAAAGTAATTTTATTTAAATAAAAAAATGAATGTTTATGGTGATCAAAGAAGTAAATGTCTATTGCTAAAGAATTGGGCAATAACCATTAAAAAGAGGTTCAGATTAAATTGTCTTAATCCGAACCTCTAACATATGATTTAAAAATTGTAAAAAAAATGAAGTCAAACAGAGTTAAAAAAAACCTGTTTCAAATAAAATTATATTTTTATTGAGTTACTAAAAGTTGTGGATAAGGATTAGGCGTAGCATTTATAAGTACCGTTGGAACATTATCTTTAACATTTACCAACAACTTATTCAATGTGGAGTTTGCAACTAAATTACTATTTACAAATACACCTTGTGAAATCCCATAAGTTCTTGTAACATTTCCTTTTATTGTAGAGTTCAATATGTAATTACTCATAAGATAATGCACAGTTGATGAAAATACAGGAATATTGTCCAATAAGTTACAACCTTCCATAAAACTTCCTTGTGCTCTTATTATTGCATCTGTTGAGGAGTTATTATAAAAATTGCAGTTGTATAAAGCTAAAGGTGAATCGCGGATAATATTAGGTCCTTTGTGATTAGTAAAATCACAATTAGCAACAATTGGAAAATTGTTTCCAGAAATATCGAAAGCTAAAGTGTTAGCATCAAATTTACAATTTATCCAAGCGTTTAAATTATCTGCTCTTGTAGCTTTCATTGACACTGCTGTTCCACAATTTAAATATTGACCATTATAAAAAACAACTTTGTCAACATAACCAGCATCAGCAAAAGTATAAGTTGGATGAGGGTCTTGAAAAAAACCTACGGTACAATTTGCAAAACTTACGCTATCAAAAAAGCAATTGTCAAGTCCAAAAATTCGATATAAATGAATCCCGTATTTTTGATTTCTAAATACAACATATTTTAAATTCGTAAAAGCAATCAAATCCATTTCATCTGGTGCATAAACCCCAACACTTCCACCTTGTAGCGTTAAATTAGAAAGAACAAAATTATTATCGCCTGTTGCAGATTCAGCAAGTGTAATCAATGGGAAATTATCTGTTAGCCCTACAATTACTGTTTTTCCTGTTCCTGCTCCAATAATTCCTTTAGTTCCATCTACACTCATAGTTAAAGTAGAACTTATATAGAAAATTCCTTCAGGAAGTTCTGCAATACCTTTAGTATTTATTAAGTTTTGAATATAGCTCGTACTATCTGTTTTCCCTACTCTATTTGTAGCCCAATTAACGCCTGATGGATCTGGCAAAGTTTCCCAAGTTGTCCTTGAAAAAGGAGTGTATTGCGTTCCTAATATAGCATTGGTTAATGTTGAATTTGAAATTGTAGAAGTTTGAATTATGCCGTTTAAAGTTATATTTTTATCGTTTGTTCCAGCAAAATGAGACTTTAAATCAAATCCTGTAACGGTTCCAGCCCCCCTTGTGTAATCATCATCCGCACCTTTGTAATAAAGCACATTAGTCTTTGCTGATACGGTTGGAAAACCACTAGTTCCTTCTCCTTTTATGTATTTATTTAAAAAAAATAAATTATTAGCATCAATATTAAATGTTGGCGTTTGAACAGTAGAATATCCATTTCCTCCACCAAAATCTGTAATTTTTACATTACCCATATTTTGCATACTTAACATTGGCTTTGTTCCTGCACCACTAAAATTCCAAGCTTCACTATCTAATCCAACAAACGTTATTGATTGTAAATTTTGAATATCTGTAGCATCTCCAGCAGGCGTTAAAAAGTTTGAATGTAAGTGAACATTTCCAAAACTAGGAGTTGTATTATTCCCTTTCATAACAAGCATATTGGAAACCCCATGTACTTGATGTTTTATAAATTTATTATTTCTAAAATAACCAGATGCACTACAATCAAAATTTATAGCACTCATTATATTAATAAATAAATTATTTTCTAACATAGCATTAGTAGCTTTGATGTTTGCCCACTTAATAGTTTTAAGCGTACAATTAGAAATAACTCCTCCTGCTTGAAAAATTATATCTTTACCAGATGGAAATAAATCTTGTAAATACACATTACTACTTCCTGCCGCAATGGTTATATTAGAAACCGGGCTCAAAGTAGGATGTCCATATAATCTTTGATTACTACGCATTACTATATTAACTCCAGAGTAGTCCCCTTTTTCTAATCTAACAGAACCATATTTATCTAAAGCAGCTTGAAGAGTTCCTTTTTGTGCAATTGGCAATAAATAAGCCTTAAAATAGTCAATTTCTTCTAATTGGTTATTTACTACAGGCAATAAAGGGAGTGTTTGTTTTTGAGGTTCTTCGATAGCATAGTTGTAGTTCTGTGAAAAAACCAGAGTTGAAAAAAGCAAAAAAAGGTAAATTAGATATTTCATTGTCCAGATATTATATAAGAATTTAATCCCGTTTTTCTAAGCATCCCAAACCTTACGTTTCCAGCAACGCTATTAAACTGTGCACTACCATTTGGATTATAATTTATTGTTACACCTGTAGCAGTTTGTATTGTCAGGACGGCACCATTATGAGCTTCTAAATTAACGGTATCTCCTACTACCATTGCTCCAAATCCAGAAGTCAATGTCAATGTCGCCGAAGTTGTACATTCTATTGTATTATTTATATCTGTACTAGCAATATTTCTAGAAGAAGTAAATGGAATAATTGCAGCTTTATTAGCAATAGCTCCATTTGTGCCTACTAATCTTTCAGCAGTTTTTGAGTGTAAAGCATAAGGTACACTTAATAATTGTGTAACCCCAATAATGCCATAATTTGTTCCTCCAGTCACATCAACTTGTGTTTCAATAAAATAAGGCCCTTTTTCCCATGCTATACCGCTAAAAGTCCCGTTAGCAATAACTCCTGTACCAATTTCAAGAGAAACAAGCCCATTGGCATTTGTCTTAACATTATGAGTTTCTTCATAAACATTAGTTCCTGTTACCGCACTTTGATGTACAATAACTTTAAGGCTTATATTCGTATTGGTTACCAAAGCATTATTTTGTTTTCTAATAATTGCTTGATAACTCATTTTTTCTGGTGATTGTGCAAATACATTAAGCGCAACGGTCACAAATAATAGTATGGTTAGTGTAAGTTTCATTTTTTTAATTTTTTATAATTTTAAATGTTTTTAAAGCTTTGTTATCAACATATACTTGAAGTAAATAAATAGATGAACTAAGGTCACTTAAATTAACCTGAGTTTCATTTTGATTAATTGTGTTTTGTTTTAAAAGTCTTCCTTGAAAGTCATAAAGTTGATAGGATTTTAATCCATTTTCTAACTCATAACCCTCCATATTTATATTAACAAAATCTGTTGTTGGGTTTGGATAAATGGATATTTCTGTTTTAGGTTCTATAACATCTTGGGTATCTAAGGAATTATAAGTCTCTTGGTGCTGTATTCCCTGTACTACATTGTATTCTGATTCTTCTATAGATGTATAGAATACTTGCCCTATTGAATATGTAACTGAGCCAGAACTTCCAGTTGCATCATTACCAGATGCAATTATAGTATCCATTAAATCATTTGAATTCGTTTCTGTATTTTGAGCAATTCCTTTAAAAGAAAAAAACAACATCACAATTATAAATAATTTTATAATTTTTAGGTCTATATGCGTTACCATTTATCGGGCATTTAATTAATTAGCAAATTTTAACTGTACAAAAATATTCAATTGTAAAAATAAAATCGACATAATTTAATTTTATCCGATGAAATACACAAAATACACACATTTAATGATAACTTACTTACAATAAAAAAGACGGTCTAACAGCTTAAGAAGTCGATACTATAAAAAACCATGCAATATAATTTATAATAAACAAAAAAAACGGACGAAACACCTCATATAATCGACAAACTACATTTTTTTTGCAAAATAACGATAATTTATTTCATAAATTACATCCATACACACTTTTTATTTAATTATCATATTTAAGCATATCTTTTTTTTAAATACTCATTTTCAAGACATTTATTTACAAATATCTTAGTTAATTAACAACTTATTTATTAATCAAAAAATGACCCAAGAAATCTATAAAGCACTAATTAATAACAACTAACAAGTTTGACTTTTTACTATTTTTATTCTTTCAATTATTTCATTTTGCAGGATGGTAGGCAAAAAAAAGCCTATGCTTTTTGCATAGGCATAAAAAAGTAAAATTTATGTCTTTTTTATTGTGAGGAAATTTTTATTTTTATACTATTTTTGAACCCATAAAAATAAAACATAAATACTAACATTACAAGGAAATAAACAATACTAAATGCCCAATAAGTTGTGACATCTGATCTTGGCGAAACAGGAAAAATAAGACAAGAACTATTTAGCATAATCTGAAGCACCCAAACACATATACCACTTTTAGTCTTTCTGTAAATAAAGGCACACATTCCTGCCGCTCCCATCATATTAATCATTAATGCGACAATAGGCAAATCTTCAATAACACCATCATTCATAATTACAATTGGAATCCACCATAGTGTCCATACAGCACCAACAATCTGACTAGCAAAGAACGGATTCATAATTTTTGAAAGCTCCCTAACTGCAAAGCTAACCCATACGACTTCTCCAACTAAAGCGAATAAAATTATATTAAAAGTAAAATAAAAACTTGAAAAATAAGAAAAATTCAAAGTAAAATCTGTAAAATCTACCCCCAAATAAAGTGATCTTAAATACAAAGTTAAACAAGCTATAGACGAAGCAAAAAAGAAAGCGAACAAATACCATCGCAAAGGAACTTTCCATATTAGCATCGGCTTAAAAAGATCTTTTAACCCAGCATTACCTCTTG
>ERZ1034365.151-NODE-151-length-39031-cov-4.369051_pt1 | contig 39031 bp, 69 predicted proteins | sample MGYA00520615_ERZ1034365 | MGnify/ENA primary metagenome ERZ1034365 (study PRJEB33736, sample SAMEA104284505) | Azolla filiculoides | biome: Urban; feature: Water surface; material: Ditch water | place: Netherlands | collected 2015-10-28 | depth 0-0.1 m ...
GACTTCTCATGCTTACAAAACAGGACCTCATCCATTAAAGGTTTAAAGGGCTTCTATTTGGCGTACCGCGAGGGATTCGAACCCCCACTAGCAGTTTTGGAGACTGTCGTGCTGCCGTTGACACTAGCGATACATTAAGTTGGTAGCCTATGCAAGATTTGAACTTGCGACCAACGCCTTATCAAGACGCTGCTCTACCCCTGAGCTAATAGGCTATATTGGGGAGCCCAATCTATGATCGGACTCATTGTTGGCGGAAGAGGACGGAGTTGAACCCTCAAGGCCTTTTCAGGCTCGGCTGTTTTCAAGACAGTTTTCGTCGCCAATCGATTTGCTCTTCCTTAACTTGGCGCAACATAGGGGTTTCGATCCCCTTACCTCCACAGTGACAGTGTGGCGCTCTCCCGATTGAGCTAATGCTGCATTATATGGTGGATGCGGCTGGAGTTGAACCAGCAGTGCCAGAGGCGGCGGATTTACAGTCCACTGGGGTTACCAATTTTCCTACACATCCATATAAATTAAACACTCTCCAGACTATGTCGGTTCCGGCGCTTTCAAGGCGCTATGGGAAAGTGTGTATTAAAACAAACTGTTCTGCTATGCAGCCTGTCCTGATTCGTAGTCAGGTGGAACCAATTTGCTTTAATACGATCTAATTTTTCCTCCCACACAAGGGATTCCATCCTAGTCGCCGCCCGTTTGCTAGATGTTTATAGTGCCTAGCGAGGACCTCGTTTCCTCTTCTTCACACTTCGAAGTTATGCCAACTCTTCAGTTGACTCTTCTTGTTTCTTAAAAGAAGCATGATATCGTTTAGCTCGATTAAACTTGTTTTCAATTAGTCTTTCTAATTGATCATCGTTTAGTTCGTGCTGCCTAAACCACTCTTCTTCTTGTTTTTTTCTATCTAAGTTCATTATTCTCCTTGCGGAAAACAAAAAACCCCAGGGTTTTTAATCCTAGGGTTCTTAGAGTTTGTAAGTTACTTTGCTGTTTAAGCGTAACCTGCTCCTTCTATGAACCCCGAGCTAATATAGCCCTCCGGTGTGCGATCATGTGATAGACTATTAATTGATAACCACACGGCGGACATACATCCTGCCTGTTTGGCTGTTATCGTATTAAATTGTTGTCTAAATGTTGATTGCATTTTGCTTTCCAATTTGTTTTACACACTACACCATGCAGCGTATAAGTTAATTATATGTCCTTTCGAACACCTTGTCAACCCCTGTTTGCATTTATTTTTAAAATACCTACAAACAATTGTTGCTTCTTGTTTCTATTGTAGTTTTATTTATCCCGGTTGTCAACCCCTTTTGGAATTCTGGCAAAAATAATTTGCCCCGGTAAAACTTGCTACTCATTAAGTATAGTTTTATTTAGCCTTGTTGTCAAGACCCTATACAAAATAGACTAAAAACGAATCATTCGTCTTCTTCATCGATTTCATCGTGCATCTCTGCACTCATGATAATCTGTTTACCAATCTCAAACATACCAACGGCTCCGACAAAATCTTGACTGTACATCGCAACTTCAACATCACCTTGTGGAGTTGTTGATGCAATTACAAACTCAACCACTTCGCCTGCTTGTACTTTTTCAACAAGTTGTTCAAGTATGAAAACTCTGTCTTCGATTTTTCTACGTTCTGTCTCATCGGCATCACTAATCTTAACAACTTTTGAACTCATCTTAATCTCCTGATATCTTATTATATAGTCTTTCTTGCTTACGAACTGTAACTTTGTGATAAAACTAGTCCGTGTTCTGCCAAAGCGTATTCCCATTCCCAGAAACTATCACCGTGCTCCCCATCGTCGTGCTGTATAAATTGATATAAGTGTACCATCTCATGTGCCAACACGTTTAAGAATAATTGAAAGGAAGGAAATATTAAATCAATTGCAAGTCTGTATTTGGTATGATCTGGGTTGTCGGTGTCTTCTATACACATTGCCCAGTTCTTAACGAATGGGCGTATTTGTATTGTGTTGAACATGGGCAATTGATCCTGCCACACTTCGTGATTTATAATCCTGAACCAGTACTTAACGGCATCGTTAGTTACTCTAAATGGACCGCCTGGGTCAAGTGCTTTTACTGCTGCCTGGATGTCCATAGTAATTCCTTAGATTACATAGTCTGCCACGCCAAGTTCCACTAGTTCCTCGGCGGTAAGATAGACATCGCTAGCCGGTAAGAGCTTTGATTTTACTCTAGCGGTAGTTAGTCCACTTGCATCTTTGAGAATCTGTAACATTCTATCATTACAGTATTCGCCTTCTTTCATCTGAGCTTTGAGATCGTGATGTTTACCTTCGGTAGTATCACTGTATTGATGGCACATGATGCCTGTGTTCTTTGCGATATAACGTTCGCCTTTTTCGCCGGCTGCAAATATAAGGAATGCAGCACTCATTATCTGCCCTAGTCCTATTGTGCGGACGGGGTGTTTGCTGTTACGCATAGTGTCAATCAGGGCAAACGCTTGATATAAGTCGCCGCCCTGACTGTTTATGTAAAGAGTTAACTGTTTTGCCGTCTTAGAATCAATGTTTTCGTAGACTATCCATTTGATAGCTTCTGCGATGTTTTCTTCCTCGATATCGCCGATCAGAAAGTGGGTAGAATTTTCAAGAAGCTTTACTCCTATTCTATCACTTGCGTTAAAATCGTCAATCTTTTTCACAGCGACTCCAGTTTATATTACTTATCACTTTTTCGTTAAAAGTAAAAAGTGCGTACTTTATTATTATACGCTTTTAAACTGGAAAAGTTAAGCGAGTAACCAACCAATCCAAAGGTAAGTTAACGTGTGTGCTAGCTGATCTGCGCCTAACCACACCCAAAATTCCTTGTCGTTTGTGGTTAAATTCTTCCGTTTGTTAATGTTAATTTTGGTCCAATCGATATGATAGTGCAAAACTCCATCAAACACAGCCAAAATAATGGCTCCGGGCCAGGATATAAACATTAGCAGAATAAAGAATGTAGCAACGGCATGTTGCCCGGAATGTTCGATGCCACCCGGTGCTCCGTAGATACCCTTTTCAATCACTTGTTGATGTGTTTGAAAGATAAAATCCACTACAAAATGTTTAACAAAAAGTAGTACTAGTAGTAAAAAGAGTTCATTCATCATTTGATTTCTCGATTCTTGCTCGTTTGTAATCGAACCATTGTAGAATTTCTTGTGGAGTTTTGCCCTCACAAGCAGTTTTTACGAATGGTGCTAACTTATTCTTTAGGTAAGTAAACACTTCTCCGTTCTTAACTATATTATCCCACGATCTTGTTTGAAAACCGTTAGCATAATATAGTCTGTCATACGATTCAGTCATAACACGCTTCATTTCAGGTGTTGGAAAAATACCTAAATTTGCCATTGCCAAACAAAGAGCTTGCGAATGTGTCATAACCCAACCGTTCCAGTACACTATATATTCGTCGTGCTTTTCTAAATACAGCAATACTGGACGAGGATCTAATAAACTCCAACTGTGTTCAGAACGCATTTTGATAATCCTCGCCTGGGTTAAATTCCCAGCGGCTTGTTGGGTTCTTAACAATAGCATCAAGAAGTCCGTCCACCGGACGATATCCATAAACCCAATACTTTGTTAATCGTTTAACAGCATCATCGTGTAAAGGTTGTGTCATTCTTAGATTCTTTTCTCGAATGTCACGTGCTGTATACTCGCCTAGCTCAACATGTGTGCCGTCTGTAACAATCTGACATACAGAAATATCAAAGTTCTTAATAATTTCATCGTAATTGTTAAAGAAGCGTCTGCGAATAACTTGAATAGTCCAACGATTATCGTAGGATTCTTTATTCCAGTAGTCTAGTGTTATTGCGTTATCGCTTTCTGCTTTGACTGTAAATCTCCCAAAGCTCTTTAAACGTTCTATGATATCCATTGCTTGCTTAGGGCTACGACAAAATACATCAATGTCGCTGTCACCTACAGGCAATCCTTGGTACCAACGCAAAGGAGCACCTCCCGCGATCCACGGACCTGTTTTAATATCCGGTTCGATAATTGTTACAGGTTCGAAATCCTTATAATGTACAGTTGGCAGCGGCGTTACGGGTGCTGCCTTATCTGGGTTTGTATCATCTAGGTTTGAAAATATATCTGATAGACTAAACGTCATCTTCCCTTTCCTTAGTTAATTTCCATACTAACATAAATTGTTCCCAAGATTTCCTAACACTAGGATTCTGGAGCATTTTTTCTGCTTCGTCTTGCATTGCTTTAACACCTGCTTCAGCGGCTTCTCTATAACTACACCATTCCAAGGCAAATCGTTCTTCACCAAAGGTACTGGCAAGATGCTCCCATGCTGCACGTTGTTCTTCTGTAAGCGGTTGATGTTTTTCTGGAACACGTAACGAACTTACATTCATTATATGTCTACTGATAGCATCTTCAGCAAAGCGGCCGGCAGCAATCATTGGGCCATACGCAGGATCGATGTTATATCGCCGACTAGATCCGCCCGGATATGACATAACAATATGGGCACCTTTGCGAAAGCTGTCCACAAAATCATTGTCGTATTCTGCAACAGGCACATACCTGCGGCCTTTCTTTTCATAGAATATCTTTTTCGTCACGTTCTACTTCTTGAATTTCTGGTTCATCGTCTGCACTAAAGTAAGTTACATCGTAGTATTTTTCTCCGATGATATATTCTTCAGTCCATGTACGTTGATTGTTACTCTCACGAACAGGGTCCATCATTTGAATCAATAACCACACCTGTTCACGCTCTTTTCCTACTAAGGTCCTACGATTAGGGCCCATTACTTTTCGTAGGAATGCTTCAGCTTCTTCTTTTGTTTTAAACTTAGGACTGTAGTCGGACAATTTCTTCACGAAGTACCTTCTCGGTAAATTCATTAAGGGTCATGTCTGACTGATGTGCAAGCATCATTAAGTCGTACATCTGATCCTTATCTAACGTTAGTGGAACTTGAACTCGAGTGTCATATTCTTCACCGGATATAATTGCTTTTGCTTTTTCAATCCAGTCTTCAATAATTTCGAGATCGACATAGTTAACATCGTCCCATGCTTCATCAATACTACAATTGCGCTCAACAGCTTCTGCATCGTGTGCCGATGTATACATAGGATTACGCAGACGATAGGCGCGATTATTTGCATAATCGTGTGCCTGTACTTCATAGACCACTTGCGTGATAGTATCGAAGTTAATTGCAAAGCTGTAGCCGTTCTGTTCACCATTCCAGCAATCCAACTGGTAGGCATTAGGGCCATAACAATCCCAGCAGTAGTCGCCACCTTCAGTGATGCGATAGCCGACTACTTCCATCCATTCTTTCAATGTAATCATTTAAACAACCTTTCCGCGATAGTCTGCTCGCATATACCAATCAGGTACTTCCGTAGCAGTGTTGTATTTGTTGTTATAGTCGATAGCATATTGACGAGCTTCTTGTTCGTTATCAAAGTAGATAGATTCATCTAGCTTACTTCCCCAACCACGTTCACTCTCAATAATGTCTACACGATAAGCAGTCTTTAGTTCTACACGAGGCATAAGTTTCTCCAGTGAATGAGCTTAAAGTATAAGCTCATTCCTGAATCGTGTCAACTATATTTGTTTACGCAAATATTTCTAACGCTGTTCCGCACTCGACACAAAACTTAGCATGTGCCTTGTTCATCTTGCCACATGTTACGCACTTGGGCTTAGCCTTAACTGTAACAGGTTTAGACACTGGCTTGTTGTTTTCAAGTTCACCTAGCAACTTAAGGACGATAGTATGCGTTTCAGTTTCCATTTCGCCCATGGTCACAGTTGTGAAACTTTGTGACGACTTGCTACCCGGAACAGTAATACCAACATCGTTAGCAGGCATCCAATCCATTGTAGCCATACCATCGTGAACTTCACCAGCACTAGCACTAATGTTCATACTTTGTAATGTGGTGTTCATAGCACTAGTAGCAGAAGCTTTCATATTCTCGCCCTTGCTAAAATCTACACTACGCATCATGCCGTTGACATTGTAAGCTGTTGTAGTGGCTCCGTATATGGCAGACGATCTCCATTGAGGAATATTGATAACAGGACGTGGAAGTTCGTACTGGAATTCGATACGGACAAGGCCGTCTTCCAATTTAATGCCACGTGGACCATCTTCAATTGCTTGGGTACGTTCAATAAACTTGAATCGATTCCCTTCGGAGAGATTGCCGTTTTTAATCCAACGCTCTAAGTCGACAGTCCGACCCGGGTCTACGACCAATCCGCCAGGAACGACATTCTCTCCGTCGAGAAAGATGTTCACACACGCACGTACTGAGTTGAGGTTTTTAATTAGAATGCTATATTCGCTGCCGAATGGAATATAGACTGTGTCCTTGAATTCACGGAGGATCTTGCCGTTAGCTTTTAGACTCGCAACGAGTTTTGATTGATACATCATTTTTCTTCCTTTTTACTGCGTACACTCTAGACGCATATTAATTTAAAGAGTGTTGGTTTGTAGCACCTGCTACAAATTTATTTAGTTTCTACAACTATGTCCAGTCTATTTCCTGGAAGCCACCACCAAGTATGTAATTGTTGCTTGCCACTTGGGCTCATTACTGAGATTGGTGTAGTCTCGCTGCTCTTTATTGCTGTTCTACAACAGCAAGAATGTCTTCTTCTTTGAGGACTAAAAGATTTTCACCGTTAATGTTAACAGTAATACCGGCATTTGGCTGGTACATTACTGTATCGTTGATTTTAACAGTAAGGGGAATTGTAACTCCTGTTGGTGTTACTTTTCCTTCTCCTACTCCTAGTACCGTGCCTTCGTATTTCTTTTCGGCAGCAGAATCAGCAAACACAATACCACCTGCTGAAGTTCTTTCAACTTCGATCTTTCTAATCAAGACCCTGTCATGCAATAGTGTTACACTCATATCCTGTCCTTAAATTGACTTATACAGGCTAGCACTTGCAACAAAACTGTTCTTCCATGCCCATTCGTCTAGTACCAATTGGTTGAAAACGTCTTCTTCAACTTCGATAACTTCTTCTACACTAAGTTCAAGCATACGTTCTGCTCGGTTATAGTTTTGTTCGTAGCTAACTGGCTTTTGCGGAACTACACGAATACGTGCAATCTGTTCCAAGTCTGCGCTGTTAGCAAGTGTTAGGTTATCAGTAGCAATCTTTAAGACTGCTTTCTTGTAATCTTCAACAGATTCGTTAAAATCTGATACATGCTTGGCTTTATTCTCTCGAACAATGTTTAGCAATTCAATGCGATTAATCTTTACGGCGTGCATCACGTTTCTCCTAATGTTTTGCATTCTCTTCCTTGACTTCGTGTGGCTCTACAAATCTAGAGCTAGGATAGTCTAACCATTTAAAAAATGAAATAGGCTTCCAGTATTTGTGTAGGATATTGTTTACTACAACTATACCTACAATTATAACAACAAAACCAAGCATTGTCAAAATACTTCCAGCCAAAAAGACTGCGGCTTGATCCATGTCCATATTACTTCTTTCCTTCGGTTGGAATTCAAAGACGCTTATTATTCAATTGTCTTTAAACGCTTAATATCTTTGTGTTTAACGATTATAAACTGTTTTACAACTGTGTCAACCTTTATCGGAAGATCTAAGTGTACAGTTATTTCTGGCCCTGCCAAGCTAATAACACGATCGTTACCAACAGTACCGACAAACGGAATACCATTGAACTTTCCATACACTCGATCTCCAATAAAATACTCAGGTTTGTAACCAATTCGATTAAAGTAATCGGTTTGGTTAGCCATGCTTAGAAAGCATCGTAGTAGCTGTAAGTCTTTTCCTTGACCTTGTTAAGGGTAAGGACCGCACCTTCTTTGTTAACGAAAACAAACTTGCCAGTTTGGCTGTCAATCTTCTTCAAGTCAACAGCACTGAAACGCAAACGTTCCCAGTCCCAGTTCAAGTCGCCGTCTTCATCCTTCTCATCTTCATAAGACTTGAAGTGAACGCTGACAGCACCCTGGAGTGGGTTACCGCTCCATTCTTGACTTTCCAAATCAGCGTCTTGCAATTCTTCACCGTTGATTTGAAGCTTGATGCTGAATTTGTTACCACTGTCAAACTCTGGCTTGACGTTCAACATACGCAGTGCATCTTCTGGGCTTTCATCGTAACGGTTCATTTCTTCAACAGTTGCTTTCAACATGTCAAAGTTGAATTGACCAAACAAGCTGGCAATTTGACACAACTTCTCAGCATGGTGCTGGAGAGACTGTTTCAAATTGTCCATACAGTATTCCATAATGAATGCCGCATCTAGACCTTTATAGTCCAACATGTAGAACAAGCGACCAGGACGATTACGCATGTGGCTGTCAACACGCCACTTGTCGTTACAAGTCAACACGAACAACTTCTTGCTAGGGAATACACCGTCCAGCAATGTAAGTGCTTTTTCTTGATCATCGCTATCGTATACTTTTTCAAACTCGTCGAACAAGATAACAACAGGTTGTTCAATGCTTTGGATAAAGCTGTTGAACTTATCACCAACCCAAGGTGCGTTAATAACAATAGTTGGAATTTCCATACGAGCAGCAGCTTCAATGGCTAAGTTTTTAGCAAGCAAACTCTTACCAGAACCTTTTTCACCAGCAAGCATCACGCCAGTGGACGCAGGACGACTCATGAACGTATTCAAGATACGGTCAGTGTTTTTGTTCAAGTCGCCGTAAGTCTTGCCTTTGATCTCAAAGCTGTCGATCATCTCAAGATACAGGGGGCCATCCATAGGCATCTCTTTAACAACATAGTTGCCAGCTGGAAGCATCTCACGAATGTCCATTGCTTCTTTAGTGCTGACGCGGAATGTGTTACCAGATTTCAAAAAATAAGACATGTAAATCCTTTGTGTGTCTTTGTTAATTAAGTGTATTAAGTATAACGCAAAAACACCACAGTGTCAACAAGATTTTAACGTTTCATGGATGATTTGGTGAATCTTCCGCCGATGTCGCGGATTTTAGGACGAACAACTTTATTGTTCTTCATTTGACTTGCCGCTAAGTCACAACCATCGTTGAAACTAGGGCTAGAAGATGTACAAGGAGTAGTCTGCTTACGTTGCATAGCATACTGATAACCAGCGTGATGACCGCCACAGTCTTTTGTACACTTACGACCCTGGTAGGAAATCTCGGATAAAATCTCATTAATCTTCATACAATTATTTAGTCAAAAAAAAGGGCCCTAAGGCCCTTTTATTATTTGCGAGCATTTTCTCGAACTTCGTCGAAACTAATTTCGTTTACAAGTTTACCATTACGGAAGACTTCAACTAAAGAATTACTCCATCCGAGTCCTTTATCAGTCCAACCTTTTGGCTGCTCAACGGCAGAAATGTATTCCCCGCCACTTTCCCATAGCTGAATACGACCCGCTTTAGACTTTTTACCACTATCGGTAATTGGATCTTTTTGCACATCTACCCAAACATCATTGATACGAGCACTTGAGCATTTCATCGCAAAACGTTGAGTATCACGATCCACTTGTTGAAGCAAAGCGCCGCCCATACCGAACGCAATGTTATCAGCACTCCAACCGTATGCTTGGAAACTACCTAGAATCATTCGGATAGTGTGTTCATTTACTCCGTCGCCTTGGATGAGTCTAACGTTATTGAGGACTTTGAAGCCCTTTGCGTTAGTAGTGTATCCAAATTTTTCTCCGAGAATACCAACGAGCTTGCGACATACAATGTCAGGATCGCCGCTATCAGGCCGGATAACAACAGTGGCACCACTATCAATAACTTTCTGACGAAGCTCTTCGCCCCAAAGTTTTGAAGTTGCATTATAGATGTCGTAAGAATCTGACACCACAGCAACAATAGCACCAGGGGTAGCAAAATTTGTGAGCATGTTTTCATAGGCTTTTACTTCGTTGTCACGACCCCAACTTGTGATGGTACTGTGTTCTGCGGCAGGAATGCTGAAGCCAGCAATGCCAGCACTGTAATACTCACGAGCGAAGAGCACACCAGCAATAGTGTCCGAGCCCATAAAATTAACGAGGTGGGCGGCTCCGCCGATGCTTGCACTTTCTTGACTAGATACGCCGCGAGCGCCAAAGTCGTGCAACTTAAAATCAATAAGGTTAGGATCACCTGTTTTCTCCAATGCTTCAAGAATGACTTGTTTAATTTTGTGACTCTGTGTTGCCACAGTAGTTGGGTACCAAATGGCACGAAGTAAGGCTGTTTCCAACCAAGTAGTTAACCAGAAGCATTCAGGATCCGTATTTTCAATAGTCGCCAAAACATTTTTGACAGGGACCACTGTGCCTTCAGGAACTGCACGAATAACGACTGGGAGGTATCCATTGTGTTTGCGGAGAATGTATTCCCATCCGTCTCGATTAAATGGCTCTCCATGCGCTGTGAGAATTTCATCTGCAATGTCAATATCGCTTTGGGTGATTGGTTCAAGTAAGTACTCCTTAATGAAGGCTTGGAGGCCAAAGAATACTGTTTGATCGTAGCGGCCTCCGCGGCTTTCGATATATGAATATACTCCAGTAGTGCCTGCTGGGTATTGTTTGAACATTGACACTTTATAGCTGTCTGTGTTCAGGATGATATTTTTTGCGAGTTTCATTTTAAAAGTTCCTTTTAAGTTAATCTGCCTTTGCGTCTATCGCTTAGGCACCTACGAAGTGTTGTAGGATTTCGTAGTGGTCTTCAAAGCAGTCTTCCGACTTCACTTCTGCTATAGGCACCCACCGAGCCTTTTCAGCGTCATCACTTCCTTTTACTTTAGGCAGTTCGCCGTCTGGTAAAACAATGTGAAACGCATGAGTGATAATACGTCCTCTTGGGCTACGGTCAATAGCATCGAACACTTTACTGCGAACGATACTGCCCTTTAGCACAGGAGCAGGTACTTTAATCTGTGTTTCTTCACGCAACTCACGCAACATTGCCGCTTCAACTGACTTGTCAGTATTAGCATTTACATATCCGCCTGGCAACGCCCATAAACCTTTTCCGGGTTCAGCACGTCGACGAATCATTAATACATGTCCGGATTGAATTACAACCGCATCAGCAGTACTAAAGATAGGAGGATAAGGCAAAGATGCATATTGTTGTTTGTACTTTTCTACAAACTCACGTTCTTTAATAATTTGTTCATATTCCGGAGTATCTTTGAACTGCATTAAAAAGTCAAATGTAGTTTGTGGTACTACACCTTTGATAAAGTCCATGTTAGCACCACGCTTGAAGTACAAGTCGCGAATGTTAACAGCACTCAACGGAGCAATTTCTTCCACATCAACATAACCCCATTGTGGGAACATGTCTAAGTAGAACGAGCTTTCATCTTTCTTGTGTCCGATGATAGCAGTCGTGGTGCCAAGGATGCGATACTTGCTTACAATACCTTGGACACGAACTGCCCATGCTTGGTCATTGTAAATTGTATCAACGTTTTCTTCAACATAGATACGCATACTCAATCCGCCTGTTGCGGCTTTGATCATTTGTGCTCGTTCTGCTGAAGTAAATGGGTTCTTATATGTTCGAGGCTGAGCTGCACTGCCTGTAATAATCACCAACTGATCAGTCAGTGCTGTGGCTCGCTTGATAATCTCTAAGTGAGCATTGTGTAAGGGTTGAAAGCGTCCAATAAGGACAAGGGTACCAAATTCTTTTGACATTGAAAAATCCTTTCAATAATGTTACACAAAGAGTCTATCTCTTTGTTGTATGTATTTATTATACTGCATTCTTTACTGCGTGTAAAGTGATTATTTCTTTTTTGGAGATTTTAGTTTAACCATTGGTTGAACTGCTGTTGGAGTAATCCCAGTCTTTTCGGGCGGACGGCTAGACACGTATGCTTGGTATCTAATCCGATCCTCTCGAAGTTTTTGCTCTTCTGCTAGACGCTGTGTTTCTTCGAATTCTGTGTGTTTACGGTATTTGTACAATCCTATGGCAATACCTACAGGAAATGCTACAAACACGCTAACAGCAAGAATAATTTCTATCATTCACCATCACCAAAGATGTATGCTTCCATTTTACGCTCTGTTGTTTCTTTATCTTTCATTGCACATTCAAAACAGATATTTTCGTCATTCGGACCGTAAGGCCTGCACTCTGCAATAGTTCCGCACATTTCGCAAACTTCGGGAAGTTGTTCGGCAATAAATCCAGGACCGCTCATTAATGATACCCCTCTTCTTCTGTATAAAACATCCAACGGCTTTCTGCACTATTCCAATGACGATTGTCGTAGATTTTTCCAGATACAGTATACCCAAATAATCCGATCCCTAGAGAAATACCAGCATGGTCTTGTCGGAAGCTGAGATTGAAATCGATATCAAAAATAGCTTTAGTCTTATAAACTTCAAATTCCCAATACTTGTGTCCGATTACATGTCCTGCCTTTGAAAAGACATTGTTGAACTCCTGTTTGCTAAAGGGATTTTTAAGGGTAAAAACAAAATAAATCATATTATTCCTTTGCTGCTTCTAACATACGAATAAAAGTATCCACACCTTCGTTAGTCATTGTAAGTTGAGTCCATGTATTATCAGTCCCCATGCGAACAGTAATTTTACCATCAGTTGTTTTGCCTATCTGATAACAAGGTTTGTTATCTTCTTTGGGTTCTTCAACCTCTGGCATCGGTGGTACTAATTTAGGTGTAGGCAATTTATAAACATTACTTGCTTCTTCTAAGTAATCTTTAGCAGTTCTGCGTCGAAAAAAATCAAACATTTTCTTATCCCATGTAATGTCTAAGTTAAAATATCGTCCCCAAGGAGGACACCAGAACGGTGCAGTTAACGCAGATATCCATGCTACCTGTATTTGAGGAGTGATATCTAACTTAAGATAGATAGACATCATACCTATTACTAGGTACAATCCACTGCACCAAAATAAGTAGTAACCGCCTGTGCGTCCAAATAGTTTCATACTTTAAAATTTAGCGTAGTTTCCAACCATGCCTTGCATTCGGGCCATTCTTTGTATTGATGAGCTCGTCCACCAGCAGCCGTCCACTCTTCACAGTTGCTACGGCGATCATCAATTAAGATATCACCAGGGTTACGACAGTGCATGTGCTTTTCATTAGCGTATGGTCCGAGGAATACAGGAATGCGAGGAAAGTAGCGTTGTGCCCAAAACACTTTATCCTGTGGTGCCCAGGGCATGTCGTTTCCCTTGGGAATAGCACTTAGAAAGAACACATGACTGCCTGTGGCATCTGCACAGTCTGTAACAAATTTAACAAGCTCTACGGCGCCTTTACGCAAGGGCAATTCGCTATACAGGCGTTGATTATCTTTAAGACGTTTCCACTTACCCTCGGGCAATCGTTCGTCCTTTCGAAACTTATAGTCGAGCATTTGTTCAACATGGCCTTGCCAATCTGCTACTACATCATCCATGTCTAGATAGATGTTCATTTGTCTTCTTTCTTTGCGGCTTTACCTGCTCGGTAACCACTGTAGATTAAACTACCTACAATAGCTACCACACCGCATGCCATCAAAAATTCTGCAATGACTAACATTATACTTCCTCTACTGGAAAACGCTTTTGCAGTTTCTTCTTAAAGTATCCGTTCAATACTTCGCTGTCGAACATGAAGAACAAGGCTGTCCAAAGCATTACTAAAAAAGTAATTACTAGCATACCAAACAAAATATCATGGTGCATAATTAATCCCAGCTTGATGAACTAGAGCCGCTGTCACTTGAGCTAGAGCCGCTGTCCCAGCTTGACGAGCTAGATGAACTTGAGCTTGAATCCCATGAGCTAGACTTGCTCGAGCTACTAGAACTGTCATCATCCCAGCTTGAGCTACGTGATGGTTTGCTAGGAGCATCGTCCCAAGTGCTAGAGCGGCTAGGCGCTTCACGTTCAACAACTCGTTCACGTTCTACAATTCGAGTAGTATCGTGATGTGAGCCACTCAACATGTTACCAATCAATACACCAGTCAGCATGTCGTTGCTACCAGAGTTAGTATGCACAACAGTCGGTTGTACAGCTTGTGCTGATGTACGATACATGCGGGCACTAGCTTCAGCGGCATCTGCACGGGCTTGTGCTTCACGCAATTCCAATACACGCAATGCCTCTGCTTGCTCTTTCTTAAACTGTGCCACAGTTTTCAATTTGTCCGGATTAGCAGGATCAAAACGTTCATGATTGTAGTTAGGGTGAGCTTTCAATACTTCTTCAGCTTTACGTTCGGCTTCTTGTTGAGCAAGCATTTCCATATGTTCTTGCTTACGTTTAGCATCACGTTCGGTACGGATACGATCCAATTCTGCATCATGCTCTGCTTTCTGACGTTCTTCTTCCTCTGCTTCTTTACGAGCATACACTGAGTACAAGAAATAACATGCTACTGCAAATACAGCAAACAAACCAAAGTAAGCAAAGTTACGCCAGAAGTGTGATTCTTCAATGACTTCAATCTTTGCTACTTGTGGTGTAATAGCTTGCTTTAAACTTGCAACAGCACCTGCCGGGGCAAAGTCTAATGTAGGATTAAGCCCTGTGGCAATATTCAGTGCCTTCTGCGCTTTTTCCAAATTACCCAAACCGGCCTGTGCTTGCGCCATTGCGTAGAATGCTTTTGCACTCTTAGGATGATTTTGAATGATTACCTCAAGGCCCTGAGCGGCTGCTTGGTATTGATGTTGTTCGATCAAAGTTTGAATTTGATCGAAGGTTGCTTCGGCATGTGCAGCAAGTGTCATCAAACCAAACATAAATGCGATAAGGATTTTTTTCATGTGTTACCTTTGTTGTTGATGCATATATTATAAACGTAAAAAAAGGGCCTGTCAAGACCCTTTTTAGTTTACTTGCCCATATTGAGCATCATACCATTTGAACCATTAAGCACAGTACTTGGCAATTTACCATCCCACTTCTCAATCCATTGCAAGGAAACGTAATTCTGTCCACCTTGGCTTTGGATAGCACTTGCTTGGATGGCAATAGCTTTGGCTTCACCTTCAGCTTGAGCGATACGGCTTGCGGCTTCAACTTTAATACGAGCTAAGTCTTGTTCAGCTTTGGCAGTTTGTTGAGTAGCAATAACCTTCTGCTCAATGGCCTTTTGGTATTCAGCACTAAAGCCGAAGTTAACCAAGCTGATACCACTTACATCGATGTCAAACGGAGCAACTTTGTTTTTCAACATAGTTTGAATTTCGTCTGATACAATACCACGCTTAGTTACAAGTTCTTCACTAGTATACTTTGCAGTAATACTCTTGAATGCTTCGTTAATAGCTGGACCAAGAACCTTGTCATCAACGTTCAAACCATACTCTTTGTAGATGTGTGGAACTTTATCAGCGTGTAGACGATACTGGACTACAATGTCTGTATGCACAACCTGCAAGTCCTTAGTACTCGCATTAGCGCCTGCTAGCTGAGTTCGTTGCAACTGTACATTAACATCCTTAACTTGACTTACTGGATTAACAAAGTGCCAACCTTCAGTAAGTGTTACAGGATTAACTTCACCCAGGGTAACAATAACACCTGTGTGTCCAGCACTGATAACAGTGAATGAACTAAACAGGACACCACCGATAAAGATGATAAGACCTGCCAATGCGCCAAGTGCCTTTTGATTGAGCAAGATTGCGATAGCTGCTGCGGCCACAAGAGCCAGTAATGCGAAAAATATAATTGTGAACATTTAAGTTTCTTTCAGTTAATAAGCGACATTGCTTATGGATTAAAGTATAACACTTTTTTAAAAAAAGTCAACCTCTGTTTAGTTCTGCCCACATCATCCAAGCCTTGAATGCTTCGTAGACAGTCTTTGCCTCTTTTTCATCTTGTTCTACCTTAATACCTCGAACCCAAAACCCTTCGGGACTTACTTTGAGCATTTCTGTGTTTGGATTGCCTGCGTGAAATGTAATGGTATTACGTGCTCGTTCAACAGACTCTGCGTCGAAGGTAAACGTGCCCGGTAGAACTGGAGAAAGTTCTTCGGCAATAATACCAAATTGGTCATCATAGGCTGTGGTAGATTTGTACTCCCACTGTACCGGTGCAAGGTCGCCCATTAGTCGAATCTTTCTCTAAAACGTTGTACGAAACTTTCTTGAAAGCAACTAAATTCTTTACATTGTAGTGTAGGAACTTTAATGCCTAAATCTTCACGATAGTGAACCCACGTATTGCCGTCATCTGCTTCAACAACTGCTAATACAATAAACTCTTTTTCACCGCTTGTCCAGCGACTTCCTTGCTTTACCATTTTATCTCCTGAGCGTTTCCATTGTAGCCTCTACACCCCGTAGGACGGCTACTGGCTTTAACCAGCCACGATCAAATGCCTGAAGAATTATTGATTGATATTCTCTAGGACAATTAATACTAATCTCAATAGCTGCTCTATTAACTAGTGTAATACCATCTGGTGAAAATGTAAAGAGAGGATCGCCTGGTTTGATAGTCTTGTAATCACTCTTAGATGAAGTATACTCTATCATTTGAAAACCTCAATAGCTTCGTTGTCTACATTTTCTACCATGTGTAACATGAAGCGGTATTGTTCCCAGGCTGACTTAACACTTTCACTAGTACTCGGTACAGTAGGAAAAATGTCAACCCAAATAGCACCCTCGGGTTGTTTGTGACGATGAATACCTTGCAGGCGAGGCTGGAGCAAGCGTCCTGTATTAAACAGTGTAGTTCCTACTTCCTTGCACTTTGCTTCATCAAGCCCTTCTAGATAATCACTACGATACATGTAATCGTCGATCACCTGTAGCATCTGCTCTTCTTCACGCATGGCTGTAGCACCAATAATAAATGCCACATCATCGATAGAGACATCGCCGTTGACGATATCGCGAATACAGCGGCCAAAACTAAATCCAATTTTCATTATTGTTACTCGTGTGTTGTAATGTTACAAATATAACACCGAACTGTAATTATGTCAAGTAGTTAAGCCCACTTCAATGCAAACAGCGTTGCATCTTCTTCTTTTTCAAAATACCAAAACATTCCTTCTTGTGTTCGTATGTCTCGGAATTTATTTTGGCAGTGTTCTAAGCACCATGTAAGTTTTGCTGGGAAATCATCGGAATCATTTAGAACAACTTTGTGATAAGTTTCTAATAGCTTCATCAACTTTTCCTGATCAGAAAGATCGACTATGTTATGAGTCCTAACAAAGTTTTCTCGATTAAGTGTATGACAACCGTTAATGCTCATTTGTATTTTAGTAACATCTCCGTGAGTGACGGGCCCATAAATTTTGCACGTATCTGATATTTGTATCCGTAGGATACAGGATCTGCTATCCTGTGCCAGGTTGGTGTGTCGGCAGCGTTTTTCATACACCACTGTCCAAACTCGCTCTTTTCCCATTCTAACAACGGTTCGGCTGCGTATAAGTCTGGATCTTCTACGTCACCCATGGTAAACGTATGTACGACCATTTCTTTACATTCTTCCACTCTTTCGTTCTCCCCGTCTTTCACGATATTGTACTTATTACGTACAGGTTTGTGAGTCCACGGATTGTGATGCTCGAAGAACTTATCTGCTAAAAGTTGATTAGCTTGTGAAGTTCTATCCGGTGCGTATGGAAATTGATACTTTCTAATCTGGGCCATGTTCTAACATCTCAAACAGTGTAGCGTATTGGGTTTCGGGTTCCATATGAAATCCTGTACCCCACACTACCCAAACCTTACGCTTGTAAATTTTAACACCCCAAGCACGTAGACCTGTAATTGTTCTAACTGGAAGCCAAGCAAAGTGTTCTTTCCAAGGATAGCAGTCTGCACCGTTTGTAATAATCGAGTATTCCATTTTACTTTTCTTATAGCCTTGCAATTCTATGTTCCATCCTATACTTCTGCTCCAATGAATTTTCATACCCATGTTAATGCAAACACGGTTGCATCTCCCGGATATTCAAATCTAAAAGAAAATCCTTCAGTACTTTTCCAACCGTGAACATGAAACATTCCGCCGGCTCTTTTTGAACACCAGTCGTATAACATTGTAGGGTTAAGGCTTTTATCTTCTAAAATTTGATCCCAGGTTATAACAACTTCAGTCCAGTCTGGTGGCGGCCAAGTAACATATTGAATCATCAGCTGCTCCACCTTATTTGAAACATAAGGGCATCCGCTTCGTCACGAAACCAAAATTCCATAGAAGCCTTTGTCGGACGACACGTATATCTGTCACCAGGCAGTCCAAAATTTTCTAGGGCATAGATGCTAGCTTCATGCCATTGTGTTTGATGCCCTTGAACATCCCAAGCAGGAAACAATGTTACCCAAGGTATTGCTACCTTATAATCGTGTGTGTCATCAATGTGATTAATTAAAGCCATTTTAGTTGAAAGATCATTGCCTCTTTATCTTCTTTAATATAAACAGTCCACATAGGATCGCCACTGTTGAAACGATGTGTGATGTCAGCAGTAGGACACATCTTAGACATCCACTCATAAAACTCAGTATCATCGCTAGGATATACCCAACAGTACCAACCACGTGGTAGAAAGGATTCTCCAAAACGATTGCCTGGATTGATCGGTTGTGTACCGTCATCGAACCGCCAATGATTTACAATTGTGTTAGTTCTCATACCTAATGTACACGTTCCTATTGATCCTAAATATATTTCGTTGCAAAGATTATCCAGCATATTTTAGAGCTATCATCATAGCGTCCGTATTACTGTTAGTTGCCACAAATACTTTATCTTCGCCGCCGAGGGAATTTACATGCCATCGTCGGTCCCATTGGTCCCACATTACTCGTTCAATTCGCCACACTGCGTTATTGCCTAATTCACGATGTGGATGAAAATATTGTTTCGCATCTGAACAAGGAACCCACCATCCCATTTCTTCGTGGCTGAAAAACTTATTCCAGTCGACTTCTATAATATGTTCAAAGTGCATGAACATGTTAGTAATATCACCTGCACGATAGACTACATTAACTTCGTACCATGCTTCCCACTCTCGTGTAGCCTTGTCCTTGCCTGTTCGCCAGGTAAGGTATTTGTCAACAATGTACTCTTTTAATTTGACCATTTTAAAATAAACATTGTGAGATCTTTTTCATTGCGGAACCAGAACTTGGCATTGTTAGCATACCAACGCATACTAGGAGTCCATACTCCGTCATGAGCAGTAGGACCAAATGTCTCTACCATCCAAGCCATCATCTCATTCCACTTGGCTCCATTAGTAGGATGTACAGTTAGATACCGTGCGCCAAACACACGCCCTTCGTCTATCTCTAGTTTACATTCGTGCCAACCCATTGCTGACATTAGAACTTGATTATCAATGTCCTTGGCCATTTGACGAGCAATGTTCGAAATGATATCATCTGTTAAATTCGACATGCCATGTCCTTTTCGAATACTCCCCAGCCTAGTCGACTCTTGGGTGTATTCTTTCTTGCTTGCACACATACATAACCTTCCTCGTCAAAGGTTACATTCCAGTTGTAGTAACGGTCGTCATAGAGATAGTCTTTAAGCTGACGCACAGTTAAACAAGGGTGTTCCATGTTCATATCAATAAACGACAGTGAAGTAGCCTTGCCTTTTAGAATATCAACAACCTTTTGCTTTTCTAGATCATCCATACGCAACGGACGAAACTCTGCTCGATCATAAAGTGCAGCAACTCCGACTACTGCAAAGGCTTGATCGCGAACACGAGTAAAATCGTATTCACGAATAATAACTTTTCGTTTAAGTGTGCGTATTGTCATTTCATATATTTTAACACATACAGGAGATATTTTGCTTCATCAACAATGTCATAAGATGCACCAATATTACCATAATTGTCAGTAATTACACGGATACCAAAATTATTTTCAATATATGTATAAAAATCATCTACATCAAATTGTCCTGCAACGTCAATAAGAGTTTGATGATACTCGGCTTTTGCTAGACGAAGTGTATTCCAGTATTTTATTCGATCCTCTCTCTTGGTAGGATCCCAATCAATAGGAAACAAACTGTTGCTCATGTTCTCTTTATTGTTCAAATTTAATAGATATAAAAGTAAGGAGTTTTTCATGTACATCAAATCTATCTCTGTACACATACCAATTCTTGTCAATATGTTCATACCACATAGATTTATCTTGTGTACGAATCCATGCAGCAACTTCGGTTTTACATTTTAGGGTATACCAGGGTTCTCCGTCGACTAAGACTGGATCAGATGCCTTATATGATTCCATTTGTCTTGCTTGCATCATTTCGTCTATTACTTTTTGAGTAAACATCGATTTGCCTGTTTGGCGACCCATAGCTATAATCATCTCGCCTGGTTTAGCGCCACCCGAGGTTATAAGCTCTAAGAATTTCTTTTGATAATTGTGCAACTTCATGATAGTTTGTTCCCGCTTGCGCCACCCCATCGTAGCATAAACATTGTAGCATCATAATCTTCATCGAACTGAAAATATAATGCGTGAGTGTGTTCCACACGCCACATGCCCTTGCAGTTTTTTTCACACCATTCTTTCATTAGTGGCAAACTATCATAGCTAATACTATCAAAGTTTACACGATAACGATAATGTATACGCATACGACTTGCAAGGATATCTTGCAATGATCCTACTTTAGTTCCGGCTGGCATCAAAGTACTCGCTGTATTTTAACATGAATAGTGTACGTTTGGCATCATCAAAGAAGTCTAAGTGTATCTTTATGTTGTATCCGTGGTGATGTGCTTTACGCTGTTCTGGACTAGCATCATCGAAGTAACCTAACCAGTTAGTATGAGTGCGTTCTGTAAATCCTAAAACTTCTCGCATCTTACTACGAATTAGAATAACACTAGGACTATAGTCATTAGTTAATCTAGTCTTTAATTTTTCCCACTCCGGCGGAGTTAGTGTAATGGGTTTCATGCCCAGACAAGTCCAAACATTACAGCATCAGCTTCATCACGAATGTAGATAAAGGGAGTCCCCCATCCTGGCCTTTTAACTTCAGTCCAGCGAGGATTTTGTTCACTCCAGCACCTGAATGAACCGTTGCCTATTGGGTGTTCGATCCATAGTCTCGGAGATCCCCATTTTTCGCGGCACCATTTTCTAACTGCTGCTGCACCTCCAGGCACAGAACCAGGACGGACTTGATACATGTATGCACCAAACAAACCATTACGGCGATCAATCTTGCGAATAAATTTCATAAACACCACTTCATTGTAAACCAACTTGCATCTTCAACCTGTTCAAACGCAAATTGACGAGTTGCAAAACATGTAACAAAGTTACCTCTAGTTTTATGAGTTGCCCACATCTCGACTCCCATCCAACTAGTGTTTGCTTTTTCTAGATAGTTGTTAGGTACGTTGACAATGTGCCAACCTTTTTTGCGGGCACCACGAACTGTACGTGGATTGGTTTTTCTGTAAGGGCGTACGGTGTACATTTTATAACCATTTCAATAAAAATAGTTGACATGCTGGTTCTTGCTTAAAGCAAATCCCCCATTCTCTCCTTGGGGATACAGATACAACTTTCCAATCTGATTGATAAGAGTAGTCACGTTCTTCCATCCAATCAATGATAGATGGCAACGGGTGTAACTGTTCAAATCCTGTTTCGTAGTATAACACATCGTGTACTTCTGGACTAGACAGAAGTATCACAAATGGATATTCACCTTCCCAAGAGGACTTGAACTCTACACTCATAATGTTATTTTTCGAAAGGTAGGATCAAAAATTTCTGCGGTTTCTTCCCAACCTGCATATCCTCGTGGATTTGTAACTACCCACGACTCACCCATTTGATATTCACTATGACTGTGCATGTGTCCATGAAACCAGTATTTAATATTTGGATGATCAATAATGAAGTTACCCAGGCGACTGTGGTACCCACCGTTCATATGGTATTCATTTTTGTAATAAGGATCGATGCTCAGTTCAGTAGGAGCATGATGTGTTACTACTACAACCTTATCATCGGGGTGTGATTCTAAAAACGTTTTTAGTGCTTCTACTGTTTTGTGGAATTCAGATTTAGTAAACTGCGGAGTAAACTTGTTAGTCCAATATGCAGAACCATATCCGGTCTGCACTTGGATACTATCACCGAACTTAATAGAACGGTAATCCATCATACCGTCTTTGATCGTGTGCATAGTAATTGGATCACCCTTATTACAGTCTGTCCACAGTGTTCCACCAAAGAACCAAACATCATCGATCTGAACTGCTTCTTTTTCCAGGAAATGACAATTGTCCGGAAGGTGCTGACGAATCAAGTCATGTGTTTCATCATAACGTCCACTGTAATGTTCGTGGTTTCCAGCAACATATACAACTTTGCGATATTTGGATAATTCTTCAGTAATAAACCGTGTAAAGCGATCTGCAATGAATGTATCTTTTCCTTCATTTGCAGCCTTGCGCCATGCGCTTGCAACTAAGATATCACCAGCCATTACAAGTACATCACCGCCGGGTAACGTAACATCTTGAAATTCTAAGTGTAGATCTGAAATGAGTTGAATGTCCATGCTTTTTGTCCTGAATTATATATGTACATTATAACAGAGAAACTTATTCGTGTCAAATGGTTAAATACTACTATAACTTAACCGGGAGCGAAACCGAAATGGGCGATATTTTTAAAATTATTGGCGACTTAGGTATGCCAGTTGCAGCAGCACTAGCAGGAGGATACTTTGTGTATCTAACTATCAAACTATTGCTACAGGGTGTACTAGGAAGTATTAAGGGAATGGCTGGTATTATTACAGCTTTAGATAATCGTGTAAAAACGATGAATCACGATGTTATCAGAATTGATACCATTGTAAGTAATGCGTTGGGTTTACGTCCGGACGCAGACCGTATTGCTCGTGCAGACGGTAAGAACGATGCGAGAAGAGATTAATGAAATACATTGATTATGATTGGGATTTAAATCCTGACAGGATCATACTAGATGAAGAACTCAACATAGATGCGTTGGGGTGGAAGCACGGTGATTATTTTAGAGTCACAAACGTTAACGGTAAAGCTATGTTAGTTAAAGTAGATCCGTTAGAAAAGTTTTTGAAAGATGGTGCTGCAAATAAAGGAGACAACCATGGATGTTGTAGAGTTAGTTAATAAGTACGGATTCCCGATTGTTATGGCAGTCGGAATGGGTTTCATTATCAAGTATGTTTGGGAATGGGCAACTAAAGAAGTTAAGCCAGTTATTAGCGATGCTAATACTGTGTTGATTGCTCTTATCGATCGTATCCGCATGTTGGACAACGACTTGATCCGTTTAAATCAAAAGGTTAATACAGTGCTACATTTGCGTGGTAAGACGATTGAGTTTGAACGTGTAGAAGCTGAGAAAGAAATTAACAAAGCACACTTAAAGAACGAAGAAGATAAGTCAGCGGCGGCCGGAGAAAGTTAATAGGCTAACGCTAATTGATTTGCTTCGGGAATACGTGTTTTAGTATTTCTAGAATTTAATAGGACGACAATACGGCGTCCTATTTTTGTATCTAACATCATAACAATACATCCGCCGCTAGCACGAATATATCCTGTTTTAGTTACAATAAATTCTTTAGTAGCAACTAGTGGATTAGTATTATGGAAAGCAAAATATCTTTTCTTCTTTTTAATTTTACCTTGTGATATGTTTGATGCTTCAACAATAGCAGGGTAAGCACTAGCAGCCATTACAATCTTAACAAGCTCTTGTGCCGTGCTAACATTCATTACATTAAGTCCACTTGGATCAGCGTAATGTGTGTCATGTAATCCTAAATTCCATGCTTTGAAATTCATAGCAGTTATACAAGAAGATCTGCCATTAGGATAATTGTTACATAACACTTCGGCTGCATGATTGTCCGATTTAACTAACATTAACTGTAATAAATCTTTTCTGGTGACACCGTTAATGCGTTCATCTAAATCTTGTTCGGCATCTAACACAACCATTGCTGTCATTAGTTTAGTAATGCTGGCGATACTACGCTGTTGTTCAGCATTAACACTTTCTATGACTTTGCCATCACCGTCTGCAACTAACCAACTAGTTGCTGTTATTTTTTGTGCAAACGCAAGTGATGGCAATAGTAACAATAGCAGTACTATTCTTTTCATATTACTTCTCGTGTGCGATGAACTCGCCGTTCCAATTTGGACCCAAGTCTTGTTGCTTCATGAAGTCACAACGTTCGATCCAGATTTTGTAATACTTGTCCATCTGTCCGCCAAAGTTGCCCTTTAGCTTTTTACACATAGCGGCTGCTTCGTCAAACTTTTTCTGTTTGTACAAGGCATGCATCTTTTCATGCGCTTCTTTATCTTTACTGTAATCAACGCCACGAGTGCGTAATGCTGTGTAAATTAAGTCTGCTACTGTCTTACCTTTTGGTTGTAAGTTATCCAGCATTAGATAGAAGAAATCATCTTTAGTACGATTGTAAGTTTCAGCACCAATAATACATAATACACCGTATGCTTTACAACGTGCTTCTAAACGTGCGGCTGTTGAAACCATATCGCCTAGAATGTCGTAACTGTGACGTTCAGTTGAGCCCATCTCGCCAATAAAGCCAATGCCTGAGTTACAACCCCAACCCATTGCGGCTGGTGGCAAGCCTTGTGCTTCCATTAGTTTAGTATACTCATCTACCTTGTCCAACATCTCTAAGCCTACCTTAACGATAGTACGAGCGTGATTTGGATCTTCAATAGGAGCTCCGTGTATGTGCATAGAGGCATCGCCTACATACTTGATAACCATACCTTTGTTATCTAGCATTGGTTGACTGATAGCATCCATATATCCGTTCATGTACTTGCCTAGTCCAGCAACGTCATCGCCATAGTGTTCACCAATAGGTGTAAAGCCACGTAAGTCACTGAACATAACTGATACGTCTTTACGTACACCACGCTTGATTAAGTCTGGATCTTTTTGTAGTAGCTCTACAACTTCTTTAGAGCAGTAACCAGCAAACTGTTTCTTGATTGCTTGCTTCTGTAAGAACTCACTTACAAACTTAACGCCATAAGTATGAAGAGCAACGATAATAAGCCCAAACGCGATCGCAGTCGCGTCTGCCAAGATGAGCCAATTATTGAAAGCGTAGATAGTACCAGGAACGATGGCACCAACAATAACCACAGTAGCACAAATGCCAACATAAGTCCACCTCGATAAGAAAATTAATAATAATCCAAATGCTACTAATGCTAATATCTCAGCACCGTCAGCATAGTCTGGACGTTGAATAGTAACTCCGTTCATCATTGTACCAATTACTGCTGCCTGTACATCTTGTGGCCATACAGCGCCTTTAGCAGTAGGAACCGGATTAGAGATACCTGCGGCAGTTGGACCAACAATAACAACAGCACCTTCTAAGTCTTTAGGAAGGTTAGTTAAACTAATTGATCGATTTTGTTGACTCCAGTCAATCCACACTCGTCCTAAGTTGTCTGTAGCAACAGGTCCAAACTTAGGAATACGCATCTTCTCAACTCCGCCCTCAAACAATTTAACTTGAAAGGTTGAATCGCCAGCAGCTACCCTCAGCGTCTCCATTGCTATGCTAGGATACAATTTGCCGTCTATCGCTGCTATTAATGGTATACGGCGATTCACCCCGTCAACTTCTGGTAGTGTGTTTACAGTACCAACGCCTACTGCTCGTGCTTCTAGTGGACGTACATTGGAAATTAAACCCGGGTACTGTATAATCTGATCCAAGTATTCTGGATTTAATACAGCACTTCCGGGTACCTTTGGTGTATTCTTATTTGTTTGATTTGGAACGTTAGGAAGAATGACTGGATATTCCATCATCTTGTTTGCTAGGATAGCATCACCGCCTGTACGATCCGGTTCTGCCATAAGCACGTTAAGAACAACTAGTCCTGCGTTACGCTTATAAAGATCCTCTACAATCTTTGCGTATTGATCTCTTGGTAGCGGCCATTGTCCGTATTTCTCTAAAGACTTCTCGTCAATGTTAACAGTAACAATATTGTTAAACGTAGGTTCTTTAGCAGTAATTAGTGTGTCAAAGTAACGTAGTCTTACGCTTTCAACAAACGTAGGATCAGCTACACGTACACCTACAATTAGGACAAGAGTAATCAGAGCTGTCCACGGGCTCGTTAGAATTTTTTTAATCATCGAATATTTATACTATAATATTATTGTCTAATAACAGTACTACATCCTGATATATTAGCACAGCTTTGTATGATTGTCAAATTCTTACCACCGGTTTGTTGTAGGTCCACACTCGCAGGACCTCCTGCGTTAGTTAAGTCAATAGTTGCTTGATTTTGGCTACTTCCAGATTGTGTAATCAAAGCACTATTATTGTTACCTGTAAGAGTAACATCTGCGAAATGCCCAGCAGATCCAGATTGGTTAGTATTAACAGTATTGATGTCGCCTGTTACTTTGCTAAACAATACGTGGTTACCAGTTCCGGATTGTTGGTGGTTAATTGTGTTACCGTTGCCTTGTATCTTTGTTTCGGCATAGTTTGATCCACCTGTAGTATTCGATTGGTTTGTTGTTACGTTATTCCCCCATCCTGGAACTTCTTCTTTAAGATAGTTGCGTCCTGTTTGTGTAGAATTAACAACGTTATTATTACCATCTAATGTAAACTCAATTTTGTTCTTATCGCCTGTTTGAGTGATCGTTACATTATTGTTAGTACCGTATGTTTGCGTAATATACAATTCATTGTTGTATGTTTGTGTACCGTTGTTCCACGTATTAACTCTAGTTTGCTTAACGTCAATGTCTGCTGGGGGAATGTATGAACTACCGCTACCTACTACTTGATCCGCAGGTGCATTTGTTTGAGTAATAGTGCCGCCTTCAACAGTTGGTCCTAACACCACTATTGTTCCTGATATATTAACTACACTACTGTTAGAGTAAACAACACCGGTGGTATCGATAGTTGCAGCCGCAATAGTTCCTGTAGTGAAAGCACTATTAGCAACCATTTTGATTCCGTCTCCGTAGTTCCAATAGAATCTATGACCAACACCGCCTAGTACGTTCCAGTACCACGCTTCTAAATTATATGACTGTCCAGCAACGACATCTATCCATCCGTTACTGTTATAGTTGCCACCAATTGCCTGCCATTGATCTGTTTGGCTGTTGTTGATAATTGTTCCACCGTTTATGCGTAGTACAAATCCATCGTCTGTTTGATTATAGAAATATAGTCTATAAACTGTTCCAGCAGGATGTGCTGAGGTAACCGGTGCTGTAATTGTACCAGTATATCTAATTACAGTTCCGTCATTGTAGCCTAATAAACTTCCATCTCCGTTAGGTAGTCTAGCATTTGTTTGTAAGTACATACCGTTTGAAGTCACACCATTTCTTACTGTGTTTCCGTAGTCGTTTATATTTGTACTTGGTGTGTGATAACTGAAAGGTATAACAATACAACCTAGCCAACCACAACTGTAGTTTTTATAATCATATCTCCACACTTGATATGTAAGGCCCTGTTGTACTGTTTGTGTTGTAGTGACTACAGCACCGTTAGATTCAATAGTAGTTCCATTAACGCCTACTGTAGTAACTGTGTTAATTGGAGTTGTGTAAGTTGTAAGTGTAGTACCTACAATCTTATTAGTTGTTACAGTACTAGCAACCTTAGTTTGATAAAGTGCTTCAGTGCCGTTTGTACTAGTGCTTGTGCCATCACTATAGGTTGTTGTGGTTACAGGTGTGCGATAAGTTGATGTCACGCCCGGACTTGTAACTACTGTTCTTGTTGTATATGTTACTGATGTACCTGTTACTGTAGGAGCGGGCGGGGGAGGAGGTGCACCTGCTGTTGCGCCAGTGCCAGCATTGGTAACACTCATAGTACTATTATATCCGCCAGCAGTACCGGATGTTGTACCACCTGTAGCACTCGGGCCGCCACCGTTGGCGTTAGCAACTAATCCAACTGTGCTAGATCCAGGAACACCGTCACTGTTAACGATACAGGCATTACTTCCGCCCCAAGCACCTTGGCAAGCACCAAAGCCCGGATTAGATACCCAACCTTGTGCTGTTGCGCCATTGTAAGGACCGAACTCTGGGTTATATGTTAAGTTGCCGCCACCGTTAAGTTGGAATGTAGGAGCACGATACCAAGGACCGTAGTCACCTGCCCAGAAGCTTCCGTCAACACCATACATACTAACCCGAGCATAGGCAACGTTTGCTGCTTCTGCGCTTGTTAATGTTTTACTGATTGTTAATGTTGACCAAGGAACTGTAGTATCAATACACGGATTGCCACACACCGCATTTGGGTTTGGCAAGTTACCAGAGTTAGTTGAGTTTACGCTAGTTACTAACGCACCACCTGCTGTATAAAACTCTATCTTTACGTTAGCCGTATCTGATTGTCCAGCACGTCCGCCACCGTTGTGTGCTAATACACTAAATGAAAATGTTCCGCCTTGTTGCATAGTACTGTTGAATACAACGTTCTGACTAATAGTCGTAGTTACATAAGCAGTAGCAATAGCATTGTATTCTACAGCTTGGCTATGTGCGCTGATACACACTGTTAATACTAATATGAATTGTAATAAACGTTTTATCATTTTTGTATTAAGGTAATAATAGTATTACCCCCACTGTTAACTCTGTTCTTAAATTCTAGTGTACCTTGCGTTTGATATATAGTTGAATTTTGTGTAAGAGGAGTTTTAACACACTGTACATCAGCACCGTTATCCCTACACAATTCAACACTCATTTCATCTTTGTAAGCAACAATGCCACTGGCTTTTTTGTAGTCCGGCAACACAGGATCAACCGGATCTAAAAACTTTTGATCTAATTCATTACCAACAACATCAAATAAACTTCCCAAGAAATTGTTATCTAAAAAGTTTTTGCTTAACTTATCTTCGTACATAATGTTAGATTGCATGTCAAGCCAATTCTCTAAACCTTTTTCTTTTAGGAAATCTATGTCTAATGGGTTGAACATTTTTTGTTGTTCTTGTACTGCTTGCTTAACTTCTTTAGGTGGGCTAACAATTAACATATTGCTGATTGCCATTTCACTTAAATTTAAAACCTTAGGCGGCGTAGGTGCTACTCCTCTGCTTTGCACTTTAGTAACCTGGAATGGTTGATTTAAAATAACAGTTCCAACATCATTACTAACTTCAATGCTGCCTGTTTTGCAATTTGACTCGATGTCTTTTACTGTACGTGTAGGACGGTCGTTGGGACAGCTAGGCAATAGAATAATTGTGCTTTCGCCAAGCTCGTCTACAGTGGCAGTAAAGTCAGTACCGCGTACAGCAACGGTAGCACTAGGAGTATTAAGTGCGACATTTTGAGGCGAATTCTTAGCAATTTGCCCGCTTGCGTAGCGAACCGTGCCAAGAGCAATTTTAGCACCGAGTTTACCTGCTTTGGATTTTGGGTCATAGACAAAGTCGTCGATTACAAGTTTGGAATTTTCATTAACTTGGACTTTTGTATCGTCCTCAAATGTTATTCCTACTTTACCTTGCTGTGTCTTAATGGCATCGTTCATCTCCACTCCAGTTCCTTTCGATCCTGTTAGTGTTGAATTTTGCCTTTGAATAGTAGGCGGTGTATTTAATTGCTCCGTTACTTTTCCTATCGCTGCGAATGTATTCAACGATATGCTTAGTAACGGAACGCATAATATTACCTTCCATAATTCCATGGAACCCTCTTAGTTCTTTTGTAAAATAGTATAACTATTGCTGCTTCCAGATACTGCCATATTAACTAAATTGCTTACTGTGCCTTGTTGAGTAATACCGATGGTATTTGTACCACCTGTTACACTAACTGTCGCACTATGGCCTGTACCAGCACCACCGGTTTGTGATAATGTAAAGCTATTGCCACTGCCAACCGTTGTAAGATTAGCATAATGATCGTATGATCCTGTTTGTGTAATACTTGTTGTATTTCCAGAACCGTTAATATCAATTATAGTCTGTGCGCCATCTGTACCAAATGCGCTTTGTGTTACGCTGGTTGTGTTTGTTGCACCTACTGTAGTCAAACTAACTTGTCCTTTATTACCAGTCATATCAACAGTTGTTGTGTTACCACCACCGCCTGTTTGACTAATTGATGCGATAGTTTGATCTGCATTAATTGTACCGGTGAAGGAGTTGTTTGCACCACCACTTGTACCTACAGTTAACTGATTACTAGTTCCTGTCATGTTCAAGTTAGTAGTTGCTCCACCGCCACTTTGTATGATACTAATAACGTTGCCAATTGCAGTGCCTTGACCGTTATTATTGATATTGATGTAACCGGTGTTGCCTCCGCCACTAACTTGGTAGTTTAAATTAACACCGATGTTAGCGTAACCTTGTACAGTACCACCTTGCGTTGAGTTAATACCCAATGCTAGTACGTTGGTTGCCCCAGTTTGTTCGATATTAACAGTTTGGGCATCACCTGATAATTTTGCTGCATCAGTAGTGCCACCGGCAGTACCGTTTAACAAAATACCTTTCACTTTATTGCCTGCACCATCTTGTGTCATAGTGATGGTTGAGTTATCGCCGGACTGATCAATATAGATACTATTGTCGGCCGCCCAAACATTTCCCATCGCAGCTAATAGAATAACTGTGAGTACTTTCTTTGACAACCCTTTAGCGTCTTTTATTTGTTTATCCATCTTTTTTTACATAGTTGAGTTATTTTTATTTTTGTTCCCCAACTAGCTCCTTGGCCGTAGCCTTAAAATAATATTACTGTTTTACCTCTTTACTTCTGATGTTTGTTAACAAATACATCCTTCTTAACAAAACCTTTACGCTGATTAGCGTCTCTTACCTCTACCCAATCGCCCTGACTGCTGACAGATTGGATCGGTGTGCCCTTTTTAAACATCCAAGTTTTTTGACTCTTGTCGTTAGGCTCTTTATAGATATATTGAGCTTCTGATAAGATTACTTCACTTGGTAACTGCTCTTTAGGTGTTACTTCCTTTTTTACCTCTGCGGTGGCAGGGGGTAAGGCTTCTGTTTTCGTTTCGGATTCGGTTTGTGGTTGAACCACGACATCTTTCTTCTCCTCTACTTTAACTTCTTGCGGAACAACTACAATAGGTTGCGCCTGTCTGTATTCCCATACGCCTTTACGTTGCCCTTCTTTAATCAGTTCTACAACAGCCATTTCAACAGTTGCCTTTACAGCATAAGTACCGGGTTCGTTGATTGTTAAACCTGCTTCTGCTTCAAATGCCTGTGTGCCTGAATCAAAGAATTTTAATGCCGAAACACTATCAGCGGTACTTAAAATAGTTTTTTGTACAGTGACGCTGGCTAATACTTTGCCAGTGTTTACACTAACTGAACGTAGACTTACTGTTACAGTGTCTGTGCTCCATTGTGTATTTTTACCAATACCAAAAATACGTTGTCCAACGCCGCCGCTAGTTGTGCTAGAATCATAACCAACAATTCCGCCTTCTACAATAATACCTGCAAATTGCATTGGTAATAAAGGTTTAGCTTCTTTGCCTTCGTATGCTTCACGCATTTGACGAATGATTAAACGTTCTTTAGTTAAGTTGTCAATGCCTACACGTTCTACAACTTCAAACCATTGTCCACGTCCTACATTTTGTAGAGCTTGGATTAAGAATGTTTCACCGCCTTGTGTAACTGCTGTTGATAAACTAGCAATATTGGCTTGCGGTCTACGTTGTCCTGTTTTATCTTGGAAACTATAAACTGCTACGCTTAACGGCTTGCCGGCAGCAGGACTAGGAACATGATCAAATTCCTTCTTAACATTTTTCATTTGTCCAGTCACTTCAGGACTCTTATCAAGAGCACCAGTAGATTGCATAATAGCGCAACCAGATAATGTGCTTAAAATTGCTAGGGATAGTAGTGTCTTTTTCATGGCTTAGTTCCCCGGCATTTGGAATGAACTTAGCGGTACATATATGCAAGACATTCCGTTATCTGTGCAAGACGCTGAACTCGGATTTGTTGCTGTAGGATCTGCTACTTTTAACAAAATACAAGTTCCGTAAGCAGCAGGACAACTAGCGTCAGCTGCGCTTGTTGTTTTACCCCAACTAATATAATTTCCTTGGAAATCAATATTTCCAGCACAGGCGCCACCTGTGGTACAATTGCCATTGGCAAACATAGCTGTTGCTACGTTCTGGCTAATTTGTGCGTAGATACGCGATTCTAAGTTACTAACAAATTTAGCTAAGTTAGTGTTCTTTTTGTCTGCTGCGGCTTTGTCAATTTCAGATTGAAGTTTGTCTGCACGTTCTTTTTGACGTGTGCGTTCTTGGTTCTCAATTGTTAATACGTGAGAACTATAACCAACACCGTTAAACGCTGGACTCTTAAATTGATAATCGCCAATAGGCGCAGAAACTGCCAGACAAGGCAGTAGTGCTAATAAAAATAATACATGTTTCATCGGTATTCGCTCCCGGTAACCTGTATTATTATTTAAAAATATTTTATAGGAAGTTAACTGACTAGATTAATTTGCTCTAGAGCAAGAAACCTTAATGTTTTTTAAGGTTGCTCCTGTATTCGCTGTACAGCGAAGTAGGGTTTGATAACAGCAAAAAAGCTATCAAAGTCTTTGATATTTGGGTTCTTGTGGAATACGTCAAAGTACCATTTGTCGGGATACTGGTTAACGTAATAACTACCGTTCTTGGCTTGTTTAACGTGTTTATTAAAGAACGGTTTTAAATCGTCAGGAACACGAGTGCCATTAGGTCCACCCCAATACCTAGCAATAGGCTTGGGCTGGAACTTTTTCTTTTTAAGATTATCAAAATCACTTAGACGCATAAATGTATTTATTTGATTTCTGGGAACAGACAATCTTGAATAAACACTGTAACATCTTCTTCACTTAAACCTAAACTAACCATTACACGCGGTGTATGTGGGTTTTGCTTTTGATTCTGTGCGTAGTAATTTTGAGCTTCTGTTGTATCATTGGCTGTGTTATTAGTTTCACCCACTGCTTGTAGATAGTGATCCACTCCAGAGCGAGCCATAGCAATGATCTGATCAAGCTCATCTTCCTTCTGAACATTGCCGGCAGCAATGATATTAGAACTAAAAATACGTTCTGCCCATTCAGGCAATTTACGTGTTTTGTTCCACTCTAATTTTTGTGCTTCTTCTGCAAACGCATCGAGCAATGGATGTTCAGGATCTCCGGCAGGACTGTAATCATAGAAACAACCAGTAATCTTATTTTGCCCAGCAACAACGTCAAAGCCAAAAATAGGAGCAGGGTTATGAGTGTGTGGAAATACGCAACAGTGCATCATCCACAAGCCTTTGCTCTCGCGAGCATCAACTACATCGACGTGTGCTCTACGGTAGTTCTCGCTAGTCCAAACACGGTTAATCCAGCCAGGCTGATTAAAGCGGTCCATTCCTGGTTCATTAACCTCTGTGCCTGTTTCTGCAAAACGTTGTTCGAAGTATTGTTGCACCTGCACAAGTGCGTCCCAGACTTTACTCTCCGCCATACAAGTCCTTCATCATTTTGATAGCATACTCAAATGCTACTCGAGCTTCATCGCCTAAGTCGTCTGTAAGGATTTGACGAATTGACATTTTCATAGCATCAGCATTTTCAAAGTCGTAGAACTTGCCACTGCTAATATGTGCTACTTGTTTCTTAATGATTTGGCCACCGAATAAGTCGCCCATATGGCGGCAATATAAATGCGCCTTAACAAGATGTTTACGTTCTGGATCATTGCCTAGTTTGTGTAGGTATGCTTGATATTCTAATGTTGCTGGAGTTAGATACAGATAGCCGCCATCATCTAATTCCATAAAGTCTGCGTAAATTGCTTTTAATCTCGGAAGGTCCGGCATTGCATCAAGGAAGCCTTGACGTTTGCAATACCATTCAATTGGATCATAAATGGCTAGCATATTGTAAAGATAGTTTACATATTTCTTGCCGCCAATTTTGCCACTAAGTAGTTCCTTAGCGAATTTAGTTGTCTCTGCCTCGTGGTGTAGGTCTTGTGTGATTTCTTTTAAACTCATGTTGTCTCCTGTGTGGTATTTACTAGCGGTGATAACGTAATAGCATCATTGTGACATCTAAGTCGTTGTCTGCTTTAATTACAAATGTATGTGCATCGCTAGCATCAAACTGCCATTTTTCTCCCATAGGTCCAAGTGTAGCTTCGAAGAACTTTATTAGTTCTCGATTGCGATAACGGCGTCCGTGAAAGTCTAAACGCTTATCCTGAAAAATCATCCAAAAAGAAAACCGACGGGTATCAGCATTCATGTAACGAATGAGTCTGATGTCGTCGGCTAACATTGTTCGATTATTCTTTCTCTACTTGAATTTGTAATGGGAACCCGTTTGTACGGGATACTTGTGTAGCTTCAAGACCGCGCTGTTCTGCAATCTCATAACTATAAACGCCTGCAACTGCCGAACCGGTATTATGGATCTCTAGTGTGATGCTACGTGCATCATCTTCGCCGTGTTTAAAAATGGTGGTAAGCAATCCAATTACAAAGTCCATTGGTGTTTGGTCATCATTAAGGATAATAACCTTCCAAAGGCTAGGGACTTCGATGTGAACTTTAGTTTTTTGTTCGACGTTGACTTCTGTTGTCATTTTTCTTCTTCCAGTGTTGATTAAGGGGAAGTTCCCTTCCCCTTTATTATATTACTTAACTTCTACAATGTCAATGACTTTTGGTTTTGCTGATTCTGGGATATTTCGGACAAGATGAATATTCAACATGCCGTTTTCCATTTCAGCACCAGTCACTTCGATGTGTTCAGCTAGTGGGAACTCTTTGACAAAGTCACGAGTTGCCAACCCGCGATGCAGGTATTGTTCTGGAGCATAATCAGTTGTCATGCTCTCTCCGCGAATTGTGAGCAAATTACCCTCTACTTCAACATGAACTTCTGCCTTGGTAAAACCAGTAACAGCAAGTTGAATTAGGTACTCGTTCTCAGCAACCTTAATTTGATTGTGAGGTGGATAGTTTGTTGGTGCGGAATTTTGATATCTGCGTTCAAGGGCATCAAACATAGTGTCAAACCCTACTAATGCTCTATTGATAGCTTCTAATCTAGATACTTGGTGATTGTTCATAATAGTCTCCTTATAAAGTAAGAACAATTGGGGGCCTCGAAAGTACCCCCGCTTTTAACTTAGTCGTCTTTCTTCTCTGTGAAGGTAGCGTCGACTACGTTATCGTCGGAACCTGACTGTGCTTGTGCTTGTTCAGCTTCCATTTTCTTTTGCATTAAAGGTGCAGTTGTTTCCATCAACTTATTAAGTTCTTCCTTAATAGTGTCAGCATCGTTGCCCTTAATGATTTCTTCGAACTTGGTAATAACTTCTTCAATCTCAACTTTCTTAGCTGGATCAATCTTATCACCGTGTTCTGCTAAATCTTTCTTAACTGTGTGTAACTGTGCCTCTGCTTGATTACGGCTTTCGATTAATGTACGAGCTTTCTTATCAGCTTCTGCATTAATCTCTGCATCCTTAACCATTTGCTCGATTTCAGCTTCACTTAGTCCAGAGTTAGACTTAATAGTGATTTTGTTTTCTTTACCTGTTGCTTTGTCTTTTGCGCTTACGTGCATGATGCCGTTAGCGTCAATGTCAAAGGTAACTTCAACTTGTGGCAAGCCACGTGGTGCTGGAGCAATACCTTCTAGATTAAATTCACCAAGCAACTTGTTATACTGTACTAGTTCACGTTCACCTTGGAACACTTTAATAGTAACAGCAGGTTGGTTGTCTTCTGCGGTAGAGAATGTTTGTTGTCCCTTAGTAGGAATTGTTGTGTTCTTCTGAATCAACTTAGTCATTACTCCACCAAGTGTTTCAATACCAACTGACAACGGTGTAACGTCTAATAGCAATACGTCATTACGATCGCCACCTAGAACAGCACCTTGAACAGCAGCACCAACGGCAACTGCTTCGTCTGGGTTAACATCCTTACGTGGTGCTTTACCAAACAATTTCTCAACTGCTTCTTGTACCTTAGGCATACGTGACTGTCCACCAACTAAGATAACTTCGTCGATGTCGCCCGCACTTACGCCTGCGTCCTTCATGGCAACCTTACATGGTTCAATACTACGTTGGATTAGTTCGTCAACTAGACTTTCAAACTTAGCACGAGTAATTTTAACTGCTAAGTGTTTAGGACCCGATGCATCTGCTGTGATGTATGGCAAGTTAACTTCTGTTTGTTGTGAGCTTGACAATTCAATCTTTGCTTTCTCAGCGGCTTCTTTCAAGCGTTGTAGAGCAAGCATGTCTTTCTTCAAGTCAACTCCCGAGTCTTTCTTAAACTCGTCAACTAAGAAATCCATAATGCGTTGGTCAAAGTCTTCACCACCTAGGAATGTATCACCGTTAGTGCTTAGAACTTCAATTTGCTTATCGCCTTCGACATTCGCGATTTCGATGATTGATACGTCGAATGTACCACCACCAAGGTCGTAAACAGCAATCTTCCTATCAGCTTTATCAGACTTATCAACGCCATAAGCAAGAGCTGCCGCAGTAGGCTCGTTAATAATACGCAGTACTTCCAAGCCGGCGATTTTGCCAGCATCCTTAGTCGCCTGTCTTTGGCTGTCATTAAAGTATGCAGGAACTGTGATAACTGCTTGTGTAACTTCATGTCCTAAATAATCCTCTGCTGTCTTCTTCATCTTGCGAAGAACTTCTGCACTTACTTGTGGCGGAGCAAGTTCTTTGCCCTGTGCGCCAATCCAAGCATCGCCGTTGGTTGCTTCTAAGATTTGATAAGGCATCAAGTCGATGTCTTTCTGTACTGCCTGTTCTTTGAACTTACGTCCAATTAAACGCTTGGCAGCATAAATTGTGTTTTTTGGATTTGTTACTGCTTGTCGTTTAGCACTTGCGCCAACGATAATTTCATCAGACGTGTAGGCAACGATACTAGGTGTAGTACGAGCACCTTCTGAATTTTCAATAACTTTGGGAGTTCCATTCTCGATAACAGCCACGCATGAGTTGGTGGTGCCGAGGTCAATACCGATGATCTTAGACATACATATCTCCTTATAAAGTAAGATCTAATTGTTGAGCATTATGCTCTGTAACAAGCCCCTTTGGTACTTGCTACAAATTTATTTATCCCTTGGTAGCAAACGGGGAAATATATGAGCCGTCTGATGTAGTTGAGCATTTTAGCGTGTTAAGCACGTTTTGAACGCCAACTGCTTGGTTCCAAGCATCTTCTAAAGCATGATGCTTTAGAACAGGGGGACGGTGAGGGTTAATGCCAATATCAAATAAAGTACGTGTACAGCGGACTTCCCAAAATGCCCAAGGAATCGCTTTGCCAGTTTTACGGAAATAAAACTCACAAATTGGAACATCAAATCCAGCACCATGACTCCACACACGCTTTGCGCCCCAGCAGAACTTATAAAGTTGTGCCATTGCGTCAGCAATGTCAATTCGTCCGTTAGGATCAAAGGCTTCGTCTTGTGCAGCTTTTTCTTGTTGTGCCCACCAATCTAGCGTACTCTGACTAACTGTTGCGCCTAGTTTATCACAACTATCGACATCAACTCTTACATAGAACTTCTCACACTTTGGATTGTTAACATCGTCACCGAACGGATCAAACTTAACTGCACCGATTGTTAGAATAGTTGCTGTTGGAGTAACGTCTAGCGTTTCCAAGTCAATCATAATATCTGTATTTGCCATTATTTTATCTTTCTAAAAGTTTAGTATCTTATTATACAATCGTATTAATAGCAAGTCAAGAAAAAGGCTACCGAAGTAGCCTTTTTATTGTTTCTAAAAATTAGAAACCACGAGCATAAGTAAATTCTACACCGTTAGCACGACTGTCACTGTACTTCATAACATACTTGAAGCCAACTTCGTCGTTTGGTGTAACCTTGTAAGAAGTACCAATCTTATATGTGTCAGTTTGATAATTCTTAGTTTGGTCAAAGGAATTACGATAACGATATAGCGCATTTACGTTCCAGTCTGGAGTGATGTAATAGTACGCTAATGGTTCGATTGTGTAAAAAGAGTAATCAGATGATTGTGTAAAACGCTCACCTAATCCTAATCTTACACCCACTTTGAACTGGTCAGTTAATTTCCAGTCTTTGCGGATACGAGCCATTAAGCTATCCTTGATCTCTTTGTTTTTACCTGCTGTTTGTCCTGTGTCTCTGCTGGTATCTAACTTAACATCTGCTGTCCAATTATCACCGAACTTAAAGTAAGGTGCAATAGATACAGCATTTGAGTTTTTACCAGAGTCTTTTCCTTCACCGTGGTCGTAATCGTATTCCATTACAACACCACTACCACCTGCGAATGCCGAGGCCGACAAAGCCAAGGCAACGATTGCCATAATTTTTTTCATTTTAGATGGATTTCCCTCTAATCCAGTTATACAGGCCTCTTTCATAGCACTTTCACTTATTCCTTCCCAAGCAATTTTGTGCCCAGCATTTCTAGCTAATTGAGAAAGTAGTAGTCTTTGAGTACGCCCGTTTCCCTCTCTAAATGGATGAATTCTATTAAGCTCTATAAAAAAATCTGCAGCATAGGTAGCAAAGTCATTCTCATTAAGACCAATAAAATAGTTTTGAGATTTGCAACTTGCAAACAAGGAGTTCAATCGGTCTTCGATATTTTCTTGCGCTTCAAAGTGCGTGTTGCCCTTGGCGATGTCGACTGTGCGAAATTTTCCAGCCCAAGGATAAATCTAAAAAAAAAATTTCACGGTGTATATTGATCAAAGAAGCGGTTGAAAACTCTTTAGGGGAGGCTAAGCTCAATAGGTTGCTGATGGCTAGCGCAGCCAATTCTGCCTCTACCTCATT
>ERZ1034365.152-NODE-152-length-38485-cov-3.624531_pt1 | contig 38485 bp, 32 predicted proteins | sample MGYA00520615_ERZ1034365 | MGnify/ENA primary metagenome ERZ1034365 (study PRJEB33736, sample SAMEA104284505) | Azolla filiculoides | biome: Urban; feature: Water surface; material: Ditch water | place: Netherlands | collected 2015-10-28 | depth 0-0.1 m ...
GGGTATTTTCGAAAACGCATCTACTTTAACTCAAGAAGATTTCAACCCAACAATTGGAGAAAATGATTTTGGTGTAAAAGTAGAATCAGTAGAAAAAGGTTCCGGAAAAGTTTCTATTGCCGATGCAGATATTGTAGTTTCTGGCGGACGCGGATTAAAAGGTCCTGAAAACTGGGGAATGATTGAAGAATTAGCATCAGTACTTGGAGCTGCAACTGCATGTTCAAAACCAGTTTCGGATTTAGGCTGGAGACCTCACGGAGAACACGTAGGACAAACCGGAAAACCAGTAGCTACCAATTTATACATCGCCATAGGAATTTCAGGAGCAATACAACACATTGCAGGAGTGAATTCATCTAAAGTAAAAGTAGTCATTAACAGCGATCCTGAAGCTCCTTTCTTCAAAGTAGCCGACTACGGAATAGTAGGTGATGCCTTTGAAATTGTGCCTAAATTAATTGAAAAATTAAAAGCATTTAAGGCTCAACATTCTTAATTTAAAATATTTTATTACCAATTATAGCTGCCAAAAATGAAGATAATCGTATCTTTGTTTTAGGTAGCTTTTTTGTTTGCTGTTTTTTGATTAAAATTGCACTTTTTCTCAGAAACCATAAACTCCTAAACAAAGCACCAAATACTTTTCATATAAAAAACATGAGCTTAGTTAAATTATCTATAAAAGGAATTTCTTACAGTCAAACTCAAAACGGAGCTTATGCATTGATTTTGAACGAAGTTGACGGCGAAAGAAAATTACCCATTGTCATCGGTGCTTTTGAGGCGCAGTCTATTGCTATTGCATTAGAAAAAGAAATAAAACCACCTCGTCCTTTGACACATGATTTATTCAAAAATTTTGCTGACCGGTTTGATATTGTAGTAAAACAAGTGATTATTCACAAATTAGTAGATGGTGTTTTTTATTCCAGCATCATTTGTGAAAGAGATAAAATTGAAGAAATAATAGATGCTCGTACTTCTGACGCTATTGCTTTGGCTTTGCGATTTAATGCTCCCATTTTTACCTATAAAAACATATTGGACAAAGCAGGAATTTATTTAAAAACAAACCTCAACGACAGTAATAAAGATTCTCAAGAAATTGACGACGTGCTTTCTAACCCTGAAACTTTTGGACAAGAAATAGAAAGTAATGAATCTGGCAGCACCTATTCTAAACACAGTTTAATTGAATTGAACGAACTACTTTCCCAAGCTGTTGAGCATGAAGATTACGAAAAAGCAGCAAAAATCCGAGACGAAATTTCAAAAAGAGAATCATAATAGTTTAATCCGTGATTTGTTTAATAATTTTATTCCTTAAACAAATTGATAAATTTAACGATTAAACAGTTTAACGATTAAACATAAATGAAGCAATATTTAGACTTAGTACAACACGTTATGCAAAACGGTTTTCAAAAAGGAGATCGGACAGGAACGGGAACAAAAAGTGTTTTTGGTTATCAAATGCGTTTTGATTTAAATGAAGGTTTTCCAATGGTAACCACCAAAAAACTACATCTAAAATCTATTATTTATGAATTGCTTTGGTTCTTGAAAGGTGATACAAATATCAAGTATCTTCAAGAAAACGGCGTTAAAATATGGGATGCTTGGGCTGATGCCAATGGAGATTTAGGCCCAGTTTACGGTCACCAATGGCGCAATTGGAACAGTGAAGAAATTGATCAAATTACCGAATTAATTACCGAATTAAAAACGAATCCAAACAGCCGAAGAATGCTGGTTTCAGCTTGGAACCCATCCGTTCTGCCTGATACCAAACTATCATTTGATGACAATGTAGCCAATAATAAAGCTGCGTTACCTCCGTGTCATGCGTTCTTTCAGTTTTATGTGGCTGACGGAAAATTGTCCTGCCAATTGTATCAACGTAGTTCCGATATATTCCTGTGAGTTCCTTTTAACATCGCTTCTTATGCTTTGCTAACAATGATGATTGCTCAAGTTTGTGAGTTAAAAGTAGGTGAATTTGTCCATACTTTTGGCGACGCACATATTTACAACAATCATTTTGAACAACTCGAATTACAATTATCGCGCGAACCAAAACCGCTTCCAAAGATGATTTTGAATCCGAAAATAAAAAACATTTTCGATTTTGATTTTGATGATTTCACTTTAGAAGGATACGATCCACATGCTGGCATTAAAGGCAGTGTTGCGGTATAATGATTCCGTCCAAAAATCAATCAAAAAAACTAATATAAAAAAAATCCGCTTTGCAGCGGATTTTTTTATGATTACAATAATAAAAGACTATTTTCTGCTCCTGCAAAATCATTCCAAATATAGGAATCTGATTCTGGCTCATTTACAAAAGCGCCATCTATAATATATTTAAATTCGTAAGATGTGTCTTTGTTTAAATCATACGTTACTTTAAAAGTACCGTTTTTTAATTTACTCATTGCTCCTTCTTCGGCGCTCCAGTTATTAAAATCTCCAACAACAGATACTGCGGCAGCATCCTTTGCATCTACTGAAAATGTAACTTTACAAACTGGTTTTGTTTTTATAAATTGTTTCTTTATTGACATAACTATTTCATTTTTAGATTTATGTGACAAAGAAAACAAAATCATTTGACCCCACAAAGAACCTAGAGAAGTTTTAGGATAATGACAAAAACTTCCTTAATTTTTAGCCGTATTCGTACTTTATAGCTTTAATATTTTGGTTTCCGAAATAAGAAATCCTTTTCGGACTAAATATTTAATAATCAAAAGAATGTCTTTTCAAAATAAACTTTACCTTTATAAACTAAAATAAAAGGCATGAAAAAAGAACAACACGAACAATATGAGTATGCTAGAAGACGAATTAAACAAAAAAAACGACTTTATTTTCATTTTGTTTTGTTACTCATTGGGAGTTTATTTTTATTTATAGCTCATAATTTTTTTGGTCTTGGCATCAATTCAGACTGGCACTTGTGGCTAATTACCTTATGGTTTTTTATATTCATTCTGCATTTTATAAAAGTGTACATTACAGATCGTTTTATGAATAAAAATTGGGAAAGAGATCAAATTGACCGCCTTGTTTCTTTACAACAAAAGAAAATTGATCAACTACAAACAAAAATAAGCGGAGAAACTTCAATATAAACACAAGAGAATATGATTGTAATGATTGCGGCAGTTGCCGAAAATGATGCCTTGGGAAAAAATAACGAATTAGTTTGGCACCTTCCAAATGATTTTAAAAGATTCAAAGCCCTTACCTCCGGACACCATATTATCATGGGAAGAAAAACATTTGAAAGTTTTCCAAAACCATTACCAAACAGAACCCATATCGTAATCACGAGACAAAAAGAGTATCAACCAGAAGGTTGCATTATTGTTGAAAGTATGGAAAAAGCAGTTGCTGTTTGCCCAGAAAATGAAGTTTCTTATATTATTGGCGGAGGAGAAATTTATAACTTAGGACTTCCGTTTACAGATAAAATCGAAATTACCAGAGTACATGGCATTTTTGAAGCCGATGCTTTTTTTCCAGAAATCAATCTTGAAGAGTGGGAAATAACAACATCCGAATTTAATGCTAAAGATGAAAAACATCTTCATGATTACACCTACGAAACTTTCGTTAGAAAATAAAAAAAAACATCCTAATTAAAGGATGTTTTTACAATGATTTGGGAATCAGCTTACTCTTGAAACAGTATTTGATAACATAAAATAAAAATCACAAATACTAATAAAACTCCAGAACTGAAGATTATCAGATTTGAAACTCTTTGAGAATACATCTCAAAGAAGCCTTTAATACCAAATACCACGAAGGTACTAAAGACGAAAAAAATTAAAATTTCCAAAAACAAATTTAATCCTAAGAACGTATTTTGCGCTTTAAATAAAGTACTATTCATAAAAATAACACCCTCAAAACAGCTTACAAGAACAAATGAGATAAGTAACGCAAGAACTATCCATTTGATTTGAGCTATTGACTCCCTATTAATCATTGAAGAATTTTTAAATTTCTATGTGGTAAAATTGAACAATAAAAACTTCACCCACAATACCCACTTTTAGTGATATTTCATTTATTTTTCATTTTTATTTTTTTCTGCTAAAAACAACTACTTACTATTTAAAATAAAGTTTTCCTCAAGCAACAAAACCCATTTATAATTTATACACTTTATAGTATATTTGTACAAATAAAAAAAATGTCTGAAAAAATTACTCCCTATAAAAATTCCTCTCTAGGAAAAAAAGAGCAAGTAGCTCAAATGTTTGATACCATTTCCGGAAATTACGATAATTTAAATCGCGTTATATCTTTTGGAATTGATGTGAAATGGCGCAAAAAAGTCTTGAAAATGGTTTCTAAAACGAATCCAAAAACAATCCTGGATATTGCTACCGGAACTGGAGATTTAGCCATATTGATGGCACAAACCAATGCAGAAAAAATTATTGGATTAGATATTTCTGCAGGAATGCTTGAAGTAGGAAAGAAAAAAATTGAGGCAAAAAACCTATCTAATACCATAGAAATGGTTCTGGGAGATTCTGAAAAAATGCCCTTTGAAGACAACTATTTTGATGCTATCACTGTCGCTTTTGGTGTTAGAAACTTTGAAACACTTGAAAAAGGATTAGCTGAAATCTTAAGAGTATTAAAACCAAACGGCTTATTTGTAATACTTGAAACTTCGGTGCCAGATAAAACGCCGTACAAACAAGGATACTCTTTTTACAGTAAAAACATCCTTCCGCTTATTGGAAAATTATTTTCTAAAGACAATGTAGCCTATGGTTATTTGTCGGAATCTGCCGCTGCATTTCCTTATGGAGAAGCTTTAAACAATATTTTGAGAAAAATTGGGTTTATAGATGTTATTGCGTTGCCACAAACATTTGGTGTAGCAACTATCTATTCAGCTTCCAAGAAATAATATGAAAAAAATTGTCTTTTTACTCCTGCTTTCCTTAACTACTAAAGGACATGCTCAGTTTACTAAAAGTATATTCAGCAAAGATCCAATTATCAATCTGGAAACATGGCAGCAGCAAAGACTTTATTTTGGATTTTATTTGGGATTCAATTCCTATGATTTTAAGATGGATTACAAAACAGTTGGACCCGATATTCAGGTAAAAAAAACAACTGGATTTAATGTGGGACTTGTTGCTGATTTGAAACTTCAGGAATACATCAACTTGAGGTTTGAGCCTGGGCTTTATTACACAAAAAGAGATTTATATTACCCGAATTTTACCACCGAAAATGATGCGTTGAGAGAAGTAAACAGCACTTATCTTCATTTTCCTTTATTATTAAAATTCTCCTCTTTAAGAACAGGAAATGTTCGTCCGTATTTATTAGGAGGAGTTTCGGCAACTTTAAATTTATCCAGCAATTCAAAATCTTTAGATGATAATTTAGAGCAACGCTTTAGAGTAAAAGCATGGACACCCAATTATGAATTGGGTTTTGGTATTGATATTTTTTCGGAATATTTTATTTTTTCACCATCAATTAGAGGTGTTTTCGGGCTTAATGATGAATTAATTCGGGATAAAGATCCGGCAAGTCCTTGGACAGGTAACATCGAATCGATGAAATCGAGGGCTATTTTTATCAATTTTACGTTTCACTAAAAGGATTCATAACCGTTTTTTATTCTGATAAAAAGCAAATTACCTTCTAAATTCGCTCAAAATAATTGCAGTGGCTGTAGCTACATTTAAACTTTCCGTTTTTTGAAGATTTCCAAAACGAGGAATCGTAAGCCTATTTTGAACTAATTGCTCTAATTCACTCGAAATTCCGTTGGCTTCATTACCCATAATAATGATTCCTTCTTGAGGCAAATTACATTTATATATGTTTTCACCATCCATAAAAGTACCAAAAACCGGAAGTTTTGTTTGAGCAATAAACCCATTCAAATCAACATAATTCACATTAACTCTCGTAATGGATCCCATGGTGGCTTGAACTACTTTTGGATTATAAATATCAACCGTTTCTTTAGAACATATTAATTGCTCTATACCAAACCAATCACACAATCGTAATATGGTACCTAAATTTCCCGGATCGCGAATACTATCTAAAGCCAGGATTAATCCTGACTCGATTATTGCTTTTTCTTGCGGCATTTTAAAAATAGCCAAGCAAGAATTGGGAGTCGTCAATGCACTAATTTTTTTTAATTCACTATCAGAAATCAACGTTTTATTGGCAGCAATAACTTCTTCAAAATCGTCTTGGATAGTGTACAAATGTTCCAGTTCAAAGTTAGATTGTACTAACTCTTGAATACACTTTACGCCTTCGGCAAAAAACAATTGATTGGCAATTCGCTGTTTTTTTTGATGTAAACCCGATATAAACTTTATTTGGTTTTTACTAAGCATAAAATAATGTACTTTTGAATTAAATATTTTAGAAACTTGAAAAAGAATTCCACAAAAATAACAGCATTTCTTCTAATTGCAATACTAATTTGCGCATGTAATGCTGTAAAAAGAGTTCCTGATGGCAAAAAACTGCTTATTAAAAATCAAATTTCAGTAAATAATAAAAAGATTACAGACGAAAATGTTTTCAATCAGCTGTATCAAAAACCGAATGGAACCTTATTAGGATTTCGTTTGCGATTGAACATGTACAACATGGCAAATCTAAATCCGGATTCTACTTACCAAGCAAAATTCACCAATAATCCCGGCAAATATGAACGTCAATCTAAATGGCTTTCATCGAAACAAGTGGATCGATTAGGGAAATCTTTTTTTTATCATGGCATACATGACTTTCTAAAAAAAACAGGAGAACCACCCGTAATTATTGATCAAACAAAAACAGACAAATCCCTGTTACGATTAAAATATTATTATTTTAACAACGGCTTTTTTAATGTCACTACCAATTATGAAATGGATTCGATAAGTGCCAAAAAAGCAAAAATTAAATATGCTATAACTACCGGAAAAGCATATACTTTAGATACAATAAAAACAACTATTGCAACTCCAGTATTAGACTCCTTGTATGAAGTTAATAAATCTAATACGTTCTTGAAATCCGGAAATCAGTACAAAACAGAAGATTTTGAAGAAGAAAAAAATAGAATCACCACGAATTTCAGAAACAACGGTGTTTATTATTTTCAACCTAATTATGTGACTTTTGATATTGACACAATCAAAAAAGTGAATCAGGCTAATATTGATTTAATCATAAACAATTATTCGTATCAGGAAAGGGATTCCAGCAGAACAGAGCCTTTTAAAATGTATAAAATAAGTGATGTCAATATCTACACGGATTATTCTCCTTCGGATAAAGATTTAAAAATTACAGACAGCACAACTTTTAATAATTTTAATCTCTACAGCAAAGAAAAATTAAAATACAAACCACACGCTATTACGGACGCTATTTTTATTACCAAAGGAACCTTGTTTGCTGATTATAAAACGGTGCTGACAACTCGTTATTTGAACAATCTTAAAGTTTTTAATTATCCGTCGATACAATATGAAGTGGATAAAAGAGACACAACAGCTCAATCCCTGATTGCAAAAATATATTTAACACCCAGAAAAAAATACAGCTTCAATACCACATTTGACGTCACACATTCTAACATCCAAGATTTTGGAATCGGAGCGAGTGTTTCCGAAACTGTTCGAAATATATTCAACGGAGCCGAAACTTTAGAAATTGCTACACGTGTAAATATTGGATCCTCAAAAGATTTAGCCAATCCGAACAATACTTTTTTTAACGTTTCAGAATACGGAGTTGATTTAAAATTGAATTTTCCGAGGATTTTTATGCCTTTCAACACCGAAAAAATCATTCCAAAAAGCATGATTCCGTCAACACTCATTACAACTGGTTTTGCCAAACAAAGAAATATTGGTTTAGATAAAGAAAATTTTACCGGCGCATTATCGTATAATTGGAATCCTAAGAGAAATAACACGGCCCGATTCGACCTCTTCAACGCTCAATTTGTTAGGAATCTGAATCCTAAAAACTATTTCAATGTATACAGTTCTTCCTATGATGCTTTGAACAAAATAGGAAAATCCTACAATCAAAACGCTCTTTATTTTGACAACATTGATGATAAAAATTTAATTATAGAATCAGGAACAAAAGGTTTTACAAGCGATGTTTTATCAGGAAATACAGCCTTAAAATCAACAGATGCAGAATATCAAGCCGTAGAAAGTATAGAAGAAAGAAGAATTCGACTTACCGAAAATGATTTTATTCTCGCCAGCAGTTTCACCTTTACCAAAACAACCAAAAAGGATTTATTAGACAATAATTTTTATTTGTTTAGGACTAAAATTGAGTCAGCCGGCTCAATACTATCGTTAATTTCGAATACAGGAAACCTTTCTAAGAATCAAAACGGGAATTATGAAATATTCAATTTAGAATATTCAGAATACCTCAAAACAGAATTTGATTATATTAAACATTGGGATTTGACCAAAGAAAAAGTATTTGCAATAAGAACCTTTTTTGGAATTGCAATTCCTTTTGGCAACTCAGATTATATTCCGTTTTCACGAAGTTACTATTCCGGAGGTTCAAATGACAACAGAGCTTGGCAACCATACGGCTTAGGTCCGGGAAGTACTGGCGCCATCAATGACTTTAATGAGGCCAATATGAAAATTGCTATCAGCGGAGAATTTAGATTTAAAGTTTTTGGCAGTCTTAAAGGAGCATTGTTTGCCGATGCGGGCAACATTTGGAATGTACTTGATAATGTTGTGGATGAAAAAGCAACTTTTACAGGATTTAAAGATTTAAAAGATATCGCATTAGGAACTGGATTTGGTTTGCGCTATGATTTAAGTTTTTTTGTCATTCGCTTTGATTTAGGATTTAAAACCTACAATCCAGCCTATGAAAATGGAGACAGATGGTTTAAAGAATATAATTTTGGGCATTCAGTTTTAAATTTTGGAATAAATTATCCGTTCTAATGCTAATTAATTCTTATTTTTGCAAACTAAAAACTAAAAAAACAATTTAAATAAATTACAATGGCACACAACATAAAACCGGGCGTAGCTACAGGAGACCAAGTACAGGAAATTTTCAATTATGCAAAAGAAAAAGGTTTTGCACTTCCAGCTGTAAATGTTACAGGATCAAACACAATCAACGGTGTTCTTGAAACAGCAGCAAAACTAAATGCTCCAGTTATTATTCAATTCTCTAACGGAGGAGCACAATTTAATGCAGGAAAAGGACTTTCTAATGCAGGTGAAAAAGCAGCTATCGCTGGTGGAATCGCTGGAGCCTTACATATTCACACATTGGCAGAAGCTTACGGAGCAACTGTAATTTTACATACTGACCACTGTGCAAAAAAATTATTACCTTGGATTGACGGTTTATTAGATGCATCTGAAAAACATTTTGCTGAAACAGGAAAACCATTGTTTTCTTCTCACATGATTGATTTATCAGAAGAGCCAATCGAAGAAAATATCGAAATCTGTAAAGGATATTTGGCTAGAATGAGCAAAATGGGAATGACATTAGAAATCGAACTTGGAATCACAGGTGGTGAAGAAGATGGTGTTGACAACTCTGATGTTGACAGTTCAAAATTATATACTCAACCTTCTGAAGTATCTTATGCTTACGAAGAATTATCAAAAGTAAGTCCTAAATTCACAATTGCAGCTTCTTTTGGAAACGTTCATGGTGTTTACAAACCAGGAAATGTAAAATTGACTCCAAAAATCTTAAAAAATTCTCAAGATTACGTTCAAGACAAATTCAAAACAGGATCAAATCCAGTTGATTTTGTTTTCCACGGTGGATCAGGTTCTACTTTAGAAGAAATTAGAGAAGCTATTGGTTACGGTGTTGTAAAAATGAACATTGATACCGACTTACAATTTGCATTTACTGAAGGTATTCGTGATTATATGGTTAAAAACATTGAGTACTTAAAAACTCAAATTGGTAACCCAGAAGGATCTGACGTTCCAAACAAAAAATATTACGACCCAAGAAAATGGTTACGTGAAAGTGAAGTTACATTCAACGCAAGACTTGAGCAAGCTTTTGCTGACTTGAATAACGTAAATACTCTATAATTTTAGATTTAAGTGTTTAGAGTTTTGATTTTATAATGAAGTCAAACTTTAAATTTTAAATCCATTTTAAAAAATAGATTTCGGATTCGTTCCGAAATCTATTTTTTAATCTAAAATCTAAATCTACATTCTAAAATTTAAAAAATGGCTTGGTTTAAAAGAAAAGAAAAAGGAATTACTACTGCTACCGAAGACAAAATGGATGTTCCAAAAGGTCTGTGGTATAAGTCTCCAACTGGAAAAATCATTGATGCCGATGAACTTGCACGTAATTTATATGTAAGTCCTGAAGATGATTTTCATGTCAGAATTGGAAGTGACACTTATTTTGAAATTTTATTCGACAATAATGAATTTGTGGAATTAGACAAAAACATGACTTCTAAAGATGCTTTACATTTTGTGGATACCAAAAAATATGCAGATCGATTGAAAGATGTCATGGAAAAAACCAAACTTAAAGACGCTGTGCGTACTGGAGTTGGTAAATCTAAAGGTAAAGACGTTGTGATCTGTTGTATGGATTTTGCTTTTATTGGAGGTTCAATAGGAGGCGTTGTTGGAGAAAAAATAGTACGTGGAATTGACCATGCTATCAAAAACAAAATGCCTTTTGTAATGATTTCTAAATCTGGTGGAGCTCGTATGATGGAGGCAGCCAATTCTTTGATGCAACTGGCAAAAACATCTGTTAAGTTGGCACAACTTGCTGAAGCTAAATTACCTTATATTTCATTGTGTACAGACCCTACAACGGGAGGAACAACCGCTTCTTACGCTATGCTTGGAGACATTAACATCTCTGAACCTGGTGCTTTAATCGGATTTGCCGGACCTAGAGTCGTGAGAGATACCACAGGAAAAGATTTACCGGAAGGCTTTCAAACTGCAGAGTTTCTTCTTGAACATGGTTTCTTAGACTTTATCACACCAAGAAAAGAATTGAAAGACAAGATTAACTTGTATATTGATTTAATTCAAAACAACAATATTAGATAAATTGAAATCCCGAGCAATCGGGATTTTTTTTGGTTTCAATATTTTAAGCAGTAAATAAAAATGCTCCAGAAAAATATAATTTCTGGAGCATTTTTATTTACTTATTATCATTACATTCCCGTCCTGATGGCTTCAACAGGGTCTAGTTTTGAAGCGGTTATCGCTGGTAATATTCCTGATATTAACCCAATTATAGCTGCTAATCCCGTTCCTAAAAGAATATTTCCCATTCCCAAAACAAATTCAAAATCTAATACTTTTGTCAAAACAACGGAAATTATCCAAACTAAAAACAAACCAATAATTCCGCCTATTACAGAAAGTATTATTGCTTCAAACAGAAACTGGAACAATATAAATCGATTTTTAGCGCCCAACGACTTTTGGATTCCTATTAAATTTGTACGCTCTTTTACAGAGACAAACATAATATTAGCAATCCCAAAACCTCCTACAAGCAAAGAAAATCCACTGATTACCCATCCTACTAAATTCATTTGCCCCACAATACCGTCAATCAAATCAGTGAATCCAGACAAGACGTTAATGAAGAAATTATCCATTTCATCCGTTTTCATTCCTCTATAATTCCTTAATTTTTGGGCAATTTCGGCTTTAAAAGCATCCATGTCAATCCCTTTTTGAGGCTTTATGAGAATCACTGGCGTCATCGCATCATTATTATCGCCATATAATCTTCTTAAAAAATTAACTGGTATATAAACCGAAGTATCATTACTATCACCAAACATTTCGGCTCCTTGCTTTTTCAACATTCCAATAACTGTAAAACGTTGTCCATACAAGCGAATGTTTTTACCTATTGGTTCGCTTTCGCCAAAAAGCCCTTTAGCAATTTCGTATCCCAAAACAATTACGGCAGCCCCAGAATTTGACTCGGATTCGTTATAAAACCTTCCTTTTTCAAACTCAAGACCTTGAATTTCTATAAATTCATGAGAAACAGGAACAATATTTACGTCACTCACAGATTCAGATTCAAATTTCATGGATTCTCTGTTTACAAAGAACTGAAATGCCATTTGGTCTAAATCATTAACAGAACTTTTCAAGTATTCATACTCATCATACTTAACATCCGGAAACTGTTCTCTTTTCCATTGCGGTATTTCGGAAGGACCAAAAGAAAATCGCATCAAATAAATGGTATTTTTATCTAAGCTGCTCAAGTCTTTTTTTATTTTTCGATCTAAAGAATCAACTGCAGCCAAAACTGCTATAATCGAAAAAATACCAATGGTAACTCCTAATAAAGAAAGTAAAGTTCTCAATTTATTGTTGCGTAATGCATTCATTGCAAAACCAAAACTCTCTTTTAATAACCGAAGATAGACCAACATATACTTTAAATTTGTGTTAAGGTAAATTTCTATAAATTTTATTCAAAAACCTAATAAAAATCCACATACACATTGGTGTGATTTTTTAAAATAATGTTACACAAATTGATTGAATTTTATAATCAAAAAAAAACTATTTTTGCACTTTATAATTTTAACTACACGATGAGTACAACTAAAACAATTCAATCCGCATTAATTTCAGTATTTTCAAAAGAAGGTCTTGAGCCAATAGTACAAAAACTACATTCACAAAACGTTACTTTATATTCTACTGGCGGAACCGAAGATTTCATAAAAAACTTAGGAATTCCTGTAATCCCAGTTGAAGACGTTACTTCTTACCCATCTATTCTTGGGGGTAGAGTAAAAACATTGCATCCAAAAGTTTTTGGAGGAATATTAAACCGTCAAGACAACGAAAGTGATGTGCAACAAATGCAGGAATACAACATTCCACAGATTGATTTAGTAATTGTTGATTTATACCCATTCGAAAAAACAGTTGCTTCAGGAGCAAGTGAAGAAGATATTATTGAAAAAATAGATATTGGTGGTATTTCCTTAATTCGTGCTGCCGCAAAAAACTTTAAAGACACCGTAATTGTAGCCTCAGTAGATGAATACAGTTTACTTTTGGACTTAATTACCAATCAAAACGGAGCGACAACTCTTGCAGACAGAAAATTATTAGCTACAAAAGCTTTTCATGTTTCTTCTCATTACGATGGTGCCATTTTTAATTATTTCAATACTGACGAAACTATTTATAAAGAAAGTATTGCTAATGGTCAAATCTTACGATATGGAGAAAACCCGCATCAAAAAGGATTTTTCTTTGGTGACTTTGAAGCTATGTTCAATAAAGTACACGGAAAAGAATTATCATACAACAATTTACTTGATGTAGATGCTGCCGTGAATTTAATTAATGAATTCAAAAACGACGGTCCAACTTTCGCTATTTTGAAACACAACAATGCTTGTGGATTAGCCAGCAGAAATACGATTAGCGAAGCCTATTTAGCTGCTTTGGCTTGTGACCCAACTTCGGCTTTCGGAGGTGTTTTGATTGCAAATACAAAAATTGATGTTGCAACAGCAACCGAAATAAATAAATTATTCTGCGAAGTAGTTATCGCGCCATCTTATGATGCTGAAGCTATTGCTATTTTGGAAGAAAAGAAAAACAGAATTATTTTAATTCAAAATGAAGTCGCTTTACCACAAAAACAAGTTCGTACTTGCCTAAACGGAATTTTAGTTCAAGAAAGAAACAATATCACTGACAATAAAGCAGACTTAAAGACCGTTACTACAACAGCTCCTACTGAACAAGAAATTGAAGATTTGATTTTTGCTTCGAAAGTTTGTAAAAACACCAAATCGAATACGATTGTTTTTGCAAAAAACGGAACCTTAATTTCATCTGGAACAGGACAAACTTCTCGTGTTGATGCTCTGTTGCAAGCGATTGAAAAAGCAAAAACTTTTGGTTTTGACTTACATGGTGCTTCAATGGCAAGTGATGCCTTCTTCCCTTTCCCTGATTGTGTTGAGATTGCAAAAAACGCAGGAATAACAGCTGTAATTCAGCCCGGAGGTTCTATTAAAGACCAATTAAGCATTGATTATTGTAACGAAAATAAACTTGCAATGGTATTTACAGGAACACGTCATTTTAAACATTAATTTGTTTAACTTTGCACATTACATATTTTTAACGTTTTAAACCCTTAAAAAACTTATGGGATTTTTTGATTTCATGACCGAGGATATTGCGATAGACCTTGGTACCGCTAACACTTTAATCATTCATAATGATAAAGTTGTAATTGACAGCCCATCTATAGTTGCCCGAGACAGAGTTTCGGGAAAAATCATTGCTGTTGGTAAAGAAGCCAACATGATGCAGGGTAAAACACATGAAAACATTAAGACGATAAGACCTTTGAAAGATGGTGTAATTGCAGATTTTGATGCTTCCGAAAAAATGATAAGTATGTTTATAAAAAGCATACCTGCATTGAAAAAAAGAATGTTTACTCCCGCATTACGAATGGTTGTTTGTATCCCTTCGGGCATTACCGAAGTGGAAATGAGAGCTGTAAAAGAGTCTTGTGAAAGAGTAAACGGTAAAGAAGTTTATTTGATACACGAACCTATGGCTGCGGCTATTGGTATTGGTATTGACATCATGCAACCTAAAGGAAACATGATTGTTGATATTGGTGGAGGAACAACTGAAATTGCTGTAATTGCATTAGGCGGAATTGTATGTGACAAATCGGTAAAAATTGCCGGTGACGTATTTACAAATGACATTGTATATTACATGCGTACCCAACACAACCTTTTTGTTGGAGAAAGTACTGCTGAGAAAATAAAAATACAAATTGGAGCTGCTATCGAAGATTTAGAAACCCCTCCAGAAGACATGTCTGTTCAAGGTAGAGATTTATTGACAGGAAAACCAAAACAAGTAGAAGTTTCATACAGAGAAATTGCAAAAGCATTAGACAAATCTATTCAAAGAATTGAAGATGCTGTAATGGAAACTTTATCGCAAACACCTCCAGAATTAGCAGCGGATATCTACAATACAGGAATTTATCTTGCAGGTGGAGGATCAATGTTAAGAGGACTTGATAAAAGAATTTCACAAAAAACAGATTTACCTGTTTACATTGCCGAAGATCCATTAAGAGCAGTAGTTAGAGGAACCGGAATGGCACTTAAAAACATTGTGAAATTTAAAAGTATTTTGATTAAGTAATACGTTTTTCTAAGTTCGTTTGGCATCAGATTTGAGGCCCAATACAACAATTAGATTCTAAATAAAACAACAATCATTTACATTATACATTTAAGAAATGCAGCAAATATTTAATTTTATTTTTAAAAACAGTAATCGTTTACTGTTTTTGCTGCTTTTAGGCATTTCGTTAGCCCTTACTATTCAATCCCACTCTTTTCACAGAAGTAAAATAATTAGTTCTGCTAATTTTTTGAGCGGTGGTGTTTATGAAAAAGTAAATAATATCAATGAATATTTAAATTTAAGAACACAAAATGATGCGCTTGCTCTAGAAAATGCAAATCTAAAAAGTCTTCTGTTTAATAAAAAAGACACTACTCAAATAAAAAAATTAGACAGTTTAAAAGGCGTAAAACCTTCAGACATTATTGTTTCAAAAGTGATACACAATTCTTATAATGTTTATGAAAATTATTTGACCTTAAATTCAGGACAACTACAAGGTGTAAAACCAGACATGGGAGTGATTAATAGTTTAGGAATTGTAGGGATTGTTGACAACACTTCGGCACACTATGCTACTGTTATCAGTATTTTAAATAAAAAATCCCTTATTAACGCTAAGATTAAGAAATCAGACCATTTTGGTTCTTTAACTTGGGACGGAAAAAGTACCGGTTATGTACAACTAATCGATGTTCCTAGATTAGCCACCATCCGAAAAGGAGACACTATTGTAACTGGAGGTCAATCTGTTATCTTTCCTGAAAATATTAATATTGGAACTATTGAAAGAATTTATACAGACGAAGAAACTCATTATTATAAAATAGAGGTTAAATTATTTAATGACATGACAAACCTAGGTCACGTGTACATCATTAAAAGTAAAAACCGAGAAGAACTTATTAATTTAGAAAAGAGAGAAAAAGATGAATAGCGCATTGTTAGTCAATATTTTTCGGTTTGTTTTGCTTTTGGCAACTCAAATTATTGTTTTCAACAACATGAATTTTTTTGGATTCATTAGTCCGTTTCCTTACGTGTTATTTATCATTTTATATCCTGTAAACGGAAACAAATCAGGACTTCTTTTGGCAAGTTTTTTGTTAGGACTGATCATGGATATGTTTAGTAATTCAGGAGGAATTCATGCTACAGCTTGTTTAGCTTTAGCTTATTTCAGACCTTTTTTATTTAAATTCTCCTTTGGTCTAAGTTATGAGTACCAAACTGTAAAATTAAATGATGTTTTAACTCCGGAGCGATTTTCGTTTATTTTACTATCCGTTGTCATACATCACCTTGTTTTGTTCATATTAGAAGCCTTCCAATTTAGCTTTTTCTGGGACATTCTACTAAGAACGGTACTGAGTACTGTTTTCACAATTATTATTTGTATCATTATAATATATCTTATTAAGCCAAACAAAAGATGAGAAAAGTCTTGCTGCCTTCCTTAATTATCATCGCAGCATCATTGCTCGTGATACGGATATTTTATTTGCAAGTTATTAATGATTCCTTCAAATTAAAATCAGACAATAATGCCATTAAAATAAAATATGATTATCCCGAAAGAGGATATATATATGATCGTAACGGAAAATTATTAGTCGCCAATCAAGCTTCTTATGACATCATGGTAATTCCCCGTGAAGTAAAGAATACCGATACTTTAGAATTTTGTCAATTATTAAACATCACTAAAGAAGATTTTATTAAAAAAATAGAAAAAGCAAAAATCTACAGTCCAAGATTGCCTTCTGTTTTTTTACCACAATTAAATAAAAGTGAATTTGCCGCTTTTCAGGAAAAAATCAGAAAATTTGAAGGCTTCTATTTTCAAAAGCGTTCGCTTCGTGATTATGAAGTAGATTTTGGCGCCAACATTTTTGGTTTCATCACTCAAGTTAATGAAAAAATAGTGGCAAAAAATCCATACTACAACAGTGGTGATTTGATAGGAAAACAAGGGGTTGAACAAAGCTACGAAGAAATTTTACGAGGAATAAAAGGCGTTAAATACATTCAAAAAGACAAATACAACCGAGAAATTGGCTCTTTCAAGGAAGGAAAATACGATACAATTGCTGTACAAGGAGAAGATATAAACCTGACTATTGATGCCGAACTTCAAAAATATGGTGAAGAATTAATGATTAATAAAAGAGGTGGAATTGTTGCTATTGAACCTAAAACAGGTGAAATCTTAGCACTTGTTACCGCTCCTTCTTACGATCCTTCGATATTAGTAGGACGAAAAAGATCAAAAAATTATACTGAATTGTATCGGGATTCAATTGCTAAACCGCTTTATGATCGCGGATTACTAGCCGAGTATCCTCCAGGTTCCCCTTTTAAAATATTAACAGGTCTGGTTGCTTTACAAGAAGGCGTTGTCAACGAGCAAACAACTTTCATGTGTCATCACGGATTTAGCTATGCCAGAGGACGTTTTATGGGATGTCACGGCTTTGGACCACATCAATTACATAATGGAATTTATAATTCCTGTAACACTTATTTTGCAAGTGCATACATGCTAACCATAAATAAATACGCCAAACCTGCTTATGCGGTAGATGTCTGGAGTAATCACGTTAAAAGTTTTGGTCTGGGCCAATTTATGGGCTATGACTTACCAACAGGTAAAAAAGGAAAAGTTCCGGATTCTAAAACATACAAACGTATTTATCCTAATGGTGGTTGGAGAAGCACAACAATTGTATCAAATGCTATTGGGCAAGGAGAAGTATTAATGACTCCTATTCAACTTGCCAATATGATGGCAACAGTTGCTAATGAAGGATATTATTATACGCCTCACATCATAAAAAAAATAGAGGGAGAAAAAATTGACAAGAAGTTCACAACTAAGCATGTCACTACCATTGATAAAAAATATTTCAAACCCATGATTAGTGGTCTATTTGATGTTTATAATCTAGGAACAGCTTATTATTTGAAAGTCGAAGGAATTGATATTTGTGGAAAAACAGGAACTGCAGAAAATTTCGCTAAAATTGATGGAAAAAGAACACAACTGGAAGATCACTCTATATTTGTAGCTTTTGCACCTAAAGATAATCCCAAGATTGCTATCGCTATCATGGTAGAAAATGGTGGATTTGGAGCTACAATTGCAGGTCCAATTGCGAGTTTAATGATTGAAAAATACTTAAGACATAAAATCACCAGAACCGATTTAGAAACCAGAATCTTAAATAAAAGTTTACAAGGCGAGTATGCTAAACTCGGTGGTCTCTCTGAAACTGTAAAAGCACAAATGAGAAAACAAGATTCTATTTTGAAAAGCAAAACTGTTATTCGAAAAGTAAAAATAGACACAACAAAACAAAAACAACAATAAGCTATTCTTTCAAATGAAAAACCAAAGCATAACGAATAATCTTGACTGGACATGTGTCATTATCTATAGTGTATTGGTACTATTAGGATGGTTAAACATTTACTCTTCCTCGCTTTCTTCTATGGAAGGGACTTCAGACAAGCAGCTTATATTTATCATATTAACTATTCCGTTAATTTTGATTGTACTTTATGTCGATGGTAAATTCTATGAAAAATATGCCTCCATCATATTTGGAATATCATTATTATCCTTGGCGGGTCTTTTTGTGTTCGGAAAGACTATTGCAGGACAACGTTGTTGGTATGGTTTTGGAAGTTTCACATTACAACCTTCAGAATTTGCAAAAGCAGCAACCGCATTGGCTTTAGCAAAATACTTAAGTGATACACAAATCAATCTTAAAGATGTCAACAGACAAATTCAAGCTTTGGCTATTGTATTTTTGCCCGTATTACTCATATTACCTCAACCCGATCCGGGAAGCGCATTGATTTATAGTGTTTTCATTATTGTTTTATACCGCGAAGGTCTTCCTGCTTGGTATGTCTGGACAGGTTTTATTACGATTCTTTTATTTGTCATGACGCTATTATTAGAACCACAATATGTGATTCTAATTGCTTTATTAGTATTGGTTATCATTCATTTCAAATCCAGATTAGGAGATAGAAATATTGTTTTGAGCGGAATCCTTTTCGTCTTAATTTCCGGCTTTGTTTTGTCGGTAAATTATGTATTTGAAAATGTTTTCAAACAACATCACAGAGACCGTTTCAATATTTTATTAGGAAAAACGGTAGACATGAAAGGGATTGGATACAATACCAATCAATCTGAAATAGCCATCGGATCCGGTGGTTGGATTGGAAAAGGCTTTCTGGAAGGAACACAAACCAAAGGCGGTTTCGTACCCGAACAACACACCGATTATATCTTCACGACCGTTGGTGAAGAATGGGGCTTTGTAGGCTCTTTAATTGTTATTGCACTATTTGTGGGCTTATTTCTTCGTGTTATCTATTTGGCCGAAAGGCAAAAAACAAAATTCAGCCGCGTATATGGCTATTGTGTTGCAGGAATTTTATTTATTCATTTCTTTGTAAACATTGCCATGGTAGTGGGAATTTTTCCAACAATTGGAGTACCGCTACCCTTCTTTTCGTATGGAGGTTCAGGACTTTGGGGCTTTACAATACTCCTTTTTATTTTCCTAAAAATGGATGCAAATAAAGTAAATGAATGGTAGAATCTATCTAACTTCCTTTCTTTAGAGCTAAATCCTGCTATTCATTTCAAGTTTTTTGTCTCGTTAAAGTTTTTATTATTTTCTCAAGAGCTTCCTTTGGTCGCTTTGACAAAACATAAAAACTAACAAACGAGCCTTCAAAAGCTTTCCATTTCTATCAGGGCTACATATAAATCCACCTTTACCATTCTCTTTTTTAATTTTATCTAAATCACGTTATTTTAGACAAATTAATATGTTCTAAATAAAAACGCTCCATAAATTCGATTTGAATTTATGGAGCGTTTAACTTTCTATTATTAAATTTTTCTATCCTTTTTTAAAAGAAAATTTAATTATGATTTAGCTAATTTATCTTTTTTAAATTTAACTGGAATGGCTTTTTTCACAATCCCTTTCGCTTGTAAATCATCCAATACATTTAGTGCTTCTTCCACATAAATATCTTTTGATAAAGCTTCATGCCAACGTTCTCTTTTTTCTTTTAAAGCAGCATCTTTAGCCATTATTTCTTGTTCAGAAGGCAAAGAAGTGAATTTCAATTCGTTTTTATAATCCAATATAGGTTTATATTTTTTTGCTTTTCCTTCAATTTCAGTTTGAGCCAATTTAAATTTGTCAATATTCAAACTATAAACATTCTCTTCACTTCGGCTATCAATCCATTTTGCGTTATCTTCAACCAATTGAAATTGTTGATTTTGAGCAATTCTGTTTTTACTGTTGGCAATCGCTTGATTAAAATTCGAGTTCTTAGTCCAAACCTTATAATCGGCCTGATCAATTTTATCCCAAGGCATTGCATTTTCTACATCACGCTCTCCCATTTTCAAATACGCATAACGGTCCGGCATAACAATATCACTGCTTACACCTTCTAATTGTGTTGAACCACCGTTGATTCTATAAAACTTTTGAGTCGTAGTTTTTAAAGCGCCTAAATCGCCCACAGAACTACTACGCACAAATTGATTCAAGTCAATTACATTTTGAACCGTTCCTTTACCATACGTTTGTTTACTTCCGATGATGATTCCTCTTTTATAATCCTGAATCGCTGCCGCTAAAATCTCTGAAGCCGAAGCCGAAAAACTATTAACCATAATCACTAATGGTCCGTCCCATTCGATTTTTTTATCTCTGTCGTATAAAACTTCTTTATTTCTACCAGCTGACTTGATTTGTACAATTGGACCATCTTCGATAAATAAACCGGCAATATCTACCACAGTCGATAAAGATCCGCCGCCATCATCACGAACATCAAGAACAATTCCGTTCACACCCGCTTTTTTCAATCTGTCAACTTCAATGGCGATGTCTTTTCCGGCATCTCTTCCATCTTTATTTTCAAAATCGATATAAAATTTAGGCAAATAAATCACGCCGTACTTTAATCCGTTTTTATTAACAATGCTTGATTTTGCATACGTTTCTTCAATTTCAACAATGTCTCTTATAATAGAAATCACCGTTATAGTACCGTCTACTTTTTTTACAGTAAGACGAACTTCAGTACCTTTTGGTCCCTTAATTTTTTTAACCACATCGTCTAAACGCATTCCAACAACATCAACCGGTTCTTTGTCGCCTTGAGCCACTTTCATAATCAAATCACCCGATTCTAATTGTTTTCCTCTCCAAGCCGGCCCTCCTGAAATCAATTCTGAAATTTCAGTATAATCATTTTTCTTTTGAAGACGCGCCCCGATTCCTTCCAATTTACCGCTGATGCTCACATCAAAACGTTCTTTTTCTTCGGGAGCTAAATAGTTTGTATGCGGATCAAAACGAGCGGTAATTGAATTGATATATACCGAAAACCAATCATTTCGATCTAAATCTTTTATAAAACCGAAATACTCATCCAATGACTTAGCAGAACTTTCTCTGGTTTCTTTTTCTAATTCTGCAAAAGTTTTAGTTTTACCGGTTTCAACAGCTGTATTTTTAGTTTTATCGTAATAACTCTGGTCAAATTGTTCCCCTTCTTTAACTTGTACGACAGGTTCTTTTACCGATTTATCAACCCCAGTTTTATTCTTATTATCTTGCATTTCCATACGGTCTACCAATGAAGAAAGTGTAGACAATTTAATTTGCTTACGCCATTTGTCTTTTAGTTCGGCTGTAGTTTTAGCATAAGGCGCTTTTTCATAATCAGTATTGAAACTTTCGTCAATAGTGTAATCAAATGGTTTGCTCAAAACTGATTTGTAAATCAATTTTCCTTCTTCCATTCTTTGCATCAATCTATCGTATGCAAGATTAAAGAAAGTCAAATCTTTGTTGATTAATTGATCATCTAAATCGGTTTCATATTTTGCAAATTCGTCAATATCCGATTGCAGAAAAAATCGCTTCGAAGGATCTAATGCCTGAATAAAATCTTTGTAAACTCCTTTAGAAAAAGCATCATCAATAACCGCAGGACTATAATGTCCTTTTTCTAAAACAAAAGTCAATAACTCCAAAAGTAATTTGTCTTTATCAGGATCTGCGTCGTTTTCATTCCCTGAATTCATTTTGAATGCAAACAAGGTTACCGAGAGGCATACAACAGCCAGAAGTATTTTATAATTTCTTTTCATATAGTCAATAATAGTATTCATCAATTTTTTAATCTAAATTACGGTAAAAACTATGCCAACAATTACGGGCTCTGCATAATTTTTTGTTAAAGATATAAAATTGTTCTTTTTGTCCTAACATTAATGTTTGTAGTTGATAAATTTGTTTTCTTTGTCTGAAAATTACTCTTTTGAGTCGTTACATTTGCCAATAAATTCATAGAATACCAATCTTTTTGAAAATAAAAATAATGAAACAAGTTCGCCCTTTACTATTAGTTACCAATGACGATGGAATTTCGGCTCCGGGAATCAGAGCACTTATTGCTGTTATGGCAGAAATTGGTGACGTCGTAGTTGTAGCACCCGATAAACCACAAAGTGCAATGGGACATGCCATTACGATAAACAGCACTTTGTATCTGAATAAAATTTCAAAAGAAAACGATACTATTACTGAATATAGCTGCTCCGGAACTCCTGTAGATTGTGTCAAACTGGCCGTAAATGAAATCCTGAAACGAAAACCTGACTTGTGTGTTTCTGGTGTCAATCACGGATCAAATTCCTCAATAAATGTTATTTATTCCGGAACAATGAGTGCCGCTGTTGAAGCAGGAATTGAAGGAATTCCAGCAATTGGCTTCTCCTTATTAGATTACGATTGGAATGCCGATTTTGAGCCCATTAAATCTTTTATTAGAAAAATATCTCTTGAAGTCTTAACAAATGGCTTACCGGAAGGCGTTCTTTTGAATGTAAATTTCCCTAAACTAAAGAAAGAAGAGATCAAAGGAATAAAAATTTGTCGACAAGCAAAAGCTACGTGGGTAGAGAAATTCGACAAAAGAAAAACACCGCAAGGAAAAGATTATTATTGGCTTGCCGGAGAATTCGTCAATCAAGATAAAGGCGAAGACACAGATGAATGGGCATTAGAAAATGATTATATTTCGATAGTTCCAGTACAATTTGATTTAACCGCACATCACAGCATGCAACAACTTAACACTTGGAAATGGAATGAATAAAACAGATTTAATATTGGGTTTTACCATTGGGATTTTGGGTTGTATTTTGGGTAGTTTTATTTTCATTACCGGATTTACCAACTATGATTTTGTAACCGGAATACAAACGATGAAGGCACAAGGACATCTGGGAAAAATAATAACTTTAGGTGCTATTCTTGACTTAATTATTTTTGCTGTTTTACTCAAACGCAATAAAGAACTAATGGCAAGAGGTGTTGTTTTGGCAGTTATTGTACTTACGATTATTACTTTGTTTATATAAGAAATGTAATTATTTTTACATTTAAACGCAGCAGAAGGTTCTAAAGAAAAGAAAAATGAAATACTATATTATAGCAGGTGAAGCATCCGGTGATTTACATGGGTCCAATTTGATGAAGGCATTATACAAGGAAGATCCAAATGCAGATATTCGGTTTTGGGGAGGCGATTTGATGCAAAATGTTGGCGGCACATTAGTAAAACATTATCGCGAATTGGCTTTCATGGGATTTATTGAAGTGATTTTTAATTTAAAAACCATTTTGAATAATATCAAAATATGTAAAAAAGACATTCTGGAATTTAAACCTGATGTTCTGGTTTTTATTGATTATCCCGGTTTTAATTTACGCATTGCAAAATGGGCGAAAGAATTGGGAATGAAAACACATTATTATATTTCCCCTCAAATTTGGGCATGGAAAGAAAGCCGAATTACCGATATCAAACGCGATGTAGATAAAATGTATGTGATTCTTCCTTTCGAAAAAAGCTTTTATGAAGACAAACATCATTATCCCGTTTCATTTGTCGGACACCCTTTAATTGATGCCATTCACAACCAACCGACCATCGATGGAATCGTTTTTAGAAGCGAAAATCAATTGAACGAAAAACCTATAATTGCCATTTTACCCGGCAGCCGAAAACAGGAAATCACCAAGATGTTATCCATAATGCTGAGTGTTGTAAAAGATTTTCCGGAATATCAGTTTGTAATTGCTGGTGCTCCAAGTCAGGATTTTTCGTTTTACGAACGTTTTATTTCTAATGAAAATATAAAATTCATTTCTAATAAAACCTACGATTTATTAAGCAACGCTACTGCAGCATTAGTCACATCCGGAACTGCAACACTCGAAACCGCTCTTTTCAAAGTACCCGAAGTAGTTTGTTATAAAGGCAGTTGGGCCTCGTATCAAATAGCAAAACGCATTATTACCTTAAAATACATTTCATTAGTAAACCTGATTATGGATGAAGAAGTGGTCACGGAATTAATTCAAGAAGATTGCACCACAAAACGAATTCGAGAAGAATTGAAAAAAATTCTGGAGCCTAATCACCGTAAAAAACTATTGGCTAATTACGACTTATTGGAAGAAAAACTGGGTGGCATTGGCGCCAGTGAGAAAACAGCTAAGTTAATTGTTGCAGATTTGAAGTAATTTATTTTTTGTAGCACAAAAAAACTTCCGACAAAGAACAAAGTTATTTCTTACTAAAATTTTGTACTTTAGTAACATGAAAGTGTTACAATTCCCTTTAGCGAGAATCACAATAGTTTTTGTTTTGGGTATTCTGCTAGCGTTTTACTTGAAACCTAATCCTGAATTTGCTTTTGTTTTTCTTGGCATCACTATCTGTACATTTTGTACAGCCTACTTTTTATTGCGAAAAAAATTCAGTAAAACCATCTATTTTGGTATAACGACCTATTTACTTTCATTTGCGATTGGCGTTAGCACCCAAATTGTTCATACCGATTTTTATCAAAAAAGTAATTATGTACATCATCAAACGATTTTTGAGAAAAATCATTTGATTACCATTACGTTGAGAGAAAAATTAAAAACCACACCATTCAACGAACGCTATATTGCTCTTGTGAATCGCATTGATAAACACGAACGATCCGGCAGAATTATCCTGAATATTCGAAAAGACAGTTTACATCACACCTTTGAAATTGGAAATCAATTGCAAATCAAAGGTATTTTGTATAAAAATAGCGCTCCAAAAAACCCAAACCAATTTGATTACGGAAAATATTTAGAGAATAAACAAATCTATGCACAGTTGTACGCTGATGTTGACGAGATTGCTATAAGTCCTGTTATTGAAAAGAATATTTGGTATTACACATCCAAATTACGAACAAAAATCATCTCTAATTTAGAAAAAAATGACTTCAACAAAACAGAATTAAACGTAGCAATTGCCTTAATTCTCGGGCAACAACAAGATATTTCTCCAGAAATTATTCGGGATTATCAATATGCAGGAGCGGTACATATTTTATCAGTTTCGGGTTTACACATCGGGTTTATTTTACTCTTTATTACTTTCATTCTAAAGCCATTTCCCAATACCCGAAAAGGTTCTTTCCTCAAACTAATCATCATTTTGCTTTCATTATCCTTATTTGGAATATTAGCCGGTTTGGCACCATCAGTAGTTCGCTCCGTCACTATGTTTTCCTTTGTGGCCATTGGAACCCATTTACGCAGAAGCGTGAATATTTACCATACTTTATTGGTTTCTATATTACTGATTTTATTGGTTCAACCTTCATTTTTATTTGATGTGGGTTTTCAATTGAGTTATATTGCGTTGTTCTTTATTATTTGGCTACAGCCTCTTTTAGCTTCTCTTTGGATACCAAAAAACAAAATTACAAGTTACATTTGGGATATTCTCACCGTTTCTTTTGCAGCACAAATAGGCACTTTCCCTCTGAGTTTATATTACTTTCATCAATTTCCGGGATTGTTCTTTGTAACTAATTTAATCATCATACCGCTACTGAGTATTATAATGATATTTGGGGTTTTGGTGATGATTTTAGCAGCATTAGATTGTACGCCTGTTTTTCTTTCCAAAATATTAGAATGGAGTATTTTGTATATGAACAAAATAATCAATTGGATTGCCTCGCTGGAGCAATTTATAATTAAAGATATTCCGTTTAATACGTATCTATTTCTTAGCAGTTATTTGTTGATTGTAACGACTGTTATTTGGTTCAAAAAACCAAGTTTCAACAAGTTGGCTTTGGTATTAATCTCCGTTATTACAATACAAATTTCCTGTTTTAAAAATTATTGGAACATCGAAAATCAGCAAGAATGGGTGCTGTTCAATTCTAAAAAAAATACGTTGATTGCAGAACGAAAAGCCGAAAACGTCATGCTTTACACTACTGAGAATCTTTTAAAAAAAGCAGAAAAAGAGGAAGTATTAAAGTCGTATTTAGTTGGTAATTTCAGTCGCGTTCGTGCTAAAAAATTAGTTCCAAATATTCTTTTTTTTAATGGAAATAAAATATTGATTATTGACAGCTCAGGAGTATATCCAAAAAATACAATTCCAGATATTTTGATTCTAAGGCAATCCCCAAAAATAAATATGGAACGATTGCTGCAAACCATGAAACCGAACATAGTCATTGCTGATGCATCTAATTTCAAAACGATTCAAAAACTATGGAAAACTACATGCCTAAAACAAAAAATCCCTTTTCACGCTACTGCTGAAAAGGGATTCTATACCATACATTAGGATTATTTCATTTTCAAAATCCCATCAGCTACAGCCAACCAAGCCGTTGGACCGCCAGCTACATAACCTGTATTTCCTAATCCTTGAAAATTTGTTTTTCCATCTGTAGTTATCGCCTTTGCAAAAAAGACCGTTGGAAATCCTTGTATTCCAAAAGCTTGTTGCAACTCAGCATTTTGTTTCTTGATTTCCGCTGTTTGAGGCGTTCTTCTAGGATAATCTAATTCTACCAAAACAACATTTTCATTGGCCCATTTGGTAAATTCTGGAGTTTTAAGTACTTCTTTTTGCAATCGGATACACCAACCACACCAATCGCTCCCGGTGAAGAACAACAATAATGGTTTGTTCGTTTTATTAGAAACCTCAATCGCCTTATTGATATTCGTTTCCCAAGTTAATTCTTGCGCTTGAGTTGTTATTGATCCAAAAACCAATAAGAACAGGAGAACAATTTTATTCATATTTTTTAAATTTTATTTTTTATTCATCAAAAACAGGGCCTAAAATACTGTTTTATTTTACTTCTTGCATTAATTTTTTTACCAAAGGAGAAATAATAATTAAAATCAGTCCCGCAATAAGCGCATAAATAGCCAGTTGTTTATAGCCATCGGCATAGACTGTTAATTTCTCAAAATTTGTTGCATTTTCAGAAGCACTTGCAATATTCGCCCCCAATAATCCCGCAAAATATTGTCCGTAAGCGCTGGCCAAAAACCACATTCCCATCATTACGGCTTGTGTTTTTTGAGGAGATAATTTTGTCATAGCCGACATTCCAATTGGCGACAAACACAACTCTCCAAAAGTAATTATAAACCAACCAAAAGTAAAAAGATCTAAAGAGGTAACTCCGTTAGCATCAGCAAAGAATTTAGTGTAATAAAACACGTAAAAACCACCGGCAAGAAATAAAAATCCAAGCCCAAATTTGACAACCGTATTGGGCTCAATTTTTCTTTTGCTCATCCAAAACCAAACCAAACCTACCAAAGCTGCAAAAGTGATTACAAAAAAAGAATTGGCAGAATTGTTTACACCATTAGGGTCTAACTTCAACCCTGCTACCGTATTATTTAAATTATTTGCTGCAAAAGCACTCAAAGAACCTCCGCTCTGTTCGAAAAAAGCCCAAAAAACTACTGAAAACAGAATAAAAACCAAGGCAGCCAATAATTTTTTATTTTCGTTTAAAGAGAAATTTCTCATTTCATAAAACAAGTATAACAAAGAACAAGGACCAATGATATACATAAACAGATTCGTATACTCAGAATTGGAAACCAGCAAAATAATAATCGGAATAATAGCAAGAGATCCAATATAAGTGATGTATTCGTATGTTTTTCTTTTTTTAATTTCTAAATTTAATAGAGGAGAAATTCCTATTTCGCCCATACTTTTTTGTGTTCTAACAAAAGTCAGCAAACTAATCACCATCACAACCGCAGCGAAACCAAAGGCAACGTTCCATCTCAAATTTTCAGGTATTATTGAACTTAACATCGCTCCTTTTGCAACAGCAATACAAATATAACCTCCAATTAACGCTCCAAGATTTACTCCCGCATAGAATAATGAAAACCCTGCATCTCTTCGATTATCATCGTCTTTATATAATTTTCCAACCATTGTAGAAATATTGGGCTTAAAAAAACCGGTACCAATAATTGTAAAACTTACCCCAAGAAAGAAAAACTGTTTGGGATCGAAAGCCAAAATACAACTTCCTACAATCATTAAAATCCCACCCCAAAAAAGAGACTTTCTGTATCCTAATATTTTATCTGCAAACAAACCTCCCACAAAGGTAAATGCATAAACGAATGCCTGCGTGGCGCCATATTGTAAGTTCGCAACAACATCACTCATCATAAGATGATGCACCATGAAAATATATAGCATACCGCGCATTCCATAAAAACTGAAACGTTCCCACATTTCACTAAAAAACAAGTACCACAATTGTTTCGGATACTTTCCTTTAAAATTTTGAATATCTTCTAAGCTTAAATCTTGTTCCATTTGTTATTGAGTATTTTATATAATTTAAAGGAGTTATAATAGCAAAAAACACCATCTTTTTGAAGGTTCAAAAAGATAGTGTTTTTTTAATTTTATACTATAAAAAAATTAACGAACACCATGCATCATTTTTTTCAAAAATGGAGTCAATGCAAATAAAATCACAGCCGCAATTCCTGTCAAAACTACAAAAACCATAAAGAATTCGAATAAATTATGAATTTCAAATCCTGCAAAAACATTATTATGATCGCTTATATTATTATCGGCCAAAACTTTGAGTTGTGCTACAGTTGGCGTTATCGTTTTGTCTAAAATTCCTTGTAAATCAATACCTAAATCAGATGCTTTTTTGAACTTATCTCCTGTTGCCGGCAAAATAGATCCTAAAGTACCACCTAATGCATAGCCAGAAGCATTCGATAAGAAAAACACTCCATACAATAAAGAAGAAAAACGTTTTGGAGATAATTTCCCTACCAGCGATAAGCCAATTGGCGACAAACAAAGTTCTGCACAAGTATTCAACAAATACAACAATATCAACCACTTAACAGCCAAAAGTCCTGAATTTCCAAGATCTTTTACTTGAGTAGCGATCATAAAGAAACTAACCGTAATTAACAATAAACCTACCGCCAATTTAACCGGAGAAATTGGTTCTTTATCATTGGCTCTTAGTTTATCCCATAATACACTGAAAGGAATCGCTAAAGCAACCACAAATAATCCGTTGAAAATTTGAACCATAGAAGCAGGCATTTGCCATCCAAAGAAACTCCTGTCGGTTTGATTATCAGCAATAAATGTTAAGGAAGAACCTGCTTGTTCAAAAGCAGCCCAAAAGAAGATGATAAAAAAGGAAACAATATAAATTACAATAATTCGATCTCTTTCAATTTTTGTCAAAGAAGAATCTGAAATGATTAATCCTGCTAATGTTAATCCGCTGGAATAAATTAAGGTGTAAATTAGATTTTGTTCAAAAACAAAATGAACTAAAGCACCTAAAACTAGAAACACAATTCCAGCAATAATCAATGATAATTGAGAAAAATTAGCTTTTTGCGCTTCTCCTTCTTCAAAATCAGCTGCTACATTTTTGGATGGCAATCCTCCTAATGGTCTTCCTTCCGGAGTAACAACATATTTATTTTTTAGAAAGTAAAAAACTAAAGTTCCGATAAGCATGGCTACCGATGCGGCAAGAAATCCCCATTTGAAAGCATAAATATCTCTAATTCCACCTGTATCTTTTACATCGCCAAGCAAAGGACAAATTGACTGTCCTAAAAAAGCACCAATATTAATTCCCATATAAAAAATAGTGAAAGCAGTATCTAATTTACTTTTTTCTTGTTTTGGATATAAACTCCCCACCATACTGGAAATATTTGGCTTAAAAAAACCGTTTCCAAAAACAATTGCCCCCAAACCGCCATACATAATTGTAGTAGCTAAACTCAAATTAGCCGGAAATACGGTGGCACTTGTAAACAACAACAATTGCCCAACAGCCATCATCAAACCTCCTAATAAAATACAGTTTCTATTTCCAAAAAAACGGTCTGCTATAAAACCTCCTAACATTGGTGTTAAATAACACAATCCGAGAAAACCTCCGTAAATGATAGAAGCATCTTCTTCCTTCATCATCAAAGAATTTACTAGAAATAAAACCAATAAGGTTCGCATACCATAGAAATTGAAACGTTCCCACATTTCGGTTCCAAATAATACCCAAAGTCCTTTTGGATGTCCTGTTTTTACTTGAGTTTCTGTCATATTATTTATTTTTGGTTGGTTGGTTTAAATACGGTTAAATTATAAATTTTCTTTGATAAAGTTAGTCATTTTAGTGTACAATTGCACTCTGGTTTTTCCTCCATAAATTCCGTGGTTTTTATCCGGATAAATTTGAGAATCAAATTGTTTATTGGCTTGGATTAAAGCTTCCATCATTTGCATCGAATTCTGCACATGCACATTATCATCTCCTGAACCATGAATCAACAGGAATTTTCCTTTCAATTTATCAACATGATTTATAGGTGAATTTTCGTCATAACCACTGGCATTTTCCTGTGGCGTCTGCATATATCTTTCTGTGTAAACACTGTCATAAAAACGCCAATTCGTTACCGGTGCCACAGCAATTGCCATTTTGAAAACGTCAGCACCTTTCAAAATACAATTCGAAGCCATGAACCCTCCGTAACTCCAACCCCAAATTCCAATTCTGGATTTATCCACATACGGATAATTTCCTATTACTTTGGCAGCATCAATTTGATCTTCAACCTCGTATTTTCCTAATTCCTTTTGCGTTACTTTCTTGAAATCGGCACCTTTAAAACCTGTCCCACGACCATCCACACAAGCAACGATATAGCCTTGTTGCGCCAGCATCATAAACCAATAATCATCTGCAGAGTTCCATTCGTTATTGACTTGCTGTGATCCTGGACCAGAATATTGATACATAAAAACAGGATATTTTTTTGAAGCATCAAAATCCTTTGGTTTGATAATCCAAGCATTTAACTCATTCCCTTTTTCTGTTTTTAAAACAAAAAACTCTTTTGAAGGCAAGTTAAAATCTTTTAGTTTCGAAGCCAATGCATGATTATCTTCAATAACCTGAAGTTGTTTTCCGGTTTTAACGGCATTCAAAGTATACGTTGTTGGCTGATTGGCCGTAGAAAACGTATTGATATAAAATTCAAAATTCGGACTGAAAGTAGCGGCATTTGTCCCTGTGTTTTTGGACAAAAGCAACTTGTTTTTCCCGTTTAAATTTATGCTGTAAATAGCTCTGTTAACAGAACCATTCTCTACCGATTGATAAAAAATAGTATTCGTTTTCTCGTCAAAACCATAATAAGAAGTCACTTCCCATTTTCCTTTGGTGACTTGATTTTTTAGTTTTCCATTTTTATCATACCAATAAATATGATTGAATCCATCTTTCTCGCTGGTCCAAATAAAGCTGTTGTTTTTTAGAAAAGTCAAATTATCAGTCACATCAACATAAGCTTTGTCTTTTTCATTCAAAACTACTTTTGCAGATCCTGAATTTCCATCAATAAACAACAAATCTAAATTATCCTGATGACGATTCAATACCTGCGCAGATAAAACATTGGCATCATTCGTCCATTTCATTCTGGCAATATAAAAATCATTATAGTTTCCTAGATTTACTGTTTTAACAGTTGCAGCATTCACATCATATATGTGCAAGGAAACGGCTGAATTTTTCTCGCCGGCTTTCGGATATTTGAACGTTTCAACTGTAGGATACAGTTCTTTTTGAAAAATAGACATCGAAAATTCCGGAACCTCACTTTCGTCAAAACGAATGTAAGCCAGTTTTTTGCTGTCAGCACTCCAATCGAATGCTTTTACAAAAGCAAATTCTTCTTCATAAACCCAATCCGTAATTCCGTTGATGACGCTGTTTTTCTTACCGTCAGTTGTAACTGGTGTAGATTGTTTTGTAGCTAAATCATATACAAAAAGATTATTTTCTTTGGCGTAAGCAATCTTCTTTCCGTCTGGCGAAAAAGTAGGTTCCTGCACCTGAAAATCAAATAATTTAGTTAATTGTTTGCTTTCAATAGTGTACAAATAATAATCAGCAGTAAAGGAATGACGGAAAATTTGATTGGAATTATTTGCAATCAAAATCAGTTTCTCATCAGAACTAAAAGTGTAACTGTCAATACCATCCGATAATGCAGGGAAATTTTTAGTATCAATAAGTGTTGCCGTTTTCTTTAAGGTAGCAAAATCGTATAAATCAATTTGCATACTTCTGGAAACTCTGTCCGGATTCAATACCGTATACTGGTTAGTGTTTTTCATGGACTGTAATTCGTCCATTCCTTGGGCACGAAAAGTACCGTTGTAGATTTGCTCAATTGTGATTTTTTGCTGTCCGGTAACAGTCAAACACAACAATAAAAATAAGGCCGTAAACGTGTTTAATTTCATGATAGTATGGTAAATATAAAAACGTTCAATTTTAGTGAAAAATTTACAATTATTTCACATTTCATATGTTAAATGTTAAAAACAATATCAAACAAAACTATTTATTGAATATCCTACAGTAAAAACAAAACCGCTAAAATTGTATCTTTGCCAACAATTATCTTATAATCAATTGAGAATGAATAACGCCGTTTCTGGATTTTCGAAATTATCGAAAGAAGAAAATATAAACTGGATTGCAGCTGCTTACTTTTCAAAACCACAAGAAGCCATACAATTGCTTAAAAACTATTGGAATTCTGATGAAAAAATACAAAAACTGCACGATGAATTTATAGAAAACACGATATCAAATTTCTATATTCCGCTTGGAGTCGCTCCAAATTTTCTAATTAACGGAAAATACAGCACCATTCCAATGGCTATTGAAGAAAGTTCCGTAGTCGCCGCTGCCGCAAAAGCTGCTAAATTTTGGTCCACTCGCGGTGGCTTTAAAACTACCGTTATCAATACCGAAAAAATCGGACAGGTACATTTTATGTTCAAAGGAGATACTTCAAAACTGGAATCCTTTTTCAACCAAACCAAAGCTAATTTTTTTGCTGATACAGAAAGCATCACTAAAAATATGCAAAAAAGAGGAGGCGGAATTTTAGATATTGTTCTAAAAGACAAAACTAAATTAATTCCCAATTATTTTCAGCTTCATGCCACTTTTGAAACCAAAGACAGCATGGGCGCGAACTTCATCAATTCGTGTTTAGAGCAATTTGCCAAAACTTTAAAAGAAGAAGCACTTGATTATGAATTGTTTTCAGCTTCTGAAAAAGACATTCAAGTCGTAATGAGCATCCTTTCCAATTATGTTCCCAATTGCATCGTTAGAGCCGAAGTTTCTTGTCCTATCAATGCTTTAGAAGAAAAACACATAAATGACCCGCAAGAATTCGCAGAAAAATTCGTGCAAGCCGTTCAAATTGCCGAAGTCGAACCTTTCCGTGCCGTAACTCACAATAAAGGAATCATGAACGGAATTGACGCCGTGGTTCTGGCAACGGGCAATGATTTCAGAGCCGTAGAAGCCGGAATCCATGCGTATGCCTCGCGAAACGGACAGTATTCCAGTTTGTCTCATGCCAAAATTAAAGACGGAATTTTTACATTCTGGATGGAAATTCCTTTAGCATTAGGCACCGTTGGCGGATTAACTTCCTTGCATCCATTAGTCAAACTTTCGTTAGAAATGCTTGAAAAACCTTCGGCTAGAGAATTAATGCAAATCGTAGCTGTGGCAGGTTTAGCTCAAAATTTTGCCGCTTTACGCTCCTTGACCACAACAGGAATTCAAGACGGACACATGAAAATGCACCTGAACAACATCCTGAATCAGTTTGAGGCCAATGAGGACGAACGTGTTTTAATTCGAAAACACTTCAAACATCATGTCGTTTCGCATAGTGCCGTTGTCGACTACATTGAAAATCTAAGAAAATAATACCCATCAGGAGCTTAATCCCGCTGTACACTTTATCTCTTATGGCGAACACCGCCACAAGAGGATGCCGTTTCCATCGGGGCTAAAAACATACAAATGAAACAAACATTCTACAGCAACGGAAAACTTTTAATAACAGGCGAATATCTGGTTCTTGACGGAGCCAAAGCTTTTGCATTACCAACAAAATTTGGTCAGAACCTAATCATAGAAAAAGGAAGCAACCAAGAAATACACTGGGAAAGTTATGATGTTGACCACAGTATCTGGTTCAAAGAAATCCTTACTTTTTCTGAAATCACAAACCCGTTACAGCCAGAAACTGAATCGGTAAAAAACACATTATTAGCTATTTTACACGAAGCTTATTTACTAAACCCAAAGTTTATAAATGAATCAGAAGGATATCTAATCACAACCGAACTGGGATTTCCTAAAAACTGGGGATTAGGAACCTCATCGACCTTAATCAACAACATTGCACAATGGCTGCAAATTGACGCTTTTATATTACTCAAAAATAGTTTTGGCGGCAGTGGCTACGACATCGCCTGTGCGCAAAATAACACTCCTGTTTTGTACGCTATAGTAGAAGACAAGCCAATTATCGAAAAAGTAATTTTCAACCCTGATTTTGCCGAAAACTTATATTTCGTTTATCTCAATAAAAAACAAAGCAGTAAAGTGGCAATTGCTTCCTATTACAATAATAAAAACAATCATTTAGAGAAAAACATAAACACAAACAATACAATTACTCAAGCTGTAATTGAGGCTACGACGCTTAAATCGTTTGCCGCAGCGATAGAAAAACATGAAATTGCCATGAGCAACATTCTCGAGATGAAAACAGTAAAAGAAGCATTATTTCCTGATTTTAAAGGGGTCTTAAAAAGTCTTGGAGCTTGGGGTGGCGATTTTATTTTAGCGATTTCAAAGGAAAACCCAAAAGATTATTTTGATTCCAAAGGATATGAAACCATTATTCCTTACAGCGAAATGATATTGTAAAACTCCTTACGTTATTTTACTAATTGCTTTATAAAACAAAATCCCGATACATTAAATGCATCGGGATTTTTTATTGTTGAACTTTTTAAATTACAATTTAGTAATTAAATAGTTTTCTGTTATCTACGATTGTAGCATTAGCTTTCAATGCAGGAACAACTCTATTCGCATCAGAAGCGCTTTGTGCTTTTAATTTTGCAACATAAGGAGCATGATTTTTCAAAGCTGGTGCTTTTACTGTACTTACATTTTTAACAACATAAACTCCTGTATTTCCTTCGATTGGTGCTGATAATTTATTAGCTGATAATGCAAATGCATTTCCAACTACTTTTGGTTCTTGACCAACTCCTCCAGCCAAAACTGGATTTTCCATAGTTACACCAGTCACTTGTTGTACTGTTGAACCTGTAGCTTTTGCAATTGCTTCAAGAGAACTTCCAGTCATTTTAGCTTTAATCAATTCTGCTTTTTTCTTGTTTTTAAGAATTGGCTCAACATATGGTCTTGCTAAACTAACGGCTACTAATCCAGAATTATCAATTTTTTTAAGTTTTGCAATTACGTGACCTAAATTAGCTACTTCAAATCTTTTCACAGCACCTTCTTTAGTATCATCTTCAAAAGCCCATCTTACGATTGTTCTTTGATTTCCAAGAGGTCCAAAAACTTCATCCATTCCTTTTACAGTTACTGGAGCTGCAATAGTCAATTTCATCTCTTTTGCTGCTTTATTAAAATCTTTATCAACAGCATCCATTTCAAATTTGGTTGCTTCTGTAAATATCTTATCAGAAGTTGCTTCAGAAGCTTCTACTTTTTGAGCTACAGTAGCTAAACGAATTCCGTCTTGTTTGTCTGTAATTTTGATAATGTGGAAACCAAAAGGAGTTTCAACCAAACCTACTTTTCCAATACTGTTATTGAAAACAAAATCATTGAAAGGTTTTACCATTTGGTTTGGACCAAAATAACCTAAATCACCTCCTTGTTGAGAAGAAGAATCATCAGAAGCAGTAAATGCTAACATTAAAAAACTATCCGGATTTGCTGTTACTTGAGCTAAGATAGACTCTGCTTTTGCTTTAGCTTCTTCTTTCGTTCTATTTTCTTTTTGGTTTGGAACTTGTGTTCCTTGGTAACTGATCAAGATATGACTTGCTTTTGCATTAACGCCTGCTTTTCTTCCTAAAGATTTAGAAATACAGTAGTAACTACCAAACTTGTAAGGTCCATAAACCGCTCCAGGAGCTAAGTTGTACAATTGCTCTGCATCAATTGCAGGCAAATCTTTTTTGGCAACATAAGAAGAATCGTAAGGTACATCTGAATTTGAGTTTACAAAATCAATTGTATTTGTTGCTGTTCTGAACCCTTGCAATGTATCATTTTTTCCTGTCGCTTGGTTGTAAACTACGCTTCCTGATAATAATGATGTGATTTTATTTTTCACTTCACTTTCATCTTCTTTAGAAGCTTTATCTTCAATCAAAACGTATTCTACTTCTCTAGATTCGTCCGCTTTGTATTTCTTTTCGTTTTTCTTCATGAAATCTACAATCTCAGCATCAGTAACTTTAACATCACTGTCTTTGATGGTAGAATATAAACCGGCAACATAAGCAAAGTCTACTTTGTTAGACTCCATTTCATATTTCAATTTACCTTCGCTTTCCGTTGTGTAAACTCCTGCTTTGATAAGTGTATTGTAGATTTGAAATTTAGCATTTAGTTCTGCATCTTTTTCTCTGTCTTTCAAATATTGAGCTTGCTCTGGATTAGTTTTGAAATAATCTTTGAATTTTGCCAAATCAAACATTCCTGCTGCGTTCAAAAACATTGGGTTTTTTCCAATATTTTGATCTGCTTTCAAAACTTCGATAATGTGTTTCTCTCCAACTCTCAATCCTAATTTATCAAATTCGGCTGTTAGCAAAGCAATAGAAACTTCTTGATCCCAAACTCTGTTTGCTGCCGCTGTTGAAGTAATCCCTTGACCACTTTTTTCAACATTGCTTACTTTAAGTCTAAAGTCTTCAAATGAAATATCTTTTCCATCGATGCTTCCTACATCTTTTGTGTTTTGGCTAAAGCCACCTTTACCAATAAGATCTTGTATTATAAATGCAAATAATGCAATTGCAATAGCTGCTATCAATAAAGCGGAACGTTGTCTAATTTTTGCTAAAACTGCCATTTTTATTGTTGTTAATTTTTATATTCAGTTTGCGAAAATACAATTATCTAATTAATAATAATACTAGTAGCGTTTTATTTTGCAAGAAATTTTAATTTTCCAAAAAAAATCACTCCCGTACTGACATTTTAACTAATTCTATTTTCTTATTTGTCGCCTCTTCGATAACAAAATGATAGTTTCCTATACTGATTTGATCTCCTTTTTGAGGGATATTTTTTGTGAAATTAACTATAAAACCACCTAAGGTTCCGTAAGAATCCTCTTCAGGAATATCAAGTTTATAGGTCTGATTTAAATATTCAACTTCTAATCGTGTTGAAAAAAGGAAAACGTCTTCTTCTAATTCTTTTTCAATTAATTCTTCATCTGAATCGTGCTCATCTTCAATTTCACCAAAAAGCTGTTCTACAATATCTTCTATTGTAATGATTCCGGAAGTCCCCCCGTGTTCATCTAAAACAACGGCAACGCTTTTTCGCTTCTTAGTAAGCAAATTCATGGCGTCTTTTATATAAATTGTCTCTGGCACAAATTCAACCGATATCATTACTTGTTTGATACTTTTTGGTTTTTTGAACAAATCAAAAGAATGAACATACCCAATAATATCATCTAGCGAATTTTGATAGACCACAATCTTAGAATATCCGGTGCTGATAAACAATTCTTTCAAGTCAACCACCGAATCAAATATATCAATTGCCGCAATTTCGGTTCTAGGAGTCATTACAT
>ERZ1034365.153-NODE-153-length-38444-cov-5.511742_pt1 | contig 38444 bp, 32 predicted proteins | sample MGYA00520615_ERZ1034365 | MGnify/ENA primary metagenome ERZ1034365 (study PRJEB33736, sample SAMEA104284505) | Azolla filiculoides | biome: Urban; feature: Water surface; material: Ditch water | place: Netherlands | collected 2015-10-28 | depth 0-0.1 m ...
AATAGGCTCAAAGAGGCCACTAAAGAAGATAGTCTTTTTAGGCGCCAAGGTCTTTTCAAACTCGCTTAATCCAACCGGCTTATCGTCAATATCCCGCGTTAACTGGGCAGAGCACACAATGGCTTCATCATCATCCTGATCGATAACCGCAAATTCGATCAGCTGCTGGGATTTCTCCAGAATGACTAAGGTGCCGCGCGCATAACAAACGGCCTCATGCTCCTGAACGATGTAAGCCAAGAACTGATCTTCCTCATTCTTCTCCATGCGAAGATCATCTATGAAAAAGAGATATTGATCACCCGCGCCATTTACCAAAGTAAAGACTTTTGGGATCACCCCATGCCCTAAGGCTAGGTTGCGGTAATAAGAGGAAAGTTCAACAGCGAGATTTTCGGCGAAAAGATGCATAAAAAGTAAACAGTTAAAAGATTATTCGGTGCGAGTTTTAATTGACTCAATAATTTTCAGGAATGGCTCTGCCTTAACCGAGCTTTGACCTTTAAAAGGTTGGTCTGTAATTACCAAAAGAGAGATCAGCGCTCCCATGGTCACTGGCAAAATTTTCAATCCCATGAAAAATGAATCGGATGGTAAGAACAAAGTATTGATCCCCAACAAGGCCATCATGCAGATAATGATGACCACCCAAAACAAATTAGGCAGGCGTACTGATGAGCGCTCTATTCTTGCCTCCCTGCTTTCGGCAACCTCTTCCGCTTTTTTAAGGATATCGGTATACATTGCGGTCTGCCGATTGGTATGAGGCTCAAGAGATAGGAGCTTTCGAGAAATTCCGCGCCACAGCATGTGGGTCTTTGAGCTACCCAGTCCATCCTTCAACAAATCCCATTCGTCGTACACAATCGAGTTCATGTACTCAAATAATTCTGCACGCACTGGAGCAATCGCAGGATCACCATATCGCACTAGCAAGCGATCGAGATTATTAATCTGGCCAGCCTCTCGAGAGACTAAAGATTGCACTTCACGAAAATTGGTTTGCGCCTGATTTAACAAGAAACCAATTAACAGTCCACTTAAAGTAATGATGGATCCAAATAGACTTAAACCCAAGCGAGTGCTATCTTGGGTAGGAGCAAACATCGGAATGGCCTGCAAAATACGGGGCATAACATCTAACAAAACCACAAAGAACAGCACCAGAATAATCAATATCTGCGCATTGCTCCGCTTATAAATCCAATTGAAAAACATGTGAACCTTTAAATGGTTTGTTAATGGCCTAAAGTATTTTTTAAGAAAGTCATAGTGCGATCCCAGGCCAATTGAGCGGCAGCTGGGTTGTATTGAAGTGGCGGCAGACCTCTCGAATCCGACTTCGGATTTGCAAATGCATGCTTAGCGTCATAACGCTCGAAGTCATAGGTAACCCCAGCTGCTTTGAGTTTCTCTTCAAGCTGATCAACGCCAGCAATAGAGAAGAAATCATCATGCAAGGCCCAGTGCGCCAGCATCGGCTTTTTAATGGCAGACGCATCAACATACTCTAAGGGAGGGTAACCATACCAAACCACTGTTCCATCACATTCAGGAACCAGACCTGCTGACAACACGGTAAGTGCCCCACCCATACAGAAGCCAGTGACAGCGACTTTATTGCAGCCGGTAGATTTTAGATACTGAACTGCGCCGCGTATATCTTGACTAGCGGCATCTCCAAAGTTAAGGTCATTCATCAGATGCTCAGCTTCATTCGCCTCCAAAGCGAGTTTGCCGCGATAAAGATCTGGCACCAAAGCGCGATAGCCTGCATCCGCGAAACGCTTAGCAACCTGCTTGATCTCATCATCAAGTCCCCACCACTCCTGAATCACAACTATGCCAGGAGCATTTTGTGCGTTAGCGGGTTCAATCAAATAGGCTTCTACTGAAGTGCCATCAGGTCTTTGAAATGTAATCATGGCAATATTTCCGATCTCGTATTAGAAATGAATTGGGTTTAGCGCGCCTGCTTATCGTTGTGAATATAGCCCACCAAGTAGAAGGTAAGCAAGCCACATAGAGCTGCCCCATAACCTACTAGGTTGTAATGTTCCATTTTCCCATCGCTGCCGATGGTCACGACCACACCAGCAAGTACGGATGCTAGTCCTGAGGCCAGCATCTGCACGGAACCTACCAGACTCATAAAGGTGCCCCGGATTTTGGCATCCACCACTTGACTCACAATCGCCATCGCCGGAATCATGCGCCCTGAAACCAGGACAAAAAATGCAGTGGAATTGATCAACACAACCCAGAGTGGTACTGGCATGAGATTCGTTGTCACCAGCAAAGGAATGAGGCTAATAATCGCGAGTGCTCTAAATACCTTGACCTTACCGTAACGATCAGCCATATGGCCGATGATTCGAGAGCTCATGAGTGTAGCGATCCCCCCGCAAAGATAAATTAGCGAGATATAAGAGTTATCAATCCCGACATTAGAGGTCAAGTACAGGGCGATATAGGGGATCACAGAAAATCCGGTCAACATAATCAAGGCCATAAAAATGAATGCTCGCATATGTTGATGGGCAACAAAGATGCTCCAGATTTGACTCAGTCGACTACCTTCGTGTGTATGCCCTAGATGGCCAGCGATCTTAGGAATATTGCGATAACCTAAATAGAGAATGAGGCTGGAGATCAAAGCAATAAAGATAAATGGCGCACGCCAACCTAAAGAGGGAATGTTATTGGCCAGAAATAAACTTAAGGGAACTCCAGCAACTGTCGATACAGAGAATGCCGACATCACAGTACCTAAGGCTTTGCCTCTGCGCTCAAAGGGAATGGAATCTGCAATGATGGTTTGAACCAATGAGCCTAGAATGCCGCCAAATGCGCCTGCAAATGCGCGGGCGATAAACAGCGAATGGTAATCAGGCGCTAAACCACAAACCAAGGTGGCAATAATGAAGCAGGCATACAAACTCAGTAGCAGCACCCTTCTCTCAAATCGGTCTACAAAGTAGGTAGCAAAGACACCGGCAATAGCGGCAGCAAACGTATAAGAGGAAAGCAATAAACCAAACTCATGAGTATTGATATTGAGCTCTCGAATAAATTCGGGGCCCAAAGGCATCATGATCATGAAGTCCAGAATATGAGTGAACTGAATTCCAGCTAATGAGAATAAGAAAAAACGTTCTTTTCTCTTTCCGCCTGGCATGTGATGCTCGGTCAATGGGTTTCTTTACATGATATTGAGGATGTGCCATTATCAAGGCTTACCGATAAAAATGCTCCTCAGCCTTAGTGCTAAGGCTTAAACAATTTTCGACTGCTCTTCATCCCAGATCCAAATACCCATGCTTGAAGCTCTCATTAATTTCCCCCTAATTCCACTACTAAGGGATGCGCTTTGGGGAATAGTTGGTTTAGTGGCGATTTTGATTTTTCATGGCAGCGCCATTAATCACATCTATATGCGATTTGAACGACACACAGTTAAATACTTGAAATTTAATCAATACAACCGTGTATTCATTCATTTTTACGCTTCATTTGCTTTCATCGCACTCACCCATCTGCTGGAAATTTTCCTGTGGGCCATCTTCATTTTTAGTTTCAGCCTCTTTAAAGAACCCATTGAAGCAATTCTTTTTGCTGGTAGCTGCTACACCACCGTAGGCTTTGAACCCGATGCGTTACCAGATGGCTGGAAAACTTTGGCTTTCTTTATTTCCTTTACAGGGCTGTTCTCTTTAGCGTGGACCACTTCCATCATGTTCGGCATGACCAGCACTTATAAACAAGCCTGGAATTTGAAATACAAAGATCGGTTTGATCTGTAAGTATTTCTGATTTTGTTGCATTGCAGTGAATTTAGAGTATCATTAGGGTTAACCCTTAAGGAGCTCACCATGGCACATTCAAACTCAGTACAGTTTCATCAGGCACCAGCTTTTAGCTTTAAGCCTTTATTTGCAATTAAGGATTTCTTTGCCTTATTGGCAGCAGCGTTTAGCGAAGCTAAAGTAATGGAACAGAAATCCCGTAAAACTAGTGGAAATTGGTAATTTATTGCTGATTTAGCCCAGTTTTAGGCCATTTCTGGTCATTTTTAAGAATTAAGCCTCTGATTTTTTCAGGGGCTTTTTCTTTTCAACTGCATCCCTAGCGCTTGATGTAATAGCCGTAGACGCAACGTGAGCCACCCCGGGATGGGTTATGCGTATCTTGGATAACTCCATCAATTACCGCCGTTAAGTGCTTAGACACCTTCACAATGAGTCGACCCGAAGGTAATTCACTAGCCAGTAAATGCACCTGGCACCCCGCCCCAACCTTCATGGTGGGAACCCAATCAAAATCATGTCCCAAGATATAGTCATGAAAGACATTGCGATGGTTGCCATTTCGCGGGGAAGCCCCCTTGGCGTTAAGTCTTCTAGCCAACTTGTCATTTCGTTGTTCTGCATAGAGGGCATTGGCAGAACGAAGGTCCTCGTAGACTTGCAGATAAGGTAACTGAGCAGCAATCGCAATCGCCCGAACCACGCAGTCACCTGCACCACCTTTAAAACCAGCGGCTTCCCTACCCCCATCATTGAGCTGAAAGCCAAGGGCTTGCCTTTGAGAATGAGTGCTTCTGGCAAAGGGGTTTAAAAAACTAAACATGGCTTGATTGGGAAATTCAGTAAGTGGCGGTCAAAAGAAAAATGGACTTGCCTTTCGACAAATCCATTTCATCTTGAAACTAATCAGCTGAGCGCTTAAGCGTGCGCCTTTTTAACTTCCAAACGCCATGCATGAAGCAAAGGCTCGGTATAGCCATTAGGCTGCTCTAGACCTTTGAAAATCAAATCGCTAGCTGCCTTGTAAGCATAAGAGTCTTTAAAGTTCGGCATCATTGGCTTGTACAAAGGATCGCCAGCATTTTGGCCATCCACCACTTTAGCCATACGCTGCAAAGTCTCGTTCACTTGAGCTTCAGTAACCACGCCATGCAATAACCAGTTAGCAATATGCTGACTAGAAATACGCAAGGTTGCACGGTCTTCCATCAATCCAACGTTATGAATATCTGGCACCTTAGAGCAACCAACACCTTGATCAATCCAGCGAACCACATAACCTAAGATACCTTGGCAATTGTTATCCAACTCTTGCTGAATCTCTTCCTTAGACCAGTTGGCTTTTTCGACTACTGGAATAGCCAACAAATCATCAATTAAAGCTTCGGCTTCAGCAGCGGTATCTAACTGCTCCATCTCTTTTTGTAGCTGAGCTACATTAACTTGATGGTAGTGCAAAGCATGCAATGTTGCGGCTGTTGGCGATGGAACCCAAGCTGTATTTGCGCCGGCCTTTGGATGAACAATCTTTTGCTCAACCATGGCTTTCATCAAATCTGGCATTGCCCACATTCCTTTACCGATTTGAGCGCGGCCACGTAAGCCGCAATCCAAGCCGGCCAAAACATTACGACGCTCATAGGCAGATAACCATTTGCTGGTCTTCATATCACCTTTGCGCATCATTGGACCCGCATGCATTGCTGTGTGCATTTCATCACCAGTACGATCAAGGAAGCCAGTATTAATAAAGGCTACACGTGCACCAGCAGCAGCAATTGCTGCTTTGATGTTGGCACTCATACGACGCTCTTCGTCCATGATGCCGAGCTTTACAGTATCAGCAGGCAAGCCAAGTAATTTCTCAACACGGCCAAAGAGTTCACCAGCAAAGGCAACTTCTTCTGGGCTATGCATTTTTGGTTTAACGATATAGACAGAGCCCTTACGTGTATTACCAATTGTCTGAGTTGCAGGACGATTAATGTCATGCAAAGCAATCAATACAGTCACTACAGCGTCCAAAATGCCTTCATAAATCTCTTTACCATCGGCAGTCAGGATCGCCGGGTTAGTCATCAAGTGCCCAACATTGCGGAGGAATAACAAAGAGCGGCCATGCAAAGTCACGACGCCATCTTTAGCATCAACAGCGCCAATACCTGCCGTATATTTGCGATCCGGATTTAATGCGCGGGTAAATGTCTTACCACCTTTGCTAACTTCTTCAACCAAGGTACCCTTGAGAATACCCAACCAGTTTTCATAGGCAACTACTTTGTCATCGCCATCCACTGCGGCAATCGAATCTTCCAAATCCAAAATAGTAGAAAGTGCGGCTTCGAGCACAACATCGTTTACACCAGCAGCATCGCTGGCACCGATGGTTTTGCTCTTATCAATTTCAATATCAATATGTAAATTTGTATAAGCTGTAGCATCAATTCTATTATTTATAAACTCTACACCTAGATAACCTAGTCCTACAACTTTCTTAATATTTCCAGTTGCAACGACCATATCTGTAGATGTAGCAACATCCCAACTTGCATTCCAGTTTTCGACAGTTCGAGCTGCATAACTATCACTAAATAGTGAGTAAACATCAGCAGCATTCCTATTTGGAGGAGTTGGTGCAAGAGTAGTTGGAGCTGGATCAGGAACAATTGCAGCTTCTTCTGCCACAATATTATCTATATTAACTGTAAAATTAGCTGGGCTATTGAATCCATCATTTGTAACTTTCCAGTTGGGGAAAAACACAATTTTTTGATAATCACCATTAGCAACACCAGTACCATCTAATGATTGGTTAAAAGTAAAAGTAAGTGTTTGCCATGCCCCTGGAGTGGTATATGATTGTGAACAAGCTGAAATTGGACCAGTTCCCATTTCTACTTTTGCTAACAAAGTAAATGCTTGTGTTGCATAAATATCAATTTTAACTGTTTTGTCTGTCATTAATCTAATTTTTTTTGTTGTCAAAACAACTTCAGCTCCTTGCCATGGGTTACCAGTATTTACACTAACTAATTGTAACCCATTCAAATTAGTTCCTGCAACCACAGGATCAGCGACAATTGATGCACTACCCAATCCTTCAAAGCCTACAAAAGTATAACTAGCAGGTGTCTGAAAATCTTGAATTAGCACTTGTTGCGAATATCCTAATGAAATAGTCAATAGGAAAAGGAAAATCGTAATTTTTTTCATAATACTTTTTTGTTTAATTGTTAGTGTCTCAAAATTAAGTATATATGTATTTAGTCTATAAAAACCAACGCATCTAAAAACTATACAAAAAAATAAAAATGCTCTTTGCTATTATTTACCTTAAAAAAAACCGAAAGGTTAGCCTAATTTTCATTCAATTAATGATCATTTAATAAAGAGTATTACACTAAAAAAACGTTATTGTTGTGGTAATGTATGGGTGGAATTGAATAAAAACCCGATTCAAAACTAAATAGACAATTGATTTTTAATACCGATTTCAAATCAATTATACCATTTTATTCAAAAGTGGAAACGATAGTGATCGCTTCTCAAAGTGATTTTTTAAATATTCAGCCTCAATAAGTCAATTAATTTGATTTATTTCAAAAAACTTTAAAATTATCTATGCTCTCATCCAAATTACAATTTCTAGTATCAAAAATCTTGAATATCAATTTTCATTTCCTAAAACAAGTTTACTTATCTTTGCACTTTCAAAAAATAAATATGGAAACTGTTTTAGAAAATACATTACCCGTAGGAAAGCCAAAATGGTTGAGAGTAAAACTCCCAATCGGTCAAAAATATACAGAACTTCGTGGATTAGTTGAGAATTACAAACTCAACACCATTTGCACCTCGGGAAGTTGTCCGAATATGGGCGAATGTTGGGGCGAAGGAACGGCAACTTTTATGATTTTAGGAAATATTTGTACTCGTTCTTGTGGATTTTGTGGAGTAAAAACCGGAAGACCAGAAACCGTAGATTGGGATGAACCAGAAAAAGTAGCGCGTTCTATAAAAATAATGAACATCAAACATGCCGTGATTACAAGCGTAGATAGAGACGATTTGAAAGATGGCGGTTCCATTATTTGGATAGAAACCGTAAAAGCCATTCGTAGAATGAACCCTACTACAACTCTTGAAACTTTAATTCCTGATTTTCAAGGTATCGAAAGAAATATTGATAGAATTGTGGAAGCCAATCCAGAAGTAGTTTCACACAATATGGAAACTGTTCGAAGATTGACTCGCGAGGTACGCATTCAAGCCAAATATGACCGAAGCTTGGAAGTATTGAGATACTTGAAAGAAAAAGGAATTCGCAGAACCAAATCAGGAATCATGTTAGGTCTTGGCGAAACCGAAGAAGAAGTTTTTGAAACCATGCGCGAATTATATGCTGCCAAAGTTGACATTGTAACCATTGGCCAATACTTACAACCCAGCAAAAAACATTTGCCAGTAAAAGAATTCATAACTCCAGAACAATTTGCTAAATACGAAGCATTCGGATTAGAATTAGGATTCCGTCACGTAGAAAGTGGCCCATTGGTGCGTTCTTCGTATAAAGCTCAGAAACATATATTATAATAAGTGTATTTGGTTATTCGGTTATTTGTTTAACGATTAACCAAATAAACGAATAACCAAATAAACGACACCCTTGAAAACAAGAATTGCTATAAATGGTTTTGGAAGAATTGGACGAAATTTATTTCGCTTGCTTTTGAACCATCCTACCCTTGAAGTTGTTGCCATTAACGACATTGCCGACAAAAAAACAATGGCGCATTTAATCAAATATGACAGTATTCACGGGGTTTTGCCTTCGATTGTTTCTTCTGATGAAAAAGGAATTATCGTGGACGGAAAACATTATCTTTTTTTCCACGAGAAAAGTATTTCTAAGCTCGATTGGAAATCTGCCAACATTGATGTTGTTGTAGAATCGACTGGAAAATATAAAACTTTCGACGAAATTAACGCTCATATTTTGGCTGGAGCCCAAAAAGTTATTCTTTCTGCCCCTTCAGAAGTCGATACCATTAAAACTGTGGTTTTGGGTGTCAACGAACATATTTTGGACGGAACTGAAACAATCATTTCAAATGCTAGCTGTACGACCAACAACGCCGCTCCAATGATGAAAATCATCAACGAACTTTGCGGAATAGAACAAGCTTACATTACCACCATTCATTCTTATACAACTGACCAAAGTTTGCACGATCAACCGCACAAAGATTTACGTCGAGCTCGTGGTGCAAGTCAATCTATTGTTCCAACAACTACTGGTGCTGCCAAGGCTTTGACAAAAATTTTTCCAGAATTTGAAGGTAAAATTGGGGGTTGCGGTATTCGTGTTCCCGTTCCAGATGGCTCGTTGACTGATATTACATTCAACGTAAAACGTGCCGTAAGCATCGAGGAAATCAATGCTACTTTTAAACTTGCTTCTGAAACGAATTTGAAAGGTATTTTGGCTTATACCGAAGACCCTATTGTTTCGGTTGACATTATTGGCAACAGAAATTCTTGCCTGTTTGATGCTCAATTAACATCGGTTATTGATAAAATGGTGAAAGTAGTGGGTTGGTATGACAACGAAATTGGATATTCTTCCAGAATTATTGATTTAATTATTTTAACTACTTAAAAAATAATTCAATACCTTTACCCACTTCATAAGAAAATATCAAATGTCGGATGAAATCAATTCTATTTTTTTTCTTATTAGTTAGTACCTTTTCATTTTCTCAAAAGAAAAAACCGGTTGAAAAGATCGATAGCATTGCCTATTACAACAATTTGCGTGATGTAAATGTAAAAGCAAATAAATATAAGGATGCACTTCATTACACCCAAAAAGCAATTCAGTATTCTAAAATTAACCATAACACTGATGCCTTAATAAATGAGAATTTCAGCTTAGGAAAATTGTATTATGATGTCAAAAAATATGATGATGCGTTAAAATATTTCAACAATTGTCTTTCATTATCTAAAACAATTACCCCAAATTCTTTGCAAGCAACAGCCTATTATTACTTAGGAATGTGCTTTATGCAAAAAAGAAGTTATACCAATGCCAAATATAATTTTGACCAAGCCGAATCACTATACGATACCCTAGAAATTATTGATCATGCTGATTTAATTAACCTTCAGCGAGGTATCATTTACAAATCAGAAAAGAATTATGATTTGGCTTCTACACTTTTTAATCAAATAATCGTCAAACCTGATAGTCCATCTATTTTAGATAGCAAATCTGAGGCTCTTTATCAAATTGGAACTATAGAAATGGCTCAAAATAGAAATAATTTGGCATTGACTTATTTCAATAAAGCTTTGGCATTAAATTCTAAAAGCAAAAATCTAGAACAAAAATCAGCTATTTTACTTGCCTTAAGTACGGTTTATGAAAAAATGCTGGATCGAAATAGTGCTTACTCCTATTTGAAACAGCACACCAATTTAAAAGAAAGTATATCAATTATAGACAATGAAAAACTTGGAGTGGACGATTATGAAAACTTCAAGGAATCGGAACGTTTAAAAGAAATAAAACAAATAAATGAAGAAGCCAAACAGCAAGAAAAGGCATCTAAGTTTTCAAAACTGATTAGTATTCTTGCTATTGCATTAATATCGATTTTGTCATTATTGAGTTTGTCATTATACAAAAACAATATCATTAGAACTCAGTCTAATAAATTATTAGAAGAGAAAAATAAAGAACTAATTATTGCTAAAGAAAAAGTAGAAAAAGCATCAAATGCTAGATCTGAATTCTTATCTACTGTAAGTCACGAACTTAGAACACCTTTGAATGCCATTAACGGTATTACTCACCTATTATTAGAAGAGAATCCCAAGAAATCTCAAATGCAATATTTAGAATCTTTGCAGTATTCAGGGAATTATCTAACTAAATTTATCAATGATATTTTAGAAATTAACAAAATTGACTCGAGTAAAATACAAATCGAGCATATCAATTTTAACCTTAAACAATTAGTTGAAAATATACAAAGCTCATTGAAAGAGTTGGCAGTCGAAAACGACAATAGCTTTAATTTCAATATCGATACTGAAATCCCAAATTATTTAATTGGTGATCCCACAAAATTATCTCAGATTTTAATGAATTTGATTAATAATGCCTTAAAATTTACTCATGATGGAGAGGTAACTGTGACCACAAAATTAGTTTCTGTTCGGGATAAAAAAGCATTTGTTTACTTTGAAGTGAAAGACAATGGTATTGGAATTCCTGAAGATAAATTCGAAAGTGTGTTCGACAGTTTTTCGCAAGGATCAATAGATATCAACCGAAAATACGGAGGAACAGGTCTGGGACTAACTATTGTAAGGAAACTAGTTCGATTATTAGGTGGAAAAATAAATCTTGAAAGTAAAGTAAATGAGGGCTCCACATTTAGTTTCGAATTACCATTCAAAATTTCCAAAAGGATTCAAGATACTGACAAAAAAGAAACAGCAATTAACACTATAGCCTTTGTAAACAAAAAAATATTGGTAGTCGAAGACAATAAAATTAATCAAATGATTACCAAAAAAATGCTGAACAACAAAGGCATTGAATGTGAGATAATTGACAATGGAGAAGATGCGATAGAAGCCTGCAAAACAAACCAATATGATTTAATTTTAATGGACGTTCATCTTCCTGGAATAAATGGAACAATTGCCACCCAAGAAATAAGAAAATTTGACACCAAAACACCTGTAATAGCACTCACAGCAATTTCGTTGAATGAAAACAGAGAAATGCTTTTGTCCTACGGAATGAATGATGTCATCACAAAACCCTTTGTTCCTGAAGATTTTTATATTGCTATTGCCAAATATATTTAAGCTTCTAATAATTTAAAATCAATTCTTTAATCAAACTTCTCACATTAGGTTCGGCTTTTTTAGCCGCTTCAAGAACCTCATCGTGCGAAACAGTTTCTATATTTTCTTCATTGCCCATATCAGTAATTACTGATAGTCCAAAACACTCCATATCCATATGACGAGCCACAATGACCTCAGGAACTGTGGACATTCCCACACAATCTGCTCCAAGAATTTTGACCATTTTATATTCGGCAAGCGTTTCAAATGTTGGCCCCTGAAGTCCAAGATAGATTCCATCGTGAACTGTAATATTAAGATTTTTAGCTAATGCTTTAGCCACAGCAATCATATTGTTAGAAAATGGTTCGCTCATATTTAAAAAACGAGGACCAAATCGTTCGTCATTTTTACCACGCAAAGGATGTTCTGGCATCATATTAATTTGATCTTTTAAAATTACAATAGACCCCACTTCGTAATTTGGATTAACTCCTCCCGAAGCATTAGAGACAATTAATTTTTCGACCCCTAAATATTTCATTACACGTACCGGAAAAGTAACTTCTTTCATCGAGTAGCCTTCATAAAAATGAAAACGACCTTGCATAGCCACCACTTTTTTGTTGCCAATAGTCCCAAAAACCAAAGCCCCTTTGTGTCCATGAACTGTCGAAACTGGAAAATTTGGAATTTCGCCATAAGGCAAAGTAAATTCTATTGCAATATCATCTGTAAAACTCCCCAATCCTGAACCTAAAATCACACCATATTCTGGATTGAAATTAGTTTTTTCTTTTATAAAACTAACCGTTTCTTGTACTTGTTCCCACATAATTTAGATTGTTTAATTTCAAAATTTTTACTTTACAAAGATGCGAAAAAGGGTTCGAGTTTTGCGATTAATACAAAAAGTAATTTATTAACAATCGTTTTGTTGCAGAATGTTAATTTTCTATTATTGAAATTATAAAATTAGGATTGAATAATTACAAATGAATTTTATTGAAAAAAGGAACTTTGTAGCTTTCGCTTATTGGCAAACGTCTATCAGCAATAATTACCTTGTTTTTTTGGATAGATTTTATATGTTCTAAATTGATAATATAGGAACGATGAATTCTAGAAAATCCTTTTGATGCCAATGCATTTTCTAATTTTATCAAACTCATTAAGGTTAATACATATTTGCCATCAGTAGTATAAATTTTGACATAATCTTTCAATCCTTCGACGAATAAAATATCAGAATAATTGATTTTGACATTTTCATATTCGGCTCTAACAAACATAAAATTATTGGTTTCCTCAGCAATAGCGGCTGGAATTGCAGCAGGTACAACATCTATTGGCGAAAAAACATGCTCAGCTCGAACAACAGCTTTTAAAAATCGATTGAACGGAATAGGTTTTATCAAATAATCGACAGCACCAAAATCAAATCCTTCGACAGCATAATTAGAATAGGCGGTGGTAAAAATAATTAATGGCTTTTTATCGATGGCTTTAATAAAATCGATACCCGAAAAATGGGGCATTTCTATATCCAAAAAAATCAAATCGACTTCGGTTTTATTGATTACTGAAATAGCATCAATAGCATTGTTAAAGGTATTTACGAGTTCTAATGAATCTATTTTACTAACGAAATCTTTGAGTAAATCAACTGCTAATGGTTCGTCATCAATAATTATACATTTCATATCGAGCTACTTATTTTTAATTAATTGATGTTTGAATTTGGTCTAATTTGAGATTCAAATGTACCGAATAATTTTGGTCTTTTTGTTCGATACTAAGCGTATGCGAATCGGGATATAATAATTTCAATCGGTTTTTAATATTACTGATTCCAATGCCTGAATTTTCGGGATCAGGAACATTATTCTCCACTCTATTTTCTACCCAAAAATCTAAAGTATTATCCTCGATTTGAATTTTGATTTTCACGCGAGTATTTCCTTTATAATCAGTTCCGTATTTGAATGCGTTTTCTATAAACGAAATCAGCAACAAGGGTTCGATATACTTATTCTTGGTTTCGCCGTGAATGTTTACGTAGATATTTTCGATATTATTCAACCGTAGTTTTTGTAATTCGATATAATTCTGGATGTAATTGATTTCTTTTTCTAACAAAACCGTCTTATTATCAGTTTCATACAGCATATAGCGCATTAATTCAGATAAAGTTACAATGGCTTCGGGAACTAAATCGGATTTTTTGTGAGCCAAAGAATAAATACTATTCAAAGTGTTGAACAAAAAATGAGGATTGGTTTGTTTTCTCAAATAAATAAGTTCGGCGGTCGTCCGTTGTGACTCAACGAACATTTTATGCTGTTGATTATTAAAATACTCCGATAAAATCCTGATAATAGTACTAATAGCTATAATAGAAAGATAGAAAAATGCGGGCATAATTCTAAAAAAAAGAGGCTTGTTTTTGTGAAATATTTTGTTCTCTAGAATTTCCTTGCCGTTTGCATCAAACATTTTAGGACGAGGAAGATCGCGGAATTCTGGCATTAAATAATAGCTTCTAAAGAGCACAAAAAGGGCTATCAAAAAAATTATTATTGCACAAAATTCAACATGTTTTTTTTGCAAAAGCATATTGGGAACGAAATAATAATAGTTCAAATAAAAGAGTATGATGCCTGTCGCCCATTGTACAAAAAAATCATTCCCAATCTTAAATGGACTTTCGTAGAACTGCATTAAAGAGGCGAGAATGAAAAAAAACCAAATAAAAACATGCAAGATTATTTGGTTTTTAGAATTATTTTTGGTCGATACTAAATTCATTTAAAGAGCTATTTTTAATAAAATTAAATCTTTTTTTGCAATCGTGGGAGATAAATTTTGTTTTATTCTATCTCGTACTAAGTTACCCACTTTTAGCGCATCGCCTTCACTCTTGAAACTCATTTGTTTGGAGACCGTTGGAATCACCGTTTGCTTGATTATAATTTTATTATTTATGGCAATGGTGTATCCCCAACCGTTATTACTTTTGAATGATCTTACGAGATATTGTTCTTTATTTTCACAAGAAATGAAGAGCAAAAAAACCACAACTATTTTTATGAATTTCATTTGATTATATATTAGATTACCCACGATTAAAACCGTGGGCAATGGTCAAAAAAATTAATCATTATCGACTTGCTCGTCATTAGGTTTAAACTCCCATAAATCATCAAAATAGCTGGTTCCAGAACGACCTAACATTATAAATCCTCTATTGTTGATGGCCAATCCAACAGCGTCAATTCTTCCAGAAGCTTCTAAAGATGTTTTCTCCGTCCACAAATCGGTTCCTGGATTGTATTGCCAAATTGTTGTTGAATTATCACCACAAACGACATAACCTAAATTATTCAATACAAAACTGCTTGCATTTGCTCGAATAATTTGATAATCTTCATTATATTCGTTGTCGTCATCGTCGTCAGTTGCTTTATCTATATCTCTCTTTTTAGTCCAAACTTCAGTGGCTCCATTAAATTCCCAAAAATCATATTGCAAAACATTATTACTTGTTCCAGTAGCTAGATAAGCTTTGTCATTAATTACAAAAACAGTTGCATTCCTTCTTTTATTTCCACCAAAACCAGAAGAAAGTGTCCAAGCATTGGTAGTTGGATTGTATTGATAAAAATCTTTCAAATAATTTCCGTCATAACCCGTTCCGAAATAAGCTTTATCTGCCACCTGAAAACCAACAGCTCCATATCTTGCTGTACCAGCAAAATCGGCTTTTTGTGTCCAAGCATTGGTCGTTGGGTCATATTCATAAAAATCCTTAAGACGGCTTGAACCATCATATCCAAGTCCAACATAGCCTTTGCCACCCAGTTCAAATGCCGAAGCAGCACTTCGTTTCACCCCAATAAAATCGGCTTTTTGTTCCCAATAATCACCATCAGAATTATAAGCCCACAAATCGTTTAGGTAAACATCGCCTGTATATCCTGTTGCAACGTAAGCATAATTCCCAATTACAAAACTAGCCGAACTAGATCGAGCTGGCCCATCAAAAGACGATTTTTTAATCCAATTCCCTACTAATTCAACAGTGTCATCAGAATTACTGCAACTCACAAAGAATAGTGCTATTAGAATTGTAGCCAATGCCTTTTTTAATTTAATCATAATGTATTGTTTTAATGTTTATATTTAATTGTTATGCCCAAATTGAACCCGTCTTTCATATTAAAATCGGTTGTAGTATTGTAATCGTTATCCAACAAAAGATAGTTTCGATTGAAATCATATCCTGCCTTAAAATTCACAAACCAATTGCCTTCCATATTTCTTTCATATTCAAATGATGCCGTTTGCTGAGAAAAACTAGATTTCGTACTATTTGCAGAAAAAGTTTTCGAAGCTTCGTCTAAATTGTACACACTTCCGTTAAAAATATTTTTTATATAAAAAGCATTTCTAGCGTTATTCGAATATTTAATTTTCGTTTCTGGAAATCCAATACTGAAATTAATTTTTTCGTTATATTGATAATTATATGTAAAAACCGGCAGTATCATTGGTTTTCCAAAAACCACATTTCTGTTTACTCCTAAATTGATGCTAGAATTATTATTCCATTTATAATCAAAATTGAATCCTCCAAGCCAATCAATATCATTCCATTTCAAATTGTTTTCACTAGCTACAAAAGGCTCTATTTCAAAATTAAATTGCGTTTTTTCACTCTTTAAATAACTAAAAGTAAACTTGTTACTCATTTGATTGTATTTAGATAAAGAATTCAAAACATGGGTATTGAAATAATTAATTTCCTTTGAATTAAGGGTAAGTTCATTGGCAATTTTCAAATTAGAATGCACTATTTTACTATAATCAATTCCAAAATTGATGTCATTAATCTTTATAGTTTTGGTTGGTTGTGTGTTTACTCCAAAATCTATCGAATACTTATTTTGTGCACTGAGATTAAAAATTGTGAATAAAACCATCCACTTAACTGCTTTTCCTATTTTCATTATAGTAATATTGGAACAAATCTATTCCGATTTCAAATCATAAAAAAAGAATATATATAGACACCCATTTTTGATAGATGAATGGGTAGAAATGGTCGTTAAATACCTAATTTATTGATATAATCCCGTTGTAGTGTTTTATCCGAAATTAGTAGATAGAATCAGGCTACTAGTATATATTATAGTTCAAAATACAAGTGCTCCCATTAGATTTGTGAAAAAAAATCATGAAGTATATTTGGTTTCTAATCCTTGTAATTGCATTTTTTTCCTCTTGCCAAACTGATAATGCCGAAGGAGATTTTGTGGTAGGTTCTGATTATTTAAGCATCAGTAATAAAGTAATAATGATTGACACCTTGACCGTAAATGTGTCAACTATAAATCTGGACTCTTTAATTACCTCCAATCAAAGTCGCATTTTAATAGGCAATTATACTGATCCAATTCTTGGAATTGTAAAATCTGAAAGTTATATGAAATTAACACCCGACAATTTCTATATAGGAAGCTCTGAATCGGATACTCAAACGGTGACTTATGTTTTTGATTCGATAGCTATGATTTTGAAATATGATCGCTACTATTATGGAGATACTACCAAGACCCAAACAATCAACATTCATCAACTAACTCAAAAGGTAAAACCCAATACTGATGATACTAATTTTTACAATATTTCATCATTAACCTATGACAGCAAAAGCATTGGCACAAAAACTTTTCATCCCAAACCCATTGGAAAAGATTCGATAAACATTCAAATAGATGCCAATTTCGGGAAAAACTTGTTCAATAAACTCTATAATAATGAGATAACCGATGCTAATGAATTTGAAGATTTATTCAAAGGAATTGTCATCAAACCTTCTACAACTAGTTCGTCAAATATGATAGGATTTAAGACCAGTAGTGTATTGCGACTTTATTACAAAAAAAACAATTCCGATTCAGAAAATTCGCTGACAAAAGATTTTTCTCTAACCGATCTCACCAAACAATTCAACAATATTTCATTGGATAGAACAGGAACAATTATTGAAAATTTACCCGATTCTAAGAATAAATTATCCAGCGAATTAACCAATAATAATGCCTTTATTCAATCGGGAACGGGTCTTGCTTGTAGAATTGATTTTCCATTTATTAAACAATTAAAATACATATCCGAGAAAGGAATAATCGTAGATGCAGAATTAGTTATCAAACCCAACAGGTCGAGTATTTCGAACTTATTTCCAATAAAAGATTCGTTACAAGTTTATGAATGCGATAATTTAAACCGAATTTCCAAAGTATTAACCAATTCTGATGGCTCTCAAAAATTAGCTTTACTCAATGCAACACCCGATGAATTCAATGAAAACATTGGTTATAAAGTCAATATTGGTGCTTTTTTACACCAAGAAATGCTTAAAACAACTGGTGCCAAATCTAATTTGATTTTGGCTTTCCCCAATATTTCAAAAGGAGTGAACCGAATTATTTTGGGAAATCAAAAAAACGCCGAGAATAAACTAAAATTAAAAATTTATTATATCTCTTATTAGAATGAAAAACAAAATTTGGTTTGTATTATTTTTCGCCAGTCAATCTGTTGGTTTATATGCACAAAGTGTGGCTACATCTCCCTATTCTATTTACGGATTGGGAAGCTTGTTTGAAACTGATTTTGGTCCAATTTCTGCATTGGGCTCATCAGGAATTGCGTTGCCTTCAACATCATTCATCAACAATTTAAATCCTGCCTCGTTGGGATTTATTGGCAAACACAGCTTCTTTTTTGACACTGGTCTCAAAGGAACTGAAACCAATTACAAGAGCGAAAACTCTAGCGAAAAGAGAAATAATTTTCAATTTTCACACATTGCCATTGCATTCCCTTTAAATTCAAAATCAGGAGTTAGTGCATCATTAAAGCCTTACTCTAGTGCTAGTTATGTGATTTCAAATTTTCAATTACCAATAAGTAATAGCAATGAATTTTATAATTTAAACGCTGCTAGCTATGGAGGACTCAATACTTTTGACCTTTCATACGGCTATAAAATTCAAAAAGGAATCACTTTTGGACTTACAACTTCCTTTTATTTTGGAAGCATCACAAACAACAAAGATTTTACGATTGCTAACTCTATAACCAACATCAATAAAAAGAGTTTTTATAGCGGAATGCGAGTAACATTGGGAAATCAAATCAAAATCGATTCCACTTTCAATATTGGTTTAACCCTAAAAATTCCTTCACAAATTACAGGTTCAAAAACCCAATCAGTCACTACAATTAATGATACCGAAACCCAATATATTGAAGATAATGTTGCTTCTAATGTGGATGATTATTATTTACCTTTTGAATTTGGCGTGGGTTTGAGTAAGTCAATCCATAAAAATTTCAACTTAACCCTAGATTACGAAAAAAGTCTTTGGAAAAACACCAATCAAAATAGTGTTTATGGCGAATTTAAAAATCAAGACAAATTTGCATTGGGTTTATCTTATTTAAAAAAAGAGCAAAGTTTTTATTATCTAGATAAAATTCGTTACTACTCAGGCTTCAATTATGACACAGGTTTTTTGTCTATAAATAACAAAAATGTAAACAATATGCGATTTAGCCTTGGAGTTGGAATACCAATAGAATCGACAAAATCGGCCTTGAATATTAATTATTCTTATGGTATAAAAGGAACTGTAGGCAACCAATTAGTAAAGGAAAATTATCATATGATTGGCATTAATTTAAGCTTAGAAGCCATTTGGTTTGTCAAACGCAAATACGATTAAAACGTTTTAAATCATTCTAATAAGTATATAAAATGGTAGCAAAATTTGAAAACATCAACAAAACTTTCTGTACGAGTGCCGGAACATTCAATTGGGATGAAGAAACTTGCATTAATCTCAACAAAGGCGAAATTTTATTAATTACCGGAAAATCTGAATATTCAAAAAAAACATTACTCACTTTGATGGGATGCCTTATCAATCCTAATGAAGGTATTCTGGAAATCAACGGAAAAAACATCAATCTTTCCTGTTATGAAGAAATGGTTTTAATAAAATCGCAAACCATTGGCTTTGTATTTCACCAACACAATTTATTAGAATCTATAAACGCCGAAGAAAATGTAGCCTATCCGCTAAAATTTCAAAACTCAAAATCAGACGAAATCAGACAACGAACTACAGAAGCCCTTAAAATGGTCGAAATGTATGAGCAACGAAAAAAAATGCCCAAACAATTATCGAAATTAGAAAAACAAAAAACTTTAATTGCCAGAGCTTTAGTTAGCAATCCTTTAATTATTGTATGCGATAGACCAACAGCATTTTTGGATAGACAAGAGGCCGAGTTCGTTATGGAAAAATTGAAAGAATTGGCAAAATTAGGAAAAACAATAGTCATTTTAAATCACGATTCCCGATTCAATGAATACGCCAATCGCGCCGTTGAAGTGAAAAATGGAATAGTGAATGAACTTATTTTATTGCAATAATTCTAATTCTTACTTAACCAAATCATTTCTATTTTCTGTCCTTTCTTCAAAAGAATTGACTTCTTTTTATCACCGAAAATAAGGATTGTTTGTCCTCCTTTTTTAGAAAAAACAGTCACTTTTTTTAAAGTTTTGGCGTTCCATTCCATCGCAATTTCAAATCCACCTCGGGCACAAATTCCTTTTACAGAACCGCTTTCCCAAGCATCGGGCAAAGCTGGGAGTAACCTGATTTCGGTTTCATTAGACTGAACCAACATTTCGGCAACGGCTGCCGCTCCACCAAAATTTCCATCAATTTGAAAAGGTGGATGTGCATCGAATAAATTGGGATAGGTTCCTCCTCCTCGTCTTGGTTTTTCGGTTTTCTTTCCATCAGGATCAACATAACGAAGCAATTCCCGGTACATTTTATAAGAACGATTGCCGTCCCAAAGTCTTGCCCAAAGATTAATTCGCCAGCCTTTGGACCAACCTGTGGTTTCGTCGCCTTTTATTTCCAATGTTTTTCGAGAAGCATTGGCCAATTCTGGCGCCTTTAATGGCGTGATGTGGTCGCCCGGAAAAAGTCCGAACAACTGCGATTGATGGCGGTGTTTGGGATCTTTGTCATTCCAATCGAAATACCATTCTTGCAAATTTCCTTTTTTTCCAATTTGATAGGGATGCAATTTTGAAAGTGCCGTTTCAAGTTTAGTTCTAAATTCAACATCCACATTCAACACTTTTGAGGCTTTGATGGTTTTGTCGAAACATTCTCGAATCATAGCCAAATCGGCTGTTCCACCGTAGATTGTGGCTCCAATAAAACCATCTGGAGTTACATATTGATTTTCGGGAGAAGTCGATGGCGAAGTGATTAAATTGCCGTTTTTATCTTCAACTAACCATTTCAAACAAAATTGAGCAGCGCCACGCATAATTTGGTAACCCTCGTTCTTGAGGTAATTCTTGTCTTGAGTAAACGCATAATGTTCCCAAATATGGGTGCTCAACCAAGTTCCTCCCATATTCCAACACGCCCACATTGGCTCTTCTTTTCCAAATTGTCCAACGGGATTCGTCATCGCCCAAATATCCGAATTGTGTGAAGCCGACCAACCTTCATCGACTCCATAAAATGTCTTGGCTGAAATTTTTCCAGTAACCGAAAGATTTTTGATAAAACTCAAAAGCGGCAAGTGCATTTCCGAAAGATTCGTGTTTTCGGCCAACCAATAATTTTCTTCCAAATTGATGTTGGTCGTGTAATTACTGCTCCAAGGTGGATTGAGATACGGATTCCAAAGTCCTTGCAAATTGGCAGGAACACCCATCGTTCTGGAACTGCTGATGAGCAAATAACGCCCAAAATTGAAGTACAAAACTTCCAGATTCTTGTCTTCTTTTCCTTCGGAATAGCGCAACAAACGTTCGTCAGTTGGCAAATTCGGAGCTTCTGTTTTTCCTAAATTCAAACTAACCCGATTATAAAACTTTTGATAATCAGCAAGATGATTTTGTTTTAATTTATCGAATGATTTAGCAAAGGCTTTGTTCAAATTTTCCAAGGCAATGGATTTGTCATTCAAACCTTCAGTAGCTGGATTTTTGTCGAAACCGTTAAAACTGGTAGCTATAGAAACATAAATCAAGGCTTCAGTGGCATTTTTTACTCCTAAATTTGAATCAGAACTTACAATTTTACCATCCGCGTTTTTAATTTTTATCAAACTGCTGAATCGTGTTCCTCTTTCTTTTTCCAAAAGAAAGGCTGGCACAACTTCATAACCCGGATTTTCGTGAATGGGCGCAGAACCATTCATTGAAAGCACATTATCCTTAACCTCAGTTTTAAATTGTAAAAGACTATTCGAATTGATGTCAAAATTCAATGCTCCTTTTTTACTGCTTGTCAGTTTGATAATCATAATTTTATCCGAAGCAGAAACAAAGTATTCACGAGTGAATTTCACTCCATCCACTTCATAACTTACTTTCGAAATGGCGTTAGAAATATCTAATTCTCGGTAATAATTGGTGGCTTTTCCGTTATGATGACTTTCAATATTCATCGTACCCAACGGCGAATAAGACTCTGAATTTTTGCCTTGAATCTTTTTGTTCAATTCTTCGGCGAGTTTGTAGTTTTCGTTTTTCAATGCTTCGCGAATAGCTGGCAAATTTTTATAAGCTTCAGGACTCATATTAGCATTGACAGGTTCTCCCGACCATAGTGTGATGTCGTTCAAATAAATTTTATCTGAATTAACACCGCCAAAAACGGTTGCTCCCATTTTTCCATTTCCCAAAACAAGGCTTTCTTCAAAAAATTCTGCTGGTTGTTTGTACCACAAAATGTGATTGGATTGAGCAGCTATTTTTCCGAAAAAGAATAAAAAAAAGGAACAAATAAGTAGTTTGCTGGATTGCCTCATAATTGCTAAAAATTATTTACTTACTTTATATTTTTCATTGGCAGTTATCATTTCCCAATCATCGGTTCGGAAGGGAGATGCGGGAAAATTCTCTTTGTTGAAAAGATTGATTTCCGTATCATCATCTGCCCACCCATAATGAACTGCAACAGGATTTTGAATTTTATCGCAAGATACAATTACTTTATTATCCTTGATAATAGCTTTTGCAGGATAGAAAATTTTGTCAGCACCAGCAATTTCAAATCCTTTCAAGATTCCGTTTGAGCCTGTGGTTGACAATCCGCTACCGATATTATCAAAGCTTAAAACGATTAGGTTTCCTTTTACTTCTTGAGATTTAAAAATAGGTCCCGAGTAAACCATTTTTTTACCATAAACATTGTTTAGAGCAATAGCTGCCAATCGTTTCCCAACATCTTGTTTATTGGTAGGATGAATGTCTTTGGCATTGCCAATATCAGTCGTTACAGCCATTCCCGTGTTGGGCAATTTCAACGTTTCAGTTTGTGCTTCGCGAAGTTCTGCCCAACGACTTCCTTTTTCACTATTACCGCCATACTCATCAAATGTGGATAATTGTACAAAATAAAAAGGAAAATCACCTTGCTTCCATTGGGTTCTCCAATCGTTTATCATCAATGGAAACGCAATTTTGTATTGTTTGGCTCTGGAAACATTGGCTTCGCCTTGATACCACAAAACGCCTTGAAAAGCATAAGCAATCAATGGATTGACCATTGCATTGAACAATAATGAAGGATAACTATTGGGAGAAATTTCTATTTTTACTTTCACTACATTAAACTTCCAAAGTCCTTCTAGCGGAATATTCGAATCTTTGAAATCGATTTTCAAATCGGCTGCATCGCCATAAATTCCGCCACCACCTGTGTAATCTGAAATTCGAACAGCAATTACATTTTTGCCTTCTTTCAAAACTCCCGCAGGAATTTTATAAATTCTTGTTGCATCCCAGAGATTGTTAGTTCCTATTTTAACCCCATTGACATAGGTTTCATCTTCATCATCCACTTTCGACAAATGCAAAACAGCTTCTTTTTGAGCTTGTTCCTCTGTTAGAATAATGGTTTTTCGCATCCAAACTATTCCGTCAATATTACCAATTTGCTGGTTTTCCCAAAGTGAAGGGACTTTTATTTCTGGCCAATTTTTATCATCAAAATTGGGTTCTTTGAATTGGTTTTCGTTGGTCATTGTCACATCAAAACCTTGTACTCTTTTAAGATTATCTAAAACCGATTTTTTGTAGGTTTCAAAAATGGCTTCCATATCTACAGCAGGAATGGCTGCAATTCTGTCCCTAAACTCGGGACTTTTTTCGAATGCTTTTCGACTAGTCCAAGTTTCTACGCAAGTTCCTCCCCAAGAAGTATTGATGATTCCTATTGGAATTTTTAATTCGGCGTATATTTTTTTGGCAAAAAAGAAACCTACTGCCGTAAAATCAGGAAGATTTTCTTTGTTGCAAACTGTCCATTTTCCAGCTTTCAAATCTTCTTTGGGAGTACCGCTCAAATCTTGGGCAACACCAAAATGCCGAATCATTGGATAATTAGAATCTTCGATTTCGGCTTTGGCATTCATTGTTTTAGACATTTGAAATTCCATATTCGATTGTCCGCTGCAAATCCAGACTTCGCCCACCAAAACGTCTTTAATGACCATTTTGTTTTTGCCCAAAATGGTCAATTCAAAAGGGCCTCCTGCTTTTTCGGAATCTAAATTCAGCATCCATTTTCCGTTTTTGTCGGCAGTGATGGTTTTGATTTGTTTGTTGAAACGAACTTCCACTTTTTCATTGGCGTCTGCCCAACCCCAAACCGGAATGGGTTTGTTGCGTTGCAAAACCATACCATCCGAAAATAATAACGGCATTCGGACATTGGCATTCGAAAAAATACTAAACAGTATAGCAAGGACTAGGACACTTTTTTTCATTTTAAAATTATTTACAAATTTGAATCTGATTAATAAACTATTTTAATCCGTCCAGTAAACCAGTTAAAGCCTGTGCATCATAAACAGTATTGTTGCTTCTATCAAATAAAGACATTGTGTTTACTCCCAAATTTCCAGCGTCCCAATAAAAAGGAATCAGACCATTAAGCTTGGAACTTTTAACTACATATTTCAAGAAATCAGCTCTTGATTTTAAATGTAAAGTCAAATCATTACCTGTCAAATTGGTGCGTTTAATGGCTCCAAATTCGCCCAAAATAACTGGAATTCCTTTATCTACAAATTGATTTTTCATTAAAAGGAAAAATTTATCTATGTCAGCTTCTTCTCCCCAAGTAGCATTACGAGTAGTATCGGTAGTAGAGTGATTTCCGGCTCCCCAATAATAAAACATTTTGCCCCAGGTTTCATCCTTGGTCATTAATGTAAATTGATATGGATAAAAATGAATCTCGGTCATCATTCTGTTTGCCACTTTATCTGTTGGCAAAGTAGTCATCAATTTGTTTGTTTTTTCAATATCTGTAGAAGGGCCTTGAACTACTAATGTTCGGTACGCATTTCTGCCACCAGTAGATCGAACAGCATCAATAAATGTTTGGTGATAAGAGTTCAAAACATCCATTTGTGTAGCATCATCAACGTTGGGTTCATTGGCGCTGGCAAAAAGCAAATGCTCGTCAAAATCTCTTAAACTAGTGGCGATTTGTTCCCAAAATGCTTTTTGTTTGGCATTATTTTCTGCTTTTTTGGCATTGGTACAATTATTTTCGAGCCATCCGCCGTCCCAATGAATGTTGACCAATACATACATATCATTGTCAACACAATATTGAACGACTTCTTTTACACGAGCAAGCCAATCAGCCTTTAATTGTGCTGTCGAAGAGTTAGACATATTTTGATTCCAAGAGCAAGGAATTCGGATGGCATTGAAACCATTGGCTTTGACTAAATCGATCAATGCTTTGGTCACTTTTGGATTTCCCCAAGCCGTTTCTCCGCCAGTGGCTTCGAGTGTGTTGCCAATATTCCAACCCAATTTAATTTTTGTTGCCAATTGAACCGCTGTACTGCTCATTCCTGTGGCATCGGCAGCGATTGGATTGGTGTTATAACTAGGATACAAATCGGTTACTGGAGAAACAACTCCTGGTTGAGTTATTGCAATTAAGACCGAAGGAGCTTGACTTGAACTGACAGTAATTGTTGCTGAGCGAGCCGTAGTTGTGGTGTTTGCAGTTGCAGTAATAGAAACCGAAGTTGTTCCTGATGTTCCTGATGTTTTACTTATTTGAATCCAACTAGTATCAGAACTGCTTATTGTCCAAGCATCGACATTGGTTGTGATGCTAATACCTGAACTATTTCCTGAAGTTAGAAATTCAACACTACTTACATTTACTGTTAGCGTTTTTGCTACTGGAGTTACAACTGGAGTTGAGCCTGAATCTGAACTACAAGCAAAAAATCCCAAAAAAGCCACAGTCAAAATGGCACATATTATTTGATTAGCAAGTCTATTTTTCATTTGGTTTTGTATATTAAATTTGAATCTTATTGTTTAATGAAATTGAGGAAATACACATCATTTTCGTTCATTTTGATTTCTTTTGAAAAATTCCCTTTTGCATCTACAGTAAGTTTTTCTGTTTTAAAAACCGATCCATTATTATTTTCTTTTAGCTTTTTTACTTGTTCTTTGGTCAGCTGATTTGGTTTATTCATCCCTAAATAATCGGTAAAAGCGTCGTTTGATTTATAACCTACTTTGTAAATTTCTAAATTATAATTACCTTTTTTCAATCCAACAACTTCAATTTTCACAGTTCCTTTTTGTTTTGAAGGTAAATCTTTTATATAATATTGTTGATTGTTGATAGCCTCTGGCAAAGTGTAGGTGAAATCCCAAAACAGCAGTTGCACATCTCCTTTTTCATTTTTTGTTACCCAAGAAGAAGTGTCGGTATTTTGAAGTTCAATTTCGCCTAATTTATTCAAAAATGAATACGAAAAATAAGCCGGTTTTTTAATTCCTTGAGTATTCAACAAGCCAAAACCACCGTGAAAAGGGGTAAATCGTGGTCCTGGTTCTTCGAAAATATCAGTAAAAACCCAATACGACATCGAGTTGGCGGCATTCCCCACTTGTTTCAGTTTTTGAAGAATATAAGCAGCAGAATGGTAGCTATCGTGAATGGGATCGGCTGGTGTGTAAGAGGAACTCCATTCGGTATAATGCAATTCGAGATTGGGTTTGACTGAAGAGGCAATTTGTTTACGAGAATTAATAACATCGCCACTTACGCTCGAAGTTTCTTTACTCAAAACCGTTCCGCTTTGTCCAAATTCATCTAAAAAACCTTGTCCAACACCGTAGGTATGGGTTGAGATAAAATCTATTGGCACATTATTTTTATCGCAAAATGCTATCGTTTCTGGAACCCAACCCGCTCCAGCTGTTGCAGGGCCACCTACTTTGTAATCTGGATTTACACTTTTTATTCCTCTAACAGCGTAATCATAGAGTTTGAAATATTCTGCTTGAGTGCCCGTCCAAAATCCTGGAGTTAAATTGGGTTCATTCCAAACTTCGAAATACCAAGTTTTTACTTCATCAGCTCCATAGCGTTCTGTAAAATGTTGGGTTAAATTGCGAATAAGGTCTTCCCATTTTTTATAATCTTTGGGTGGAGTTACATTGCCTTTCCACCAAAAAATGGTTTCTTTTCCACTGGCCAAAGCATTAGGCATAAACCCCAATTCGACAAAAGGTTTCATCTTGATACTTATAAGAAAATCGAATAAAACATCCACGTATTGGTAATTGTATTCTGGATTTCCCTTGCTATCTTCACGATAAACCGCCATATCATCGGTCAATAAACCGTGCATTCTAATGTATTTGAAATCGCATTCTTTCTTGACCATAGCCAATTGCTGTTGCCAATCGGCACGCAATCCTTCATTGGCTCTTCCTGCTCCAACACATTCTTTGAACATGGTATTGAATTTTCCTGCCGATTGATTCGAATTCACCTTAATGATTCTATCTGTTGAAATTTGCCCAAACAAGCTAACATTGGTCAGACAGATTAGCAAAACTGATGCGAAAATGTTTTTTTTCATGACACTTTAATTATATTTTTTTTTTATCGAATACACTCTTTTATACTTATGGTAAATTTGACAACAAGTTTACTGTTTTATTTTTATATTTGCAATATGATTAGCTATATATTTATGTATGTAATAATATATTATTTACATTTTTACTAAATCATCAATAATTACAACATTTTACATTTTTAAATAGCACATTTATTTATTAATATTGAAGTCTAAAGAGTCCTTTTTCGAAAGAAAATTAATTTACCATGAGAAAACATTAAATTCAATTTCAAAAAAAATAGAATGAAGTCCAATAAAATCCAAACAAAGAATCAATAATTTAAAATACTCTAACAACTATGAATGAAATTTCTATTGACTGTGTCATTTTTGGTTTTAAGAACGGTATTCTTAATGTCCTTTTGGTAAAACATGCCATTGGTGACAGCAAAGGCGAATGGGGACTTCCTGGTGGTTTGATTTTGAAAAAAGAAGCAATTGATGCTGCTGCTCAAAGAACACTGAAAGAACTTACGGGTTTAGATAATATTTTTTTAGAACAACTAAAAGCTTTTGGAGAACCCAATCGAATTCCTTTGGGAAGAGTCATCACAATTGGATATTATGCTTTAATTAATTTTGACGATTATGATGTAAAAGCAGGAATTACCGTATCTGAAGCCAAATGGTATAAAATAGATTCTATTCCTAAATTAATTTATGACCACAATGAAATTTTAGATTTTGGTCTGAAAAAGTTGCAAACTCGCATTCTATCAACCCCAATAGGATTTAATTTATTGCCTGAAAAATTTACTTTATTGCAATTAATGCATCTTTATGAAGAAATTCTTGGCAAAGAATTAGACAAATCAAACTTTCGTAGAAAAATTTTGAAAATGAAATTACTTGTAGCCCTAGACGAAAAACAACAAGATGTATCTCATCGCGCAGCCAATTTATACAAATTTGACGATGCTATTTACAAAAAACTCAGCCAAAAAGGGTTTAATTTTGAGATTTAAACCCGCTAGTTTTTAGATTGAACAAAATCAGTAATAGTTTTATCAAAGCTTTCACCATTAGAAAGAAAAGAACTTCGAATGGGTAAATAGAAAAGTTGCTCTTTGGGCAATTTCCCTTTCAAACGCATAAAATCTTTTTCGGTGGTAAGGATTATCTTGTTTTGTGTTTTGTTCTTAATTTCTAATAAATCATTTTCCGAAAAATGATGATGGTCTGGAAAAACCAATTTCTCATCATTTTGGCTTTGCAAATGATTGAAAAACGGCTCCGGTTTGGCAATTCCTGCCACAAGCAATTTATCTACAGACTTAATTTCACTCACTTCCATTGACTTTTCTTCCGAATAAATAGAGTCATCATAATCAATGAAAGAAAAATACAATTCTTGATTCGAAACCAAATTCAATTTGTCCTTAATTATATTTTGTTCGTCAAGCGAAAGATGGGATGGACATTTTGTAACAATAACCAAATTGGCTCTTTTTGCTCCGCTCCTACTTTCTCGCAGATTTCCTGTTGGCAACATAAAATCATCCGAATACAAATCACCATACGAAGTCAGTAAAATATAGAAACCTGCTTTTACTTTTCGGTGTTGAAAAGCATCGTCCAGCAAAATAATATCGGGCTTTTCAGGTTGCGAAAGCAATTGCTCGATTCCATTTTTTCTATCGGCATCAACGGCAACCTGAATGTTTTTGAATTTTTGATAAAACTGAAATGGTTCGTCTCCCAAAATTTCAGCATTCGAAGTAGCATCGGCCAAAACAAAACCTTCGGATTTTCTTTTGTAACCACGACTTAAAGTAGCCACTTTATATTTTGAAGAAAGCAACCGAATTAAATATTCGATTTGGGGTGTTTTTCCGGTTCCGCCCACGCTGAGATTTCCAACGGCAATAACGGGAATATCAAATGAATAAGATTTCAAAATTCCTTTATCAAAAAGAAAATTCCGAATACTGGTAATGATTCCATACAAAATGGCGAAAGGAAAGAATATTTTTCGAACTAAATTCATACTACGAAAGTATAATAATTTATCTTTGAATTAAAATTTTGTTTCTTTTGTTTAATGTTTGAACTTTTCAAATTAAAACTTCAAGCCTTAAACTTTTAACCTAAAAACAATGAAAATCAAAGAAATAATTTCCGTACTCGAAGAAATGGCACCATTAGCTTATGCCGAAGACTTTGACAATGTAGGTTTATTGGTTGGAAATCAAAATTGGGAAGCAACGGGAGCTTTGGTTTGTCACGATGCGCTCGAAAGTGTAATTGAGGAAGCTATTGCAAAAAATTGCAATTTGGTGGTTTGTTTTCATCCTATTTTGTTTTCCGGTTTGAAGAAAATCACGGGCAAAAACTATGTAGAACGCTCTATAATCAAAGCCATAAAAAATGACATTGCTATTTATGCCGTTCATACCGCCTTGGACAATCATCAAGAAGGCGTCAACAAAATATTCTGCGATGCTTTGGGGTTAACCAATACTAAAATTCTAATTCCTAAGTCGAATTTCATTCGAAAATTAGTCACATATACCATTCCAGAAAATGCTGAAAAACTCCGAAATGCCTTGTTTGATGCTGGAGCAGGAAATATTGGCAACTACGAAAATTGTAGTTTCAACTCCAAAGGAATTGGAACCTATATGGGCAATGAACACAGCAATCCCGAAATTGGAGAACGCTTTGAATTTGTAGAAAATGAGGAAATAAAAATAGAAGTCACTTTCGAAAAACATTTGGAAAACAAAATCCTGAAAGCACTTTTCAAAAATCACGTCTATGAAGAAGTGGCTTATGAAATTTATGATTTGCAGAACAAAAATCAAAATCTGGGATTAGGAATGATTGGTGAATTAGCCGTTCCAATGGAAGAAAAAAGTTTTCTACATTTTGTAAAAGACAAAATGCAGGCTGATGGGATTCGACACAGCTCTTTTTTAGGCAAGTCGATAAAAAAAGTGGCCGTTTTGGGCGGTTCAGGAAGTTTTGCTATAAAAAATGCTATTCAGGCTGGAGCCGATGCTTTTTTGACCGCCGATTTGAAGTATCATCAGTTTTATGAAGCCGAAAATCAGTTAATTTTAGCCGATATTGGTCATTTTGAAAGCGAACGCTATACAAAAAATTATATTGTTGATTTTCTTCGGAAAAAAATCCTTAATTTTGCAATCGTTTTATCAGAAGAAAATACAAATCCAGTTAAGTACTTATAGACAATAGAATATGGCGACTACAAAAGAATTGAGTGTTGAAGACAAATTAAGAGCAATTTATGATTTACAATTGATTGACTCAAGAATTGACGAAATTAGAAACGTGAGAGGTGAACTTCCTCTTGAAGTAGAAGATTTAGAAGATGAAGTTGCAGGATTAAGCACACGTTCAGAGAAATTGAAAAAAGATCTCGAAACTATTGAAGAGCAAATCAAAGTGAAGAAAAACGCTATTGATGAGCACAAAGAGTCAATCAAAAAATACACCAAGCAACAAGAAAGTGTACGTAACAATAGAGAATTCAACTCTTTGACCAAAGAAGTAGAATTTCAAGAATTAGAAATTCAATTGGCCGAGAAGCAAATCAAAGAAATGAAAGCTTCTATCGAACACAAAAAAGCAATTATTGCAGAATCAAAAGAGAGATTAGAAATTAAATCGAATCACTTAAAACATAAAAAATCAGAATTAGACGATATTATGTCTGAAACTGCAAAAGAAGAAACATTCTTGTCCGATAAATCATTTGAATATAGAGCCTCTATCGAACCTCGTTTACTAGCAGCTTATGATCGTATTCGTTCAAGCGTTCGCAACGGATTGGCTGTTGTTTCTATCGAAAGAGGAGCTTCTGCAGGATCATTTTTCACTATTCCGCCACAAACTCAAGTAGAGATTGCTGCTAGAAAAAAAATCATCACTGATGAACATTCTGGAAGAATCTTGGTTGACAGTGTATTGGCCGATGAAGAGAAAGAAAAAATGGAACAGCTTTTTGCTAAATTCTAAAAATAGTTAAGTCCCGATACAAATCGGGACTTTTTTTATACTATATTTAGTCCGCTATGCGGACTTTATTTTTTTAAGGCAATAGGGTCGTAATCATATTATTTTGTTTATGAAAAAAACATTTTATTTTTTGCTAACCAAATCGATTGGGTCTTACATCAACCTAATGAGTTTCATATTTCCAGAAAAAGCTATTCAAATGGCTCACGGCTATTTTAGTGAACCTAGAAAAGGAAAAATCACCCAAAACAAACTTCCTAAAACCTTACAAGGAGCTCATTCAGAAACAATCTTTCATAACGAAGATGTAATTCAAACCTATATTTGGAAGGGTAATGACACTGTTATTTTGCTTATTCACGGTTGGGAAAGTAATTCCTCTAGATGGAAAAAAATGCTTCCTTATTTAACAAAATCAGGAAGCACAATAGTTGCCATCGATGGTCCTGCTCAAGGATTGTCTAGTGGCAAAGAATTTACCGTTCCAAAATATGCCGAGTTTATGGATATTGTTGCCAAGAAATACCAACCAAATTATATTATTGGCCATTCAATGGGAGGGCAAACCTGTTTGTACTATCAATACAAATACCAAAATTCCAATATTCGAAAAATGGTAATTCTAGGTGCTCCAAGTGATTTTACAATTATTCTAAACAACTTCACCAATTTATTAAGTATAAATAGTAAAGTAACCAAAGCGTTAGAAAACAAATACACCCATTTTTTGAATCTGGATTTATCACAATTTTCATCCAAAGAATTTGCTTCTAAAATAGAAACAAAAGGTCTTCTTGCTCACGATATTGATGATACTGTGGTATTATTTAAAGAAGCAAAAAAAATAGCTGAATCTTGGAAAGATGTTCAACTTATTGAAACTAAAGGTTTAGGACACAAACTTCACGATGATGAATTGTATCAAAAAATCAACAAGTTTTTGTTTGAACATGAATAAATTACACCTTTTTAAACTTTCATTTATAAACATTTTCAAATTTCCAAATTATCACATTTTCAAATTGCCTACTTTTGCACTATGGAAGAAAATCTAAAACGTCTCAATAAATTCATTGGAGAAACGGGCTATTGTTCGCGTCGTGAAGCGGATAAAATTATTGAAGAAGGTCGAGTAACCATCAATGGGGTTGTTCCAGAACTAGGAACTAAAGTTGCGCCAGACGACGAAGTGCGAATTGACGGCAAATTAATTCGAGTGAAAAGAGCCAAATCAATCTATCTGGCTTTCAACAAGCCTGTGGGAATTGAATGTACGACCAATTTAGATGTTCGCAATAATATTGTAGATTACATCAATTACCCAACCCGAATTTTTCCGATTGGAAGATTGGACAAAGCCAGTGAAGGCTTGATTTTTATGACCGATGATGGAGATATTGTCAACAAAATTCTTCGCGCCAGAAACAATCACGAAAAAGAATATACCGTAACGGTTAACAAACTTATTACCGATCGTTTTATCGAAAAAATGAGCAATGGCGTTCCAATTTTGGACACGGTTACTCGAAAATGCAAGGTAGAAAAAATCAGTTCGACGACCTTTAAAATCATATTGACCCAAGGTTTGAACCGTCAAATTCGTAGAATGTGTGAGTATTTGGGCTATGAAGTGATTGCTTTGAAACGCATTCGAATCATCAATATTTCATTGGATATTCCAGTAGGAAGATATCGTGATTTAACCGAGGCAGAAATCAAGGAATTGAATCAACTTATCGAACCTTCGAGTAAAACCGAAGAAGCAAGTTTACCAAAACCTGAGAAAACAGAAACACCTAAAAAAAGAACCGAATTCATCAAAAGAGATGATCCAAGGTTTAAGAGAAGAGGCAATTATTAGAATTAATTAAGAATTATTTTATAAATTCGATTTTTTGAGCTTCTTCTTCGTTGATGCTGTCAAAGAAACCTTGTTCGTTCATCCAGTCATCACTAAACACTTTGCTCATATAACGAGAACCGTGATCTGGGAAAATTGCAATTATATTACTATTTTCATCAAACTCTCCTTCTTCGGCATACTGTTTTATAGCTTGAAGAACTGCTCCAGATGTGTAACCCACGAATAAGCCTTCCGTTTTGGCTAATTCTCTAGTAGAATGTGCACTTTCTTCATCGGTAACTTTCATGAACTTGTCGATAACGTCAAAATCTGTTGCAGAAGGAATCAAGTTTTTCCCTAAACCTTCAATTCTGTAGGGGTAGATTTCGCTGTTATCAAATTCTCTAGTTTCGTGGTATTTTTTTAATACAGAACCAAAAGCATCAACGCCTAAAATTCTAATATTTGGATTTTTTTCTTTTAAAAATTTTGCCGTCCCAGAAATGGTTCCTCCTGTCCCGCTACAAGCAATAAGATGGGTAATTTTACCATTAGTTTGATTCCAAATTTCAGGTCCAGTAGATTTGTAATGTGCATCAACATTAAGCTGATTGAAGTATTGATTGATATAAACAGATCCTTTAGTTTCTTCGTGTAAACGTTTGGCAACATTGTAATAGGAACGTTCATCATCGGCAGAAACGTGTGCAGGACAAACATAAACTTTTGCTCCTAAGGCACGCAACATATCGATTTTGTCTTTAGAAGATTTGGAAGTAACAGCCAAAATACAATTGTATCCTTTGATGATACTAACCATTGCTAAACTAAAACCAGTATTTCCCGAAGTAGTTTCTATTATTGTATCTCCTGGAGTAAGAATTCCTCTTCTTTCGGCTTCTTCAATAATGAATAGAGCTATTCTATCTTTTGTGGAATGACCGGGATTAAAAGCTTCTACTTTAGCGTAAAAATTTCCTTTTAATTCTTGGGTAACTTTATTTAATTTAATGAGCGGTGTGTTGCCTATTAATTCTAAAATATTATTATAAGCTTTTATTTCTTCTTTCATAAAAAAATAGTTAATCAAGGACTCTTTTTTATTCAACTCCAAATCCCTGCAAATTTAACAAAAATAATCTAATTACTTTTCAATTTTTTCTAAATCTAATAAAAAACAATATTCTTTTGCTAATTCCTTAATAGCTTCAAACCTTCCAGAAGCTCCTCCGTGACCTGCGTCCATATTGGTATCGAGAAATAAAACAGTATCATCTGCTTTTTCACTTCGCAACTTAGCCACCCATTTAGCTGGTTCCCAGTACTGTACCTGCGAATCATGCAGTCCTGTTGAAACATACATATTGGGGTATTTCTGTTTTTTAACATTATCATAAGGCGAATAAGAAGCCATATACTTGTAATATTTTTTAACATTTGGATTCCCCCATTCGTCATATTCTCCTGTCGTAAGTGGGATGCTTTCGTCCAACATTGTGGTTATAACATCTACAAAAGGTACTTGAGCGATGATTCCGTGATACAATTCGGGAGCCATATTTACAATTGCCCCCATCAGCAATCCTCCTGCCGAACCACCTTCGGCATACAAATGTTCAGACGAAGTATATCCTTGTTCAATGACAAATTTAGAACAGTCAATAAAATCAGTAAACGTATTTTTCTTTTTTAACAATTTACCGTCTTCATACCATTGCCTTCCCAAATCTTCGCCTCCGCGGATATGTGCAATGGCAAAAACAAATCCTCTGTCTAATAATGACAATCGTGTAGATGAAAAAGTAGCATCCATCGAATGTCCGTAAGAACCATAGGCATATAACAACAACGGATTCTTTCCGTTTTTCTCCAATCCATTTCTGTAAACTACCGAAATTGGTACTTTTGTTCCATCTTTTGCCGTAGCCCAAATTCGCTCTTCGGTATAATTATTTTTATCAAATTTACCTCCTAAAACCTGTTGCTCCTTCTTGATTTCCTTGATTTTAGTTCTCATGTTAAAATCAATCACAGAAGAAGGAGTTGTCATCGATTGATAGGAATAACGCAAAATATCAGTATCAAAATCTACATTTGTTGAAGTATAAGCCGTATAAGTTTCACTATCAAAAGGCAAATAATATTCCCCTTCTCCACTCCAAGGCATAATTCTGATTTTATTTAAACCATTGGTACGCTCTTCAAGAACCAAAAAATCTTTGAAAATTTCTATATCTTCTAATAAAACATCGTCCCTATGCGATATAACTTCAGTCCAATTCTCTTTAGAAGTTGCTGTTTCTAAAGTTTTCATCAACTTAAAATTCGTGGCTTTATCTGCATTGGTCATAATGTAAAAACTATCACCATAATGATTGATACTGTATTCCAAACCTCGAATTCTTTTTTGAAAAACTCTAAATTTTCCATCAGGATTATCAGCTTCTAATATCTGATATTCTGTAGTTAATGTACTCCCAGATTCTATCGCTAGGTATTTTCTGGATTTTGATTTGGCAACCTCAACATTATAAGTTTCGTCCTTTTCAAAATAAACTAATACATCATCCGCTTGAGTTGAACCTAATTTATGCTTGAAAATTTTATCCGAACGCAAAGTCACTTCGTCTTGACTGGAATAAAAAATAGTCTTATTATCATTCGCCCAAACTGCATTTCCAGAGACTTTTTCGATTTTATCTGATAAAATTTTGCCTGTTTCTAAATTTTTGATTTGAATATCATAAATTCTACGTCCAACAACATCCGTACTAAAAACAGCCAATTTATTGTCGGGACTAATACTCAAACCACCTAATTGAAAATAAGATTGTCCTTTGGCTAATTTATTGCAATCGAATAAAATTTCTTCTCTGGCCGAAAGGCTTTCTTTTTTTCGGGAATAAATAGGGTAATTTTTTCCTTTTTCGAATCGGGTGATGTAATAATAACCGTTATACAAATACGGAACCGACTCGTCATCTTCCTTGATTCTGCTCTTCATTTCTTCAAATAATTCCTTCTGAAATGCTTTGGTATGAGCCGTCATTTTTTTATAATAGGCATTCTCTTTATTCAGATAATCAATAACTTCTGGATTTTCTCTATCATTCAACCAATAATAATTATCAATTCGAACATCGCCGAACTTTTCTAATTTTTTAGGGATTATTTTAGCGATTGGTGGTTGAATTTTTTTAGACATATTGCAATCTTTCTATTTATATTGTGTTAACCACAAAAATACACAAACCACTATAAAACGAGCCTATTTTTAGTTAAAAAATTAAATTGAATATCAAGCTACAAAAGAGTAATTTTGCATTTCACATTTAAAAAAAACAACAATGGATTTAATGGGAATGATGGGCAAATTGAAAGAAACCCAACGAAAAATGGAAGAAACAAAACTGCGTATGGATACTGTTTTGATAGACGAACAAAGCAATGACGGCGCATTGAAAGTAACCATTACAGCAAACGGAAAATTAAAATCGATTGCGATTGCTGATTCATTATTAGAAGACAAAGAACAACTAGAAGATTATTTAATTGTAACCTTAAACAAAGCCATCGAAAAAGCCGCAAAAGTAAATCAAGCCGAATTGGATGCTGTCGCAAAAGTAGATATGCCAATGATTCCAGGAATGGACGAAATGTTTAAATAATTAAATTATGAGTTATGAATTATCGAAACTCATAACTCATAATTTCCCTAAGGTTTCCAATACATAAGAATGCATCACTTCGCGATAATCTAGATGGGTAACAATTCGGAGTTTTCCTTGTCCCATCGAGCTTATCCCAATTCCTTTTTGATGTAATTTTTCTAATAAAACTGCTTCGCTAATTTGCGGATGCAACGAAAAAATTAAAATATTGGTTTCAATGGGCTCTACTTTGGCAACCCAATTCAATTTTTCTAAAACTGCACCTATTTCTTTGGCACGACGGTGATCTTCTGCTAATCTTTCGATATTATTTTCCAAAGCATAAAGTCCGGCTGCCGCCAAATAACCTACTTGTCGCATTCCTCCACCTAATATTTTCCTAATTCGCAAAGCTCTGTGAATAGTAGCTTTGTCAGAAATTAATACTGAACCTATTGGTGCTCCCAAACCTTTAGACAAACAAACTGATATAGTATCAAATAGCTTTCCGTATTCCAATGGATTGTCATTAGTAGCAACCAAAGCATTCCAAATTCGGGCACCATCTAAATGAAATTTCAAATTATTGGCATCACAAACTTGGCGGATTTTCTTGAATTCTTCAAAATCATAACAAGCACCACCTCCTTTATTAGTGGTATTTTCAACACAAACCAAACTCGTAAGCGGACTATGATAAAATTCTGGATCATTGATTGCACAAGCCACTTGTTCGGCCGTAATCATTCCGCGATTTCCGTCCAATAAACAGCAGGAAACTCCACTATTAAATGATGCTCCACCACCTTCATAATTATAAACATGCGCCCATTTATCAGCAATTAATTGCTCTCCGGGTTGCGTATGTAGCTTGATTGCCGTTTGATTGGCCATCGTTCCAGACGGAAAAAAAAGACCTGCTTCCATTCCAAACATTTCGGCAACTCTGGCTTCCAATTCGATGACTGTTGGATCTTGTTTGTAAACATCATCTCCTACATCTGCTCGAAACATTGCCCGCAACATTTCCTGAGTTGGTTTAGTTACAGTATCACTAATTAAATTTATTCGCATTGTTTTTATTTATAAGGTACGGACAAGTCGCAACTTGTCCCTACGAATATTTTTTCTATTTTTGTCGCACAAAATTACTATAATTTATGACAACTACCGAACAAATAAAAGGTATTGTAGAGCGCCTTGGTGCGTTGAGGAGGT
>ERZ1034365.155-NODE-155-length-38303-cov-4.220007_pt1 | contig 38303 bp, 25 predicted proteins | sample MGYA00520615_ERZ1034365 | MGnify/ENA primary metagenome ERZ1034365 (study PRJEB33736, sample SAMEA104284505) | Azolla filiculoides | biome: Urban; feature: Water surface; material: Ditch water | place: Netherlands | collected 2015-10-28 | depth 0-0.1 m ...
TTTTGGCGGAGCAGGCGGGATTCGAACCCGCGGTGGGGATAAACCCACACACGCTTTCCAGGCGTGCGACTTAAACCACTCATCCACCGCTCCGAAGCCCGCAAGTATAGCAGTTTAGACGCAGATTCTTCATCGGATTGACTTCTCATGGGCTGAATATTCATTACACTTTGCCCCTGTTGTCCATTTTTTTTGACCCAAGGCAGGTCCCCTATGAAATTCCGTTTTCCGATTGTCATCATCGACGAAGACTACCGTTCTGAGAACACCTCAGGTTTGGGTATCCGTGCCTTGGCGCAAGCCATTGAGACCGAAGGTTTTGAAGTTTTAGGCGTTACCAGTTATGGTGACTTGTCGCAGTTTGCGCAGCAGCAATCTCGTGCCAGTGCCTTCATTTTGTCGATTGACGATGAAGAGTTCACACCTGGGCCGGACCTTGATCCGGCTGTGTTGAGTTTGCGCGCGTTCATTGAAGAAGTTCGCCGTAAAAATGCAGATGTGCCAATTTACATTTATGGCGAAACCAAAACGTCTCGCCATATTCCAAACGACATCTTGCGCGAACTGCATGGTTTCATTCACATGTTTGAAGACACCCCCGAGTTTGTATCGCGCCACATCATTCGCGAGGCCAAAAGTTATTTAGAAGGTGTTCAGCCGCCTTTTTTCAAAGCTTTGCTGGACTACGCCGAAGATGGCTCTTACTCATGGCATTGCCCTGGCCACTCGGGTGGCGTTGCCTTTCTCAAGAGTCCTGTGGGACAGATGTACCACCAGTTTTATGGTGAAAACATGCTGCGCGCAGACGTCTGCAATGCGGTAGAAGAATTGGGTCAATTGCTTGATCACAATGGTGCCATTGGTGAGAGCGAGCGCAATGCTGCGCGCATTTTCAATGCCGACCATTGTTTCTTTGTGACCAATGGCACCAGCACCTCCAACAAAATGGTTTGGCACCATACAGTGGCGCCAGGCGATGTGGTGGTGGTCGATCGCAATTGCCACAAGTCCATCTTGCACGCCATCATCATGACAGGCGCTATTCCTGTTTTCTTGAAACCGACACGCAATCACTACGGCATCATTGGCCCCATTCCCCAGAGTGAGTTTGAAGTGGCCAACATTCAAGCAAAGATCAAGGCCAATCCCTTGCTCAAAGGCGTTGATGCGAAGAAGGTCAAGCCGCGAGTCATGACTTTGACGCAGTCAACTTACGATGGTGTGTTGTACAACACAGAAACCATCAAGGGCATGTTGGACGGGTATGTTGAAAACTTGCACTTCGATGAGGCTTGGCTTCCTCATGCGGCATTTCATCCCTTTTATGGCACCTACCACGCCATGGGCAAGAAGCGCGCAAGACCTAAAAACTCAGTGGTTTACGCCACGCAGTCCATTCACAAATTGTTGGCCGGCATCAGCCAAGCCAGCCATGTGTTGATTCAAGATTCACAAAACACCAAGCTGGACAGACACTTGTTCAATGAAGCGTACTTGATGCACACCAGCACCAGCCCCCAGTACAGCATCATTGCAAGTTGCGACGTTGCTGCCGCCATGATGGAGCCGCCGGGTGGTACCGCATTGGTCGAAGAAAGCATTGCCGAAGCCTTGGACTTCCGCCGCGCCATGCGCAAGGTAGACGATGAATACGGCAAAGACTGGTGGTTCAAGGTTTGGGGGCCAGAGAATTTGGTTGATGAAGGCATCGGCCGTGCAGAGGACTGGATCATCCGCAGCGATTCCCGCAAAAAGGGCAGCAAGTGGCACGGTTTCGGCCAAATGGCCGACGGCTTCAACATGCTTGATCCTATCAAGGCAACCATCGTCACCCCGGGCTTGAATTTGGATGGCAAGTTTGACAAAACCGGCATCCCAGCCTCCGTGCTGACCAAGTTCTTGACGGAGCACGGTGTTGTTGTTGAGAAGACGGGGCTTTACAGCTTCTTCATCATGTTCACCATCGGCATTACCAAAGGTCGATGGAATTCGTTGTTGACCGCTTTACAGCAGTTCAAAGACGATTACGACCGCAATCAACCGATGTGGCGCATCATGCCCGAGTTCTGTCAAAAACAACCTAAGTATGAACGCATGGGCTTGCGTGACTTGTGTCAGCACATTCATGCGCTCTATGCAAAATACGATGTGGCGCGTTTGACGACTGAAATGTATTTGTCAGACCTCACGCCAGCCATGACGCCAGCCGATGCCTACGCGCAAATTGCCCGTCGCAAAACAGAACGCGTTTCGATCGATGAAATTGAAGGCCGCATCACGGTCGGTTTGGTGACGCCTTACCCACCAGGCATTCCGCTGCTGGTGCCCGGCGAAGTCTTTAACAAGAAGATCGTTGACTACTTGAAGTTTTCACGAGAATTCAATTTGCAATGCCCTGGCTTTGAAACTGACATTCATGGTTTGGTGGAGGAAAAAGGTGCAGATGGTGTGAAGCGTTATTACGCTGATTGTGTGCGCGTAGACTGAACTGCACCTAAGGCATGAACTTCACATCGCGCGCATCTCATTGGATGCTTTTAACTCTTGTGCTGGTCATTGGCGGTGGCGCTTTCTATGCTTTGAAACATCGTGATAAAGCACCGCAGCAAGCAGAGGTCATTGTCAAAGTCTTTCAAGCGAATGAGGTCACGCGCCCTCAATTGAAAGCGCTGTCAGGGCAAGTTGACATGTCTGGTGTACTGATTGCAACCGAGCTTGCAACGGTTCGCAGCAAAGTGGCAGGTGCGTTGATGCGCTTGAATGTTGCAGAGGGACAGCTTGTTCAAAAAGGACAAGTCCTTGCGGAATTGGATGTGCGCGATTTAATCTCTCGCACAGATGAGCGCCAAGCGGCGGTTGTGGCCGCACAGCGCAATCATCAATTGAGTTTGGTTCAGCACAAAGCCAATGAAGATTTGGTGCGGCAAAGCTTTATCTCCGAGACGGCCTTGGCCGCCTCTCAAGCCAATTTGGCCAGTCAATTGGCTCAACTCAAAGCGGCCGAAACTGCCCAGTTGGCTCACTCAAAGCAGTTGGCCGATGCCGCCATCACGGCCCCCTTTGATGGTGTGGTGGCACGCCGCATGGTGACATTAGGGGAAAAGCTCTCCATTGATCAAGAAGTGTTTCATTTGGTCAATCCTCGGCGACTCGAATTCAAGACCATGGTCGATTCAGCGGCAGGTCAATTTTTAAAGCCGGGTCTTCAGGTACAGATTCAGTTTGAAGCCGTTGCAACACCTGTTCAAGGGCGCATTGATCGCATTGGGCCCGGTAACGATTTGGGCACTCGTGCATTGCCTGTGTATGTTTCATTGGCTGAGCCTGTCACCACGTCATCAATCCGACCAGGACTCATGGGCTTGGCGCATCATGTCTATGCACTTGCCCAAGAAGGGCTGACGCTGCCAGTTGCTGCAGTTCAGGAAGAGGGCGGTAAAAGCATTGTTTGGGTCATTCATGACGGTATTTTGAAACGCCAAACGGTCTCCCTAGGCCTGAAAGACGCCGCCGGTTCACATGTTTATATTTTGGATGGCATCAAAGCTTCTGACACGGTGTTGGCGCTGCGTTTTGAGGGCTTGAAAGAAGGTCTCCGGGTTGAGGTCAAGCCCTGATGTGGGTTACGCGCGTTTCGATTGCAAGGCCGGTTTTTGCGGTCATGGTGATGTTGGCCTTGTGTGTCTTGGGTGTTGTCTCTTATGTCAAATTGGGCGTTGAACAGCTGCCGGATCTGAACCTGCCTGTGGCTTATGTGGATGTTCTCTACCCTGGCGCATCGCCTCAATCGGTTGAGGAAGAAATTACCAAAAAAATTGAAGAAGCTTTGAACGGTATTTCGGGTGTGAAACGAATCACTTCTCGTTCCTTCGAAGGGCGCAGCCAAACCAGCGTAGAGTTCAATTTGAATGCGGACATGGCGCGAAGCATGCAAGACGTGCGCGACAAAATGGCAGCGGTCCAAGCCGTATTTCCCAAAGATGCCAAGACACCCTTGGTGCTGCGCGTCAACAACGAAGCTTCTGAACCTGTTGCAGTGATTGGTATTTTGTCCAACACCAAAACCCATCGTGACGTGTCAATGTTGGCAGAACTCCAAGTCGTGCGGCGTTTGCAGCGAATTGATGGCGTTGCTTTTATCAAAATATCTGGCAATGCGACGCGTGAAATTCGCGTGGATCTGGATCAACAAAAACTAAGGGCCAACGCTGTTTTGCCCGGCGAGATCAGCGCTGCCTTGAAGACGCAAAACCAGGATGCACCCATTGGCCTGATCTCGAATGCTACCCAAGATGGTATTTTGCGCATGGATGGTCGGGCCAAAAATTATTTGGACCTCAATGGCGTGGTGGTTCATCAGCACAACGGCCTGCCTGTCACAGTTGCCGATCTCGGCAATTTGTATTTGCGTGAAAAAGAACTCGAGTCTTTAGCGCGCATCAATGAACAGCGTGCCATCAGCATTGAAGTATTCAAGCAGCAAGATGCCAACATTGTGTCAACAGGTGAGGGGATTAAAGAAGCGCTGCTAGAACTCAAAACTCAAATACCCGCTGATGTTGAATTGCGCACCATCAACTTGAACAGTGATTGGGTTAAAGATTCATTGCAGGGCGTGCAACGCACTTTAATTGAGGGTGCATTGTTGACTGTCGTCATTGTGCTGTTGTTTTTAAAATCATGGCGCAGCACCGTGATCACGGGTTTGACATTGCCTATTTCTGTCATTTCCAGCTTCATTGCCATTCAGGCATTTGGTTTTACATTGAACTTCATGACCATGATGGCCTTGTCTTTGTGCATCGGTCTGCTGGTTGACGATGCCATTGTGGTTCGCGAAAACATTGTGCGACATTTGGCCATGGGCAAATCACATGTACAGGCAGCCCTTGAAGGAACACAAGAGATTGGATTGGCCGTTTTGGCCACCACCTTTGCAATTTGCGCCGTTTTCGTGCCCATGGCATTCATGGATGGCATCACGGGGCGCTTGTTTTTCCCTTTTGGCATCACCGTGGTGGTGGCCGTGATGATTTCTTTGCTGGTCAGTTTTACGTTGGACCCGATGCTGTCTAGCGTCTGGCCTGAGCCGGCTCATGCCAATTTAAACCGAGTCCCTGTTCTTGGTTTTTTCATTGCGCAGGTAGACCGTTTCATGCTGAAGTGCCATTCTGGCTACGACGCCCTGATTCATTGGATTTTTAACGAGGCCAAGTGGTCCATCGGACCTTGGATTCGCCTCTCACACCGCGCCATTGTATTGACTGGGGCCGTGCTCAGTTTGGTCTTGGCTTTTTTCTTGGCGGGCATTGTGGGCACTGAGTTCATCCCTCAAACGGACCGAGGCTTGATTCAAATCACCATGCGTTTGCCAGTAGGGTCTAGCTTGCAAAGAAGCAGCGAGAAACTCGCGCAAGTTGAGGCAGCCATCCGCACTGTGCCAGAAGTAAGTACGCTGGTCACCGTCATCGGTGGCAGTGATGCTGGTTTTTTAGTGGGTCGTAATCAGGCTGCGTTGAACATCGTTTTGAAACCAAAATCCGAGCGCCAGCGAACTCAAAAGCAAATTGAAGCGTCTCTGCGAAAATTAACGCAACCAATTTCTGGCATTGAAGTGGCCATTGGTCTGGACCGTCCAATTTACATTGCAGTTCTGGGCAATGATTCAGACCGCCTGTCTCAATTTAGCAAAGATTTTTCAGAAAAAATCAAAACCATCCCAGGCATCGTCGACGTGGATTTGTCAGTCAAACCTGGCCTGACGGCCTACAGCGTCAAGCTCGATCCGCTGGCGGTACGGGAGTTGGGATTGAATGCATCTCAAGTTGCACAAACCCTCCGAGCGTATCTCAATGGGGAAGTGGCCACCACCTGGCTGGCTGGCGATGGTGAACAAGTTCAAGTGGTCTTGCGCTTGCCAGAACTTGATCGGCAGCATTTGGTGCAAATGAACAAATTGCCGGTTGCCTATGCCAAGGATGGTCAAGCCATCGAGTTGTCTCGTGTGGCGCGCATAGAACCTACCGCCAACCCGGAGGTGATTCGACGTCAAAACCTCATGCGACGCGAAGCCATCTTTGCCAGCGTGCAAGGTCGGCCTGCTGGTGATGTTGGCGCAGATGTTCAAGCCATGATGAAAGCAACTACGCCGCCTGAAGGCATCTATTTTGACTTGCAGGGATCTACAAAAGATCAACAAGATGCCTTCGCTGCCATTTTGAGTGCCATGCTGATGGCTGTGTTGTTCATCTACATCGTCTTGGCCAGTCAGTTCAACAGTTTCAAGCAGCCCATCGCCATCATGGCATCGTTGCCGTTAGCGCTGATTGGGGTGATGTTCACATTGTGGCTAACCCACACCACTTTGAACTTGTTTTCCATGATTGGCATGGTGATGCTCATGGGCTTGGTGACCAAAAACGCCATTTTGCTGATTGACTTTGCCAATGAATCCCGCAAACGTGGCATGGATGTCAAAGCGGCATTGCTAGCGGCCGGACAAGTGCGCATGCGGCCCATCATGATGACCACCTTTGCCATGATTTTTGGCATGCTGCCTTTGGCCTTGGCGCTGAACGAGGGGGGCGAGTTACAGGCCGGTATGGGACGCGCCATCATTGGCGGTGTTCTGACTTCCACCTTTTTAACATTGGTGGTGGTACCTGTCATTTATTCATACTTGGTGCGTGAAACAGACAAGACTTAAAGCCATTGCATGCGCCAAAAAAAACCGCTCCTAGGAGCGGTTTTTTGATATCCAACCCAGACACACTGTCCGGATTGTGTGTGATTAGAACTTGTAGTTCGCTTTCAAAGCCACTGCACGGCCCAGGGGGTCTGTGTAACGTGGATCGTAACCTTGTTGGAACGTAGCACCTTGGTTGGAGAATGGTGGCTTCGCATCGAACACGTTACGCAACACGGCGCCCAATGTCAGGTTTTTGATGCCTGTGTAGCTCACGCCCAAATCGACCAATGTGTAAGCTTTAACTTCATTGATGTAATCAGGGTCAGCGTTTTCATCGGTGTAACCAGACATGTAACGCACGCCAGCGCTGTAACGGTAGTTACCTTGCGCCATGGTGGTGGACAGGTTGTGCTTCCAACGGAAGATGGGGCTGGAGTCTTTGTACTTGCCGACGTTTTCAATGTACTCGCCATTGATTTCACGTTGGTATTTGTAGCTGTTGACAAATGTACCGTCATAGTTGAAGTTGGTCTTCATGCCGGCAATGACTGTGGAATAAGCAGCGCTGAAATCCAAGCCGTTGGTCTTCACATTGCCCAAGTTGTCGGTCAATGTTTTGATGTAGGCAATGGCGTTAGAGCCTGCAACCACCTGACAACGTTCCCAATTAGCGGCTTCGGCAGCACTGATCGTGTTGCAACGAACAATTTTGCTAGCGTATTTTGCAGGATCGTCAAAAATGGTTTGCTCTGGGAACGAACCAATTTGGCTGTTCACGCGCACGTTCCAATAGTCAACAGTCATCAGCAAGTTTTTGGCCGGCTGGAAGGCCGTACCGATGCTGAATGCTTTTGACTTCTCAGGTTGAACGTCTGGGTTGCCACCGTTCAAAGCTTGCGTTTGCTGACCGCAATCACGTGATGTGATGCCTGCCGCTGTTGCATTGCCGCCTGGGCACAAGATGGGATCATCGTATGCGTTGCTAGAGAAGGTGCGTGACTGAGGGCCAAACACGTCATCCAAGGAAGGTGCACGGAAGCCGGTATTGGCTGAACCACGAATCACAGCAGTGGGGGACACGGTGTAACGGAAACCAACTTTAGGATTCACGCTGCTGCCAAAGTCACTGTAATTGTCAGCACGCAGGGCGGCTTGCAATTCCAATTGCTTGGACACTGGGAACAATGCCTCGGCAACCACAGCTGTCACAGTGCGTGACGCATCGTTGACGTGGTAAGGGCTGCGGCCAGCTGATGGCACGTTGTTGACCAAGTCATCGTCGGTGTTGGTTGAGTAACCTTCACGACGAGCTTCTGCGCCCAAAGAAATGGCCGCGTTGCCGCCGTCCATCTTGAACCAGTCGCGGTTGAAGCGTGCGTCAACGCCAGTTGCTGTGCCACGGCCTGTGGAGAATGTGCCGCGTGCCTTGGCTGCATCGATGTAGTCCAAACCGGCTTGTGTGTTGGCGCCAAAGGGGTTCAGCAAACCACTGGTTACGCCAGCTTGAATTTTGGCTTTGCTCACGTAGCCATTGGTGGGGCCGTCAGACACGGTGCTGGAAGCTGAGTAGAAACCAGTTTTGTAGTCCCATGCGCCTTCAACACCTGCCAAGTCAACCACAACGCGGTTGGCTGTGGAGTTGGATGTGTTTTCGCGACGGCCAGCTGGCACCATGCGCCAGCCAATGCCCAGCAAGCTTTTGCTTGTGTCCAAACCAGCCATGGTCGATGGGTAGTAAGGGCTTGTGGTTGGCATGGACATGCCTGTCACAGGGTCCGGTGCCACGCGTGCAATGTTGGTGTTCTCAGAGTGAACCGCTTCAACGGTCAACAAACGGCTATCGCTCAAACGGAACGAGCCCTTGGCGTTGATGTTCAGGTTCTCTGTTTCAGGAATGATGTCAATGGCAGAGGTGTAGTCATAACGGCAAGTTGTGCCGCCTTGGTACAAAGAGCCAGGAGGCGCGCAATTTGGCGTTGTGATGTTGCCAGATTTGATGGCGCCAGCTGTGTTGTAGTAGTTGAAGTTGGCAGGGAATGTGGTGCCAGAAGTTTTGTTCAAACCGTTGGCAGGAATCACACCGGTTGCACCAAAAGCACGGTCCGTGGCTTTGGCAGAAGCTTGTGTTTTGTTGTCCAAAGAGAACCACAAGTTGTAACCGTCTTTAGACAAAGAGCCTTGGCCACCGGAGAAGGTGAAGCGCTTGATCTGGCCACCAGAAGTGGAGGGGAAGGTGTTGTCAACTGCGATGTCAACGCCTTGGTAGTCACGCTTGGTAATGAAGTTGATCACGCCGCCAACAGCGTCAGTACCGTAAATGGCCGATGCACCGTCACGCAATACTTCGATGCGATCAAGGGCCGCAAAAGGAATCGCGTTCAAGTCAACAGCGCTAGCGCCAATGCCGAAGAAGGCCAAACGTCGACCGTTCAACAAAATCAAAGTTTTGTTAGAACCCAAGCCGCGCAGGCTGGCGTAAGAACCGCCGCCAGTACCAGAACCAATGCTTTGGCTGCCACCCGTGCTGGATTGGCTGGCTGTAATGCGTTGCACGATTTCTTCTGTTGACGTCACGCCAACAGATTTCAACTCTTCTGCAGAGTAAATCGAAACGGGCAGGGCGCTTTGGTTTTCAATCGAACGCTTGATGGAAGAGCCGGTGATGGTCACGGTATCGACTTGTTGAGCTTGTGCAACTTGCAGGCTCGCCATGGTCAAAGCAGTGCCACCGAAAGCCAGCCACAGGTGGCGGTTCAGGGTGCTGATTTTGAATCGAGGCATTTTTTAATCCTTTTGTAACTAATTGAATATGAGCTAGCAATGAAAATTGGCCTTTTTCCCAAAGTCCAAACACTTGTGTTTGGTGCGAAAAAGACCAAAAGTTACATTTCAGTTACTCATCCCACTAATATCTGACAATTTCGTGAAAAATGCTATTGTGATTTTGGGCAGTGTTAAAAAAAAACAACGCCTGAAGGCGTTGTTTTTGAGGTGATGAAATGGCCCCTCTGCATCAAGCTTCGCCGATGCCTCCCACCACATGGCTGAAGCCGCCATCGACATAGACGATTTCGGCTGAAATTCCTGCTGACAATGGACTCATTAAAAAGGCCGCGGTATTTCCCACATCCTCGATTGTGACGTTTCGGCGAATGGGGGATGCCGCAGCGACTGCACTGAGGATCTTGCCAAAGTCTTTGATGCCGCTTGCCGCTAAGGTTTTGATCGGGCCTGCGCTGATGCCGTTGACGCGAATTTTCTTGGGACCAAGAGAGTCTGCCAAATACCGGACCGAGGCCTCCAACGAAGCCTTTGCCAAGCCCATGGTGTTGTAGTTGGGGACAACTTTGAGTGCGCCCAAATAGGTCAAGGTTAAAAGTGCTGAATCTTCACGCAAGTAAGGCAAGGCGGCCTTGGCCATGGCGGGAAACGAGTAGGCGCTGATGTCGTGTGCAATTTTAAAACCCTCCCGGCTGAGGCCTTCAATGAAGTCGCCGGCAATGGCTTCGCGAGGCGCGTAGCCAATGCTGTGTACAAAGCCATCAAATTGAGGCCAATGCACAGACAGGTCTTTGAAGAGCTTGTCAATTTGGGCGTCGTCTCCCACGTCGCAATCGAAAATAAGTTTGGAATCGAAATCTGCCGCAAACTCTGTAATGCGGTCTTTGAAACGTTCACCCACATAGCTGAAGGCCAGTTCTGCGCCTTGCTGATGACATGCTTTGGCAATGCCGTAGGCAATGGAACGATTGGACAGCACGCCAGTGATCAATATTTTTTTGCCAGCTAAAAAGCTCATTTTGAGAATTCTTAAGTTATCGATATCGCATTTTGACACGCCATCCGTTGGCCCCGTTTCCATCAAGCTGTTGGTTGCACACAACAAGGTCTGAGCATGCGTTGAACCCAGACGGCGGCCTGTGGGTGTTCAATGTATTTCTTTGTATTGATTCATGGCGAATTTGAATACTTAAATGATCTTCTGATCGGCTTGATGCGCTGCACCTCGGCATTTATCCTAGGTAATTTCAATCACTTTTTCGATTAAAAACTAAAAATCTAACAATTTTGATAAATGAAAGCTTGCTTGATGTTGAAGCCCTCCAAAATTACCCTTGCCGTCCTGGCCCTGATGTCCAGCGGTGTGGCGCCCCTGGTCGTTGCACAAACCAACGGCCTTGCAGAAGTCACCATCACTGGGTCAAACTTGAAACGTGCCGACAAAGAGGGTACGTCGCCGATCCAAACCATCACGGCACAAGAAATTCAACAATCGGGTGCGAGCAATGCCTTGCAACTGTTGAAAGCTGTGCCCTCTATGGGGGTTGGAGGCTACAACGACACACCCGATCAAAATGGTTTTTCTCGTGGTGTGGCCACCGCATCGCTTCGGGCATTGGGTTCCACCTCAACCCTTATTTTGTTGAATGGACGGCGCATGACGCCGTCTGCGTATGCCAACCCCAACAATGGGCAGTCGACTTTGTACGACTTGAACAGCATTCCAATTTCTGCCATTGAACGCATCGAAATTTTCAAAGACGGCGCCTCTGCAGTCTATGGTTCAGATGCCATGGCCGGCGTGATTAACTTCATCACCAAAACTGGATTTGTGGGGGGCGAGGTCTCAACAAGCATCGGCGCCAATGACAACCAAGAGTTTGGACGTCGTAACGTCAATGGCACCTTGGGTGTGGGCGACTACAAAGCCGATGGCAAAAGCTTGATGTTGTCTTTTGATGTGTCGACTCAAAACAAAACTACTGTTCGCGATGGCTCGTTTGATATCCGTGCTGCGGAATACGCGGCGATGAACAACCGCTTGATTCCCTATTACAGCTACGTCAGTGACCAAGCATTTTTCTTCAAAGAGCGGGCACTGAACTCAAAATCCTTTTTCACTTCCGGCACGGCCACATCGCCCAATATTTTGAACAATGCCAAGTGTGATCCCGCCAAGCAATTGGTGGGAGGATCTGCCTATGGCATTTCCGCCTCCAGTTTCTTGTCGGGTCGAACTTTCTGTAACTACGACGGCGATGCAAGCACCGATGTTCAGACTGCCGGCGAAGACTTTAGCCTGTTGGGCATCGGCAAATTTCGCATCAACGAAAATCTCTCTGCATTTGGGGAGTTTGCTTTCAACGACACCAAGCGAACTTACCGCGCACCTGCGCGCACCATCAGCGGCACCTCACCCACCACCAACTTTTTGGTAGGCGGCATTGCTGAACCGTTCCAAGCCATTTTGCCAATTGGCCACCCAGACAATCCGTTCAAGGATGCGCGAACGGCAGTTGCATACCGTTTTGAAAACTTAAAAACTGGCACCGATTTGCTCAACCAAAATGCCCGCGCCGTGGCGGGTCTGAAGGGCGTTCAAGGTGCTTGGGATTGGGAAAGTGCCGTGCTGTGGAATCAGTCGCGCCGTGAAGAAACAGCGTATGGCTTTTTGTACTTGCCCACCTTGCGCAAGTTGACAACTGAAAATCGGTCACTGGCATCCCTTGCTGCCGACCCCACCATCACCAAGGATTTGACAAACGTTGGCATTGCAGAAATTGTGCAGTGGGACGCCAAGGCTTCCACAGAGTTGGGACAGTTGGCTGGTGGGAAAATAGGTTTTGCGGCGGGTGTCGAAGCACGCCAGGAACGCTTGACCATTGATCCCGATCCAGCCAATGCCCGTGGCGATATTTTGGGGTTGTCGACCACGGCGATTCAAAGTAAACGTGATGTTGTTTCTTCTTTCTTTGAAGTACGCACACCATTTAGCAAAACCTTTGAAATGGATTTTGCAGGCCGCTTGGACAAGTACCCAAGTTTCAAAACCAACTTCGTGCCCAAAGTTGGTGCCAAGTGGACAGCCCAACAAGGTTTGGCATTCAGAGGCACATACTCCGAAGGCTTCCGCGCACCAGCACTTTCTCAAGTGGCATCTGGCGGCGCACAATTTTTCCTGAACGGCACCGTTGATCCAATTCGCTGCCCAGATGGTGTGACACCAGTCGCAGGTGCCGATCAAACGGATTGTTCCAAAAGCGTTTCGGGTGTTGGTGGATCTAACCCTGAACTCAAGCCAGAAAAATCCAAGGGCTTTTCTATTGGCATGATTTACTCACCCACCAAGGACATTGATGTTCTGATCGATACCTATAAGGTTCGCCAAGAAAATGAAGTGGCTTTGGGCAGTGCAACCTACTTGTTGGAGCACCCTGATCGCTTTCCAGCGGATGCCATCACACGTGATACCAACCCGTTGAACCAGTTGAAAGATGCCAATGGCAATCCCATTCCAGGAACTGGCCCTCTGATTGCTGTCAAAACGCCGTGGGTCAACCAAGGCGCAACTGAAATTACCGGCATTGACCTTGAGTTGAAGTCGCGAAACAATTTTGGCGCGTATGGCCGTTTGACCTCATCTTTCAAGATGACGCACTTGATGTCCTACTTGCGCGCAGAGGCGCCTGGCGACTTCATGCGCAATGCCGTCGGTACCTATGGTGGTTTGAACGACTGGGCGACATCGGTGGGCGCTATTCCGCGCAATCGGTTCACGCTGTCGACCGCATTGGAGCAAGGCTCACACATCTTCTTGGCCTCTATGAAGATGACCACCGCCATCTCGATGATGCGTCGATTTGATGGTGCAACCGAGTATCCTGTTGCCTATTGCCACTATGGTTCAGGCCAACCCAAAACAGCCACGTCCTTGGGGGGCGTGCCTTTGTACACCACCTATTACCCAGATTGCAAAGTTCCTTCATGGAAGACATTTGATGTGGGCTACATGTACAACGGCATCAAGAACCTTCAATTGGGTGTGAACATTGCCAACGTGTTTGACAAAGCAGCACCTTACTACCCAGGTTCCAACACCAGTACAACCGTTCAACAGGGCTACAACTCAGGCTTGTACAACAACACAGGCCGCTATACACGATTAACTGCGAAGTACAGTTTTAACTGACCTGTCCGGACCGGCCTCAAAAAACGCCTCCTCAACGAGGCGTTTTTTTTGCATGCCTGCACTTCATCAACTCACACCTGCTTGATATAAAGTACAGCATCTCTTGAAATACACAATCATGCTCAGTTCAACTCAACGTTTACAGCGTTTCTCTGCAATTTTCGGGCTCATTTTTTTGCTCAATGCATGCGGTGGCGTCTCCAATGAACCGGTGCCAAAGGCCATGCTGGCTGAGAACGTTCTTTTCAGTTCTTACCAAGAATCACCCAAACATTTGGACTCGACATCGTCTTACAGTAACAACGAAACACCTTGGACTTATGCTGTATACGAGCCGCCACTCAAATACCATTATTTGAAGCGTCCCTACGAGTTAGAGCCCCGTACATTGACGGAGCTGCCCAGCGTGAAATTCATTGGCAAAGATGGCCGTGAGGTGCCGCTTTCAACACCCGCAGATCAAATTGCAGAAAGTGTGTTTGAACTGAAAATTGAGCAGGGTATCCAATATCAGCCTCATCCTGCCTTTGCCAAAACGCAAGATGGCCAATACCGGTATCTTTCTCTGAAAGAGTCAGATCTCGACGGTAAACGCAGGCCTTACGACTTTGAGCATATGGGAACTCGTGAGTTGTTGGCGGAGGACTACGCCTACGCCATCAAGCGCTTGGCCACGCCACGCATCAAATCGCCCTCGTTTGGATTTTTGTCCGAAAAAATCGTGGGCTTGGCTCAGTATGGCAAACACATCAAGGCGTTTAACGAAAAAATCAAAGAAGGCAAATCCGCTCGAGAAGTTGGCCCCTTTGGTCACTTGCCATGGCTTGATTTCAGAGAGCATGCATTGCCAGGGGTGGAAATCGTCAATTCGCACACCTTGAAAATCCGCGTTGTGGGCAAGTATCCCCAGTTCAAATACTGGCTGGCCATGACGTTTTTTGCCCCCATTCCATGGGAAGTGGATGCTTTTTATGCGCAAGCTGGAATGTCGCGCCGCAATTTGAACCCCGACACTTGGCCCGTTGGAACCGGCCCCTACATGTTGACCGAGTACATCCCCAACGCACGCATGGAGCTGGTTCGTAATCCCAACTATCGCGGCGTACCTTACCCCTGTGAGGGGGAGGTAGGGGACAAAGAAAAAGGCCTGCTGAAAGACTGTGGACTTAAAACACCTTTCGTGGACAAAGTGGTATCTGTGATTGAAAAAGAGGGTACTTCTGTCGCGACCAAGTTCATCCAGGGCTACTACGACATACCTCAGCTGGAGCGAGGCGAACCGGGCATCGGCTATCAAGTTTCTATTCAAGACGGTACGGGTCGTGCCAAAGAACTTTTAGAGCGCAAGATTCAATTGCCCAGCACCATTCAAGTGGGCTTTTGGCATTTTGGTTTTAATTGGTTAGACCCTGTCGTGGGTCTTGGTAAAACTCCCGAGGAAAGAGTGCGCAATAAAAAGTTGCGGCAAGCCTTGGCCATCGCGTTTGACTTTGAAGAGTATGTGTCTATTTTTGAAGACGACCGCGCACAAGTCAATCACAGCGTTGTGGTGCCCGGCTTGTTCGGCAACAATTTATCCAAGCCGAATCCCGTTGTTTATGACCTGGCCGCAGATGGAAAATACAAACGCAAGTCCATCGACGTAGCCAAAAAACTGCTGGCCGAAGCCGGCTATCCCGATGGCAGAGATGCCAAAACAGGGCAGCCCTTGGTTTTGAATTACGACACGCAGGGTGTGGGCCCGGGCTACAAAGCCCGACTGGACTGGGTTTCCAAGCAGTTTGCCAAATTAAACATCCAAATTGAAATTCGCAATACGGACTACAACCGTTTCCAAGACAAGATGCGCAAGGGTTCTGCGCAATTCTTCTTCTGGGGCTGGCTGGCGGATTATCCAGATCCCGAAAACTTCCTATTTCTGCTTTACGGCCCCAATTCAAAGGCCAAGTTTGACGGTGAAAATTCAAGCAACTTTGCGCACCCTGAGTTCGATCAACTTTTTGATCGCATGAAGGATTTGGACGACACGCCAGATCGCGCAGCCATGATTGCCCGCATGATTGAAATCATGCAAGACGAAATGCCCATGTTGTATGGCTGGTCTGAAGAGTTTGGCGGTGCTTATCACCAGTGGGTTGGCAATGGCAAGCCCTCCAACATTATTCGAGACAGCTTGCCGTATTTGAAGGTGGATGCCCAGCTTCGAACCCGCAAAATCAAGGAATGGAATCAGGCCATTTGGTGGCCCTTGTTGACGCTGCCCTTGTTGATACTGGCCGCCGCTTGGCCCGCATGGCGGGCTTGGCGAAAACGCCAATCACAACGTGCAGTCCAGGGCGCCGCACATTCACAAAGGAGTCTGTGATGTTCAGGTTTTTAACGCGTAAATTGGCCTACGGTTTGGCCATTTTGATTGGCATCAATTTGCTGACTTTTGTGTTGTTTTTCAAAGTAAACACACCCGATGACATGGCGCGCATGCAATTGGGAGGCAAGCGTGTCACACCAGACGCCATTGAAAAATGGAAGGCCGAGCGTGGCTATGATCGTCCTTTGTTTTTCAATGACAAAGCGCAAGGCACGGCGCAATTGACGAATACTTTGTTTTTAGACAGTTCATTGCGCATGTTTGCGTTTGACTTTGGCCGGGCTGACAGTGGGCGCGACATCGCTTCTGAAATTGTTCGCAGAGCAGGACCTTCGGTTGCTTTGGCATTGCCCACCTTTGTGGTTGGTTTGGGCATCTCCATTGTGTTGGCCCTTGGTTTGGCCTTCTTTCGGGCCACTTATCTGGACTTCTGGGGCACGGTGCTGTGCGTGGTGTTCATGTCGATTTCATCGCTGTTTTTCATTGTGATGGGACAGTTCTTGTTTTCACGTGTGTTGCAGTTGATGCCGGTGTCTGGTTTTGCACCTGGCTTAGACGCTTGGCGTTTCTTGGTATTACCCATCACAGTGGGTATCTTGGCCCGATTGGGTGGCGAGGTGCGTTTCAATCGCACCTTGTTCATGGAAGAGATTGGCAAAGACTACGTGCGAACTGCGCGTTCAAAAGGCTTGTCTGAAGCGCGTGTATTACTTGTCCATGTATTACGCAATGCATTGATTCCGATCTTGAGTGCATCGGTTGCAGTCATCCCTTTGTTGTTCATGGGCAGTTTGATTACTGAATCCTTCTTTGCCATACCAGGGCTTGGCAGCTATCTGATTGAAGCCATTGCCGGTCAAGACTTTGCCATTGTGCGAGCCATGGTTTTTATCGGTTCGTTTTTGTACATCGTCGGTTTGATTCTGACCGACATCAGCTACACATTGGCTGATCCTCGCATTCGTTTGCAGTAAGCGCATCATGCAACCAGTTTTTTTACTTACCGATATATTCGTTTACGCCATTTTGTTGTTTGTACTTTGGTACATGTGGCGTGTTCGCTCTGACCGCAATTTAAGGGCCAATTGGCGCTTGGCCATGCGCCGCCCAGTGGCCATGGTCAGTAGCATGGTGCTTGGGTTCTTTTTGCTGGTCGCTTTGGCCGACTCCGTGCATTACCGCGAGGCATTGCCAGTTGCTTCAGGCCAGTCACGCACGCAATTCTCATCAGAAGCGCTCTCTGTCTTGGACCAAGTCTTGCTGCCTTTGGCAACTGCGCGTGAACGCAGTTACTCAGAGCCGCTGTCAGCGGTTGCGTTTCGAAAAGAGACGTTTGAGCGGGATGGGGCCTCGGTCCGTGACTATCCACGCTTGCGTTTTGGTGGCCACCATCTGAAAGACCCTGCAACGCAACTGGCTGACGATGTCTCTTCGAAAACTTGGGCCGCACTGGGTTTGGGCTTTTCTTTCATTGTTTTGACAATGTTGATTGGCTTTGCACTGGCAAAGGCGAAAACGGGTCAAACCTTCGGAGATCTATTTTTGAATTTCAAAACTGGGCGCACTGAGTGGCCTTGGCGATCCATGGCGCTGACATTCTCTGTGATGGTTTTGAGCATCACTTGGGTTGCGTTGCTGTCGCAGGGCTACCATGTGTTCGGCACCGACCGTACAGGAAATTCCGTGTTGGTTTTTGCATTGAAAAGCGTTCGAACCGCCTTGGTCATTGGTGGCCTGACCACTTTGGTGGTATTGCCATTGGCATTGCTTTTAGGGGTCACCGCGGGCTATTTGCGTGGCTGGGTGGACGAGGCCATTCAATACCTCTACACCTTGTTGGCGTCCATTCCTGATGTTCTCTTGATTGCTGCTTCGGTGTTGTTGTTGCAAGTTTTCATCGACAAAAACCAAGGTGTGTTTGAAACTTCACTGGAACGTGCAGATGCACGCTTGTTCTTTTTGTGTTTGATTCTTGGCATTACTTCTTTCACCGGTTTGTGCCGTTTGGTTCGCGGCGAAACACTGAAGTTACGCGAGCTTGAATACATTCAGTCAGCACGTGCTTTTGGTGTATCGACACCGCGCGTTTTATGGCGTCACATTGTGCCCAACCTGATGCATTTGGTCTTGATCAATACCGTGATGCAGTTCTCAAGTTTTGTTTTGGCCGAAGCGGTTTTGTCATATGTGGGCGTTGGCGTGGATCCCAAAACCGCAAGTTTCGGTGTCATGATCAATACAGCCCGCGCCGAACTTGCTGCGACGCCTTTGGTTTGGTGGACCTTGGCCACGGCCTTCGGCTTTATGTTCCTGATAGTGCTCAGTGCCAATTTGTTGGCCGATGCCGTGCGAGATGCCTTTGACCCTCGCACGCGGTTACGCAGTGCCAGTCCCGTGGCATCCCAAACGCAAGAGGTGTCCGTATGAGTACGCAATTGAATGTTCAAAATTTGGTGGTTGACCTGCAAACAGAGGTCGGCATGGCAAGGGCTGTTGACGCGCTCAATTTGACCTTGCAAAAAGGACAAACTTTTGCACTGGTTGGCGAGTCTGGTTGTGGCAAATCCATGACGGCCTTGTCTTTGCTTCGTTTGTTGCCAGACAACGCTGTCATTCAAAACGGCAAAGTCAATTTGTCAGATGTGGATGTTTTTCAGTTAAGTGAAAACCAAATGCGCACCATTCGAGGTCGACGCATTTCCATCATTTTTCAAGAGCCATCTACCAGCCTCAATCCGGTCATGACCGTGGGTGATCAGATTTTGGAAGTGATTCATCAGCACACCGATTTACAAGCAGATGCCGCGCGTGCACGCGCCATCGAGTGGTTGCAAAAAGTAGGCCTGCCCGAGCCAGCGCGCCGCATGGGCAGCTATCCCTTTGAAATGTCGGGTGGTCAGTTGCAACGTGTGATGATTGCCATTGCCTTGGCCGCTGAACCCGATTTACTGATTGCCGATGAGCCGACAACCGCTTTGGATGTCACCATCCAAGCGCAAATTCTGGATTTGCTTAAAAGTTTGCAGAAAGAGCGTGGCATGGCCATGTTGCTGATCACCCATGACTTGGCTGTCGTCAGCGGCATGGCTGATCAAGTTGCGTTGATGTATGCCGGGCAAATTGTGGAGGTGGCTTCGGCCGCCGATTTCTTTGTGCGGCCTTCGCATCCTTATGCCAAGCTGCTGCTGCAGGCTTTGCCTGGCGAAGATTTGCGTGGCCGTCAGTTGGCGGCGATTCACGGTACGGTACCGCCTTTGACGCAAGTTTTTAAAGCCTGTCGCTTTGCACCGCGTTGCCCTTACCAGTCGGACATTTGTCACGACAAACCCGTTGGCATGACAGCCCTGTCTGAAACTCACAACGTTCGTTGCGCGCGCGTCCACGATGCCAGCTTGCAGTCGTTGAGCTTGCCGCCCTTGCTTGTGCGTGCGCAAGAAACTTCACATGACCATTCATTGTTGTTGTCTGTCAAAGACTTGTCTGTGACCTATTCAATGGGTGGGGGGGTGTTAGGTGGTCGGAAAACATTTGATGCGGTGAAAAACGTCAGCTTTGACATTCACAAAGGTCAAACCTTGGCCCTGGTTGGCGAATCTGGTTGTGGCAAAACGACCATCGGCAAGGCCTTGTTGCAATTGCTCACCCCGCAAACCAAAATCACTGGGCATGCGTTTTTGCAAGGTCAGGATTTGTTTGCGCTTTCAGGCCAGTCATTGCAGGCTTCTCGCAAGCAGATGCAAATCATCTTTCAAAATCCTTTTGCTTCTCTGAACCCTAGAATGCGCGTGCAAGAAATTTTGGAGGAGGGCATGAAAAGCCTTCATCCAGAGTGGTCTGCGGATCAACGCAGTGCGGATTTGAAGGTGCTCATGGACCAAGTCGGCTTAAGAGTCGATGCCCTTGATCGCTATCCTCACGAATTCTCTGGCGGTCAGCGTCAACGCATTGCCATTGCGCGTGCCTTGGCGGTCAAGCCAAACCTGATTGTGTGTGATGAACCCACGTCCGCCTTGGATGTCTCGGTTCAGGCTCAAATTTTGAACCTTCTGCGGGAACTGCAAGACCACCTCGGGGTTAGCTACTTGTTTGTGACGCACAACATTGGCGTGGTGGCGTATTTGGCTGACCGCGTGGCCGTCATGCACGCCGGGCAAATGGTCGAAATGGGGGAGGCGTCCCAAATTTTGAACAATCCAGTGCACGACTACACAAAATCACTGCTTTCTGCTGTGCCCAAGCTGAACCAGGCGCTGGCTTAATTTGGTGCTTTTTTCCAACAAAATCGTTCCAAATCAAGGATTTATGGATTAGAATCCGAGCTTCACGACCAAACGGGCGGGTTTTCACCGCCCGTTTTTTTTGGTCGATCGATTAGTGAGCAGGGTTTATACCTGTCATTTTTCGGGGCCCAAAGTCTTTGAAAAAGCCTTTGAGAAACCTTTTGAAAAACCTTTTGAAACCCTTTTAAGAAAAGATTCATTTCGCGTGGCATTGCAACAGATCGTTGAAGAAACCGTGGCCGGTTTGGGCTATGAATTGGTAGAGATTGAACGCTCTGCCGGTGGACTCATGCGCATCACCATTGATAACATTTGGCAAGATGGTGTCGATCGCTTTGACATTCCCTTTGTCACTGTAGAAGATTGTGAAAAAGTCAATCGTCAATTGATGTTCGCCTTGGAAGTAGACGGTGTTGAATACCGTCGCCTTGAGGTCTCTTCACCTGGCATCGACCGTCCGCTGCGAAATGAAAAAGATTTGGCCCGATTCGAAGGCGAGTTGATTGACATTACCCTGAAAGCCCCAATGGGAGAGGCTGCGGCTGGTTTGGTCAACGCTTTGCGTAAAAAGTTTCGAGGCGCTTTGGAAAAAGCCGAAGCCGAAAGCACTTGGCAAATTGTTTGGTCCGATGCCCCCGAGCCCAAGCCGGGTGCTCGCGTTAGCAAAAAAAGACCGCCTGTTCCCATGCAAGTGCTGGGTTTCAGGTTAGATGAATTAAGAGAGGCGCGTCTCGCGCCTGTGGTTGATTTCAAGGGCCGTAAGCCCAAAATAGACTTAGGAGAGAATTAACATGAATCGCGAACTGTTGATGCTGGTTGAAGCCATCTCACGTGAAAAGAACGTAGAGCGTGACATCGTGTTTGGTGCGGTTGAGTCTGCGTTGGCCCAAGCCACCAAAAAGATCTATGAAGGCGACGTGGACATTCGCGTTGCCATTGACCGTGACAGTGGCAATTACGAAACTTTCCGTCGCTGGCACGTTGTGCCAGATGAAGCTGGCTTGCAGTTGCCCGACCAAGAAATTCTCTTGTTCGAAGCGCTTGAGCAAATTCCCGACATTGAAGTCGATGAATACATCGAAGAAGCTGTCGAATCACTCCCCATTGGCCGGATTGGTGCCATGGCCGCTAAACAAGTTATCTTGCAAAAGATCCGTGACGCTGAGCGCGAAATGCTGCTCAACGAATTCATGGCCCGTGGTGAGAAAATTTTGGTTGGTACGGTCAAGCGCATGGACAAAGGCGACATCATCGTCGAGTCTGGCCGAGTAGAAGGTCGTCTGCGCCGCAGTGAAATGATTCCGAAGGAAAATCTTCGAAATGGTGACCGTGTTCGCGCCATGATCATGGAGGTTGACCTCACCCTTCGCGGTGCACCCATCATCTTGTCGCGTTCCTCACCAGAGTTCATGGTCGAGCTGTTCCGCCAGGAAGTGCCCGAAATTGAACAGGGTTTGCTCGAAATCAAATCTTGCGCACGTGACCCCGGTTCGCGCGCCAAAATTGCTGTGTTGTCACACGACAAGCGCGTTGATCCCATCGGCACATGTGTCGGTGTTCGCGGTACACGTGTCAACGGCGTCACCAACGAATTGGCGGGTGAGCGCGTTGACATCGTTTTGTGGAGTGAAGATCCCGCACAATTCGTGATTGGCGCCTTGGCGCCAGCCAACGTTCAATCCATTGTGGTCGATGAAGAAAAGCACGCCATGGATGTGGTGGTAGACGAAGAAAACTTGGCCATTGCCATTGGCCGTGGTGGTCAAAACGTTCGTTTGGCTTCCGACCTCACCGGTTGGAAAATCAACATCATGGACGCAGCTGAGTCAGCGCAAAAACAAGCCGAAGAAACAACAGGCATTCGTGCGCTGTTCATGGACAAGCTTGATGTGGACCAAGAAATTGCCGACATCCTGATTGAAGAAGGTTTCACCAGTTTGGAAGAAGTGGCTTATGTGCCCATCCAAGAAATGCTTGAAATCGAAAGCTTCGATGAGGACACCGTCAATGAACTGCGCACGCGCGCCAAAGACGCTTTGCTCACATTGGAAATTGCACGCGAAGAAAGTGTGGAAGATGTCTCACAAGACCTGCGTGACCTTGAAGGCTTGACGCCTGAACTCATTGCCAAATTGGCTGAGGCGGGTATTCATACGCGCGACGATTTGGCCGATTTGGCCACTGATGAACTCACCGACATCACCGGACAAACCGATGGTGAAGCCACCGCCCTGATCATGAAAGCCCGTGAACATTGGTTCACTGGTCAGGCCTAATCTAAAGGAGGCAAGAACCCCATATGTCCAGTAATACCGTCGCCGAGTTCGCCAGCGAACTCAAAAAATCACCCGACACGCTGCTCGAGCAATTGCGCTCTGCAGGTGTCGATAAATCAGCGCCATCCGACGCGTTGACCGAAACCGACAAGCAAAAGCTTTTGGGTTATTTGCAAGCCAGTCACGGCACAGCCACGGCCGAGCGTAAAAAGATCACCTTGGTTAAAAAATCAACCAGTGAAATTAAGCAGGCCGACTCAACAGGCAAAGCGCGAACCATTCAGGTGGAAGTGCGTAAAAAACGCACCTTCATCAAGCGCGATGACGAAATCGAGAGCACGCCTACGCCAGTGGTGGCCGAACCTGTCGCGCCCCTGATCGATCACGCCGAATTGGCGCGTCGTGAAGAAGAAGCCCGCAGCCAAGCAGAGTTACTGCGCCGTCAGGAAGAGGCTTTGGCAGAAAAGCGCTTGGAGCGTGAAGCCAAAGAGCAAGCCAAACGTGAAGAGCTTGCCGCACAAGAAGCTGCGTTGGCTGCTGCCAGTGCTGTCCAAAAGACACCCGAAGAGCTTGCCGCAGATGCAGCTGCCATTCGCAGTGCCAAAGCAGCTGCAGCGCAACAAGAAGCCGACAGCATCAACGCTGCCGCCAAACCAGTTGATCCAAGCATTGCGCAAACAGCAGAGACTGAGCGTGTGAATGCTGAAGCTGCAAAGCAAGCTGAAAAAGCTGCACAGAAAAAAGCTGCAGAAGACCAAGCCGATCAAGAAGCCAAAGCGGTGGTGGCTGATGAAGCCGCACGCGAACGCGATTTGAATCTGCGTCGCAACAAAGCCTTGGCCGAGGCTGAAGCCATTCGAGCCATGATGAGCGCGCCGCCCAAAAAAGCACCACCCAAAGAAGAACCCAAACCTGACCCTAAAGCGGCCAAAGGTACATTGCACAAGCCTGCGCAAGTTGCGGGTGCCGCTGGCAAGAAGCCAGTCGGCGCGGTGGAAGCCAAGGACGCAACGCCAGGTGGCAACAAGGAAGTTAAATCGGCCAAGTTGTCCTCTAGCTGGGCAGGAGATCCTGCTACGAAAAAGAAAGCCATTCCAACACGCGGCGATACCAGCGGCGGAGTGGGTCGTAACAACTGGCGGGGTGGTCCTAAAAACCGCCGTGGCAACGACCGCGATCGCGAAGATCATGTGCCAGCAGCACCGGTGGAAGCACGCGTCATTGAAGTGCACGTGCCTGAAACCATTACGGTTGCTGAGTTGGCGCACAAGATGGCCATCAAGGCGTCAGAAGTCATCAAACAATTGATGAAATTGGGCCAGATGGTCACGATCAATCAGCCCTTGGACCAAGACACCGCCATGATTTTGGTGGAAGAACTTGGCCACAAAGCTGTGATCGCTGCACTCGACGATCCGGAAGCCTTTACAGACGATGAAGTTTCACAAAGCGACGCACCTCTCATGCCTCGTGCCCCTGTGGTCACAGTCATGGGTCACGTTGACCACGGTAAAACTTCATTGCTCGACTACATTCGCCGTGCCAAAGTGGCCTCTGGCGAAGCTGGCGGCATTACCCAACACATTGGCGCGTATCACGTCGAAACAGCGCGTGGCATGGTGTCCTTTTTGGACACCCCAGGTCACGAGGCATTCACGGCCATGCGCGCTCGTGGTGCGCAAGCCACCGACATCGTCATTTTGGTGGTTGCTGCAGACGACGGTGTGATGCCGCAAACCAAAGAAGCGATCAAGCACGCCAAGGCCGCGGGTGTTCCGATTGTTGTGGCCATCAACAAGATCGACAAACCTGATGCAAACCTCGATCGTGTTAAAGGCGAGTTGGTTGCTGAAGAAGTGGTGCCAGAAGAATTTGGTGGCGATTCACCCTTTGTGGGTGTGTCCGCCAAAACCGGTGCCGGCATTGACGAGTTGTTAGAACAAGTCTTGTTGCAGGCTGAGGTGCTTGAATTGAAGGCGCCTGTCGATGCGGCAGCCAAAGGCTTGGTCATTGAAGCGCGTTTGGACAAAGGTCGAGGCCCTGTGGCCACTGTGCTGGTTCAGTCCGGCACTTTGTCAACGGGCGATGTGGTTTTGGCCGGTCAAACATTTGGCCGTGTGCGAGCCATGTTGGATGAAAACGGCAAGCCTATCAAAACAGCTGGACCTTCCATCCCCGTTGAAATTCAAGGTTTGACCGAAGTTCCACAAGCCGGTGACGAGTTCATGGTCCTGAGTGACGAACGACGTGCCCGTGAAATTGCAACTTACCGTGCTGGCAAGTTCCGCAACACCAAACTGGCCAAACAGCAAGCTGCCAAGTTGGAAAACATGTTCAGCGACATGGGTGCTGGCGAAGTCAAAACATTGCCCATCATTGTCAAAGCCGACGTACAAGGTTCGCAAGAAGCCTTGGCGGCATCCTTGCTCAAACTCTCCACAGACGAGATCAAAGTTCAATTGGTCTACGCTGCCGTGGGCGGTATCAGCGAGTCCGACATCAACTTGGCCATTGCGTCCAAGGCGGTGGTCATTGGCTTCAACGTGCGTGCCGATGCCGGCGCGCGCAAGCAAGCCGAAGGCAATGGCGTCAGCATTCATTACTACAACATCATTTATGACGCGGTAGACGAACTGAAAGCGGCCATGTCTGGCATGTTGGCGCCCGAGCAGAAGGAAGAAGTCATTGGTATGGCCGAAATCCGTACGGTGTTTGTGGCTTCCAAAATTGGTACGGTTGCGGGTTGTATGGTCACCAATGGCCAAGTCACACGCTCTTCCAAATTCCGTTTGTTGCGCGACAACGTGGTCATTTACACCGGCGACATCGACTCACTCAAACGCCTCAAAGACGACGTTCGCGAAGTCAAAGAAGGTTTCGAGTGCGGTATCAAACTCAAAAACTACAACGACATTGCAGTGGGCGACCAACTGGAATTCTTTGAAGTTAAAGAGATTGCACGCACCTTGTAATCACAGAAACAGGCTCACACCATCATGGCCCGCAAACCAACCAGCTCAGCCCACCGCGGTTTCCGCGTTGCCGACCAGATCCAACGCGATCTGTCGGAGCTGATTGCGCGCGAGCTTAAAGATCCTCGGGTGGGCATGGTCACCTTGAATGCTGTTGAAGTGACACCTGATTACGCGCACGCGAAGGTGTTTTTCAGCATCATCACGGGCAAACCAGAAGAGGCTACTGCAGGCTTGAACGCTGCAGCGGGTTTTTTGCGAAATGGTTTGTTCAAGCGCTTGCAAATTCACACCGTTCCCACGCTTCATTTCATATTTGACCGCACCACAGAGCGCGCATCTGATATGAATGCCTTGATTTCCAAGGCCGTGGCTTCACGTTCCAAAGACGAGGCCTAACATGAACGCGCCACGCACCAGGGTGCAACGGCGCCCTGTGCATGGGGTGCTGTTGTTAGACAAGCCATACGGTATGTCCAGTAACGATGCTTTGCAAAAAGCCAAGTGGTTATTGCGCGCCGAAAAAGCCGGGCATACGGGTACTTTGGATCCATTGGCCACAGGTGTGCTGCCTTTGTGTTTTGGCGCAGCAACCAAGTTCAGCCAGTTGCACTTGGATGCTGATAAATCTTACGAAGCCATTGTTGTTTTGGGTGTCCAAACCAGCACGGGTGATTTGGAAGGTGAAGTGGTTTCTGAGAAGCCTGTGAACTTTACGGCCGATTTATTTCAACAAGTACTAGCCAAGTTCACGGGACCCATTGATCAAATCCCACCCATGTACAGCGCCTTGAAAAAAGATGGCAAAGCTCTGTACGACTACGCGCGTGCTGGCATTGAAGTAGAGCGTGAAGCACGTCACATCGTGATTCATGCTTTGGCACTGGAAGAAATTGCACCCGAAAACGATCACCGCCGTCTCAAAGTCACGGTCACGTGCAGCAAAGGCACTTACATCCGTACATTGGGTGAAGACATTGCCATTGCCTTGGGTACTTGTGGTCACTTGAGTGCCTTGCGTCGCATTCAAACGGGTCCATTCGTAGAAGCCGAATGCCTCAGCATTCAAGAATTAGAAGCTTTGCCTGAAGCAGAGCGAGAAATGAAATTGTTGACTGTCGACGCTTTGCTCGATGGTCATACCCCTGTCACCTTGCCCCCAGATGATGCGGGCAGATTCTTAAGCGGCGTGCGCCGTCGTGGCGATTGGCCCGACAACCTGCATGTCGCTGTGTACGGCGATTCACCGCGCGCGCTCTTGGGCACCGCGCATGTGAAAGCTGGTGAACTTATTCCGGGGCGCTTATTAAGCCCCCTAGAGATTCAATCAATTTTGGAGAAGGCCTTAGCATGACTAGACAAATTCGTAACATCGCGATCATCGCCCACGTTGACCACGGTAAAACCACCATGGTTGACCAACTGCTGCGTCAGTCTGGCACATTTGCCGAACACGAAAAAGTGGTCGACACTGTCATGGACAACAACGCCATCGAGCGTGAGCGTGGCATTACCATCTTGGCCAAAAACTGTGCCGTGAGCTGGGAAGGTACGCACATCAACATCGTTGACACACCGGGCCACGCCGACTTCGGCGGTGAAGTGGAACGCGCTTTGTCCATGGTGGACGGTGTGGTGTTGCTCATTGATGCGCAAGAGGGCCCAATGCCCCAAACGCGTTTTGTGACCAAGAAGGCTTTGGCCTTGGGCTTAAAGCCCATCGTGGTTGTGAACAAAGTGGACAAGCCTGGTGCGAACCCAGACAAAGTTGTCAACCAAGCGTTCGACTTGTTCGACAAATTGGGCGCAACCGACGAACAGCTCGACTTCCCCGTGGTGTATGCCTCTGGCATCAACGGCTGGACGTCTTTGGAAGAGGGCGCTCCTGGTGAGCAGTGGGGCCCAGACATGTCTGCACTTTTCAATACCGTGTTGAAACATGTGCCAGCACAAGCCGGCGATCCAGACGCACCTTTGCAATTGCAAATTTCCGCATTGGATTTTTCAACCTTTGTGGGTCGCATTGGTGTGGGCCGTATCAGCCAAGGCACCATCAAGCCCATGATGGATGTGTTGGTCATGGAAGGTCCTGATGGAAATTCCATCAAAGGCCGTATCAACCAAGTTTTGACCTTCCGTGGTTTGGACCGCGTTCAAGTGACCGAAGCCGGTCCTGGCGACATTGTGTTGATCAACGGTATTGCCGACTTGAACATTGGTGTGACTGTCACGGATCCCGCCAATCCAGCACCATTGCCCATGCTCAAAATTGACGAGCCAACATTGACGATGAACTTCTGCGTGAACACCAGCCCCTTGGCCGGTCGTGAAGGCAAGTACGTCACCAGCCGTCAAATTTGGGATCGTCTGCAAAAAGAATTGCAACACAACGTGGCCTTGCGCGTTAAAGAAACCGACGAAGAAGGCGTGTTTGACGTCGCAGGTCGTGGTGAATTGCACTTGACCATCTTGCTTGAAAACATGCGCCGTGAAGGTTACGAAATGGCCGTGTCCAAGCCTCGCGTGGTGTTTCGTGATGTGAATGGTGAGCGTCATGAGCCAATCGAGTTGGTCACTGCCGACATCGAAGAAGGCCATCAAGGCGGCGTGATGCAGGCTTTGGGCGAACGCAAAGGTGAATTGGTCAACATGGAACCCGATGGCCGTGGCCGTGTTCGTTTGGAATATCGCATTCCAGCCCGTGGTTTGATTGGCTTTACCAACGAGTTCTTGAACTTGACACGTGGCTCTGGTTTGATTTCCAACATTTTTGACAGCTACGAAGCCCACAAAGGTGAAATCGGTGGCCGTAAAAATGGTGTGCTGATTTCCATGGACGATGGTGAAATCTTCACCTACGCCTTGGGCAAGTTGGACGACCGTGGCCGCATGTTTGTGAAGGCCAATGACCCTGTTTACGAAGGCATGATTGTGGGTATCCACAGCCGTGACAACGACTTGGTGGTGAACGCTACGCGCACGAAGCAGCTGACCAACTTCCGTGTGTCAGGCAAAGAAGACGCCATCAAAATCACACCGCCGATTGACCTCACGCTGGAATACGGCGTCGAGTTCATTGACGATGACGAGTTGGTTGAAATCACGCCCAAGAGCGTTCGTTTGCGCAAGCGTTTCTTGAAAGAGCACGAGCGTAAGCGCGCAGGTCGCGCTTAAGTCTTAACCACTCAGAAGCACATCCAGTGCTCAAACTCAAACACGGTCACGCAGTTGCCTTGATGGTGCTCGTGACCGCCTTGTGGTCCATTGCGGGAGTGGTTTCACGCCACCTCGAAAGCGCCCGTGGCTTTGAAATCACGTTTTGGCGCAGTGCCTTTACGGTGCTTGGTTTGGTCCTCATCCTTAGCTTGTGGCAGGGTGTGGGCTTTTGGAAACGGCTGCCTTGGCGCAGCCCTTATTTTTGGCTGTCGGGCGTGTGCTGGAGCATCATGTTCACAGCCTTCATGATGGCATTAACCCTGACTGCGGTCGCTAATGTTCTGATCACCATGGCCTGCGGTCCTTTGCTGACAGCACTTGGCTCTTGGCTCTTCCTTTCCCATCGATTGCCTCTGAGAACATGGCTGGCCATTGCGTTCGCAGGCGCCGGCATTGCGTTGATGTTTGTCAGTCAGCTACAACTGGGTGATCCTAATTTCCTGTTGGGTGCGGCCGTTGCCCTGTGTGTTCCCATTGCCGGGGCTACGCAATGGAATTTGACGCATAAGAGTCAATCACTTGGTCTGCCCATCGATTTGGTGCCTTCTGTGTTGCTAGGCGCTGTGTTGTCCTCTTTGATGACTTTGCCGATGGCTTGGCCCCTGCAAACCAGTTCTCATGACTTAAGTCTTTTGGCGCTGCTTGGATTTGTGCAGCTCGCCATTCCATGCACGCTGTCTGTGATTTGCGCCAGATCTTTGAAGGCGCCAGAAGTATCTTTACTGGCGCTGTTAGAAGTGATTTTTGGGATTGCATTGGCATGGTGGGGTGCAAACGAAGAACCACATGTCAGTGTTTTGATAGGTGGCAGCATGGTCATTGCTGCCTTGTTCGCCAATGAATGGTTTGGATGGAGACAACGCAATGTCTGAATTGAACACAAGCAACACCGTTGCAACAGAGTCGCACGTTGTGTATGAAGTGAGTGGCAGAGTAGGGTGCATTACCCTGAACCGTCCCAGAGCTTTGAACGCTTTGTCGCTGCCCATGGTTCGTGAATTGACCAATACTCTGTTGGAATTTCAGCGCAATCCTCAAGTGTTGGCGGTGTTGATCAAAGGCAGCGGCAAAGAAGGCCCTTTTGGACATTTCTGTGCGGGTGGTGATATTCGGTTTTTCCACCAGGCCGCTTTGGCTGGCGATAGCAGCTTGTCAGATTTTTTCGCGGAAGAATACGCGTTGAACCATTTGATTCATACCTACGCTAAGCCTTACATTGCTTTCATGGATGGCGTGGTAATGGGTGGTGGAATGGGTATCAGTCAAGGTGCCAGTGTGCGCATCGTGACCGACAAAACGCAAATGGCCATGCCTGAAACCCACATTGGTTTGTTTCCCGATGTGGGCGGTGGTTATTTCCTAAGTCGTTGCCCAGGCCGCATTGGTGAGTACCTTGGCCTGACAGGCCAAAAAATCAATGGCCCGCAGGCCATTCAAGCAGGTCTGGCAGATGGTTTGATTGAGGTTCAACGTTTACCCATGCTTTGGAAAACTTTGCTCAGCACCCCCTTTGAAAGTGGTGAAGCGGTTGAGCGCTGGATTCAAAGCCAGTTCACTAAATTGGAAGCCACACCTTTCCCCAACAAGGCTGAAATTGACCAGTGCTTTGCCTTGTCCACACCGTTAGATATCAGTCTTGCTTTGACACAGAACCATTCTGAATGGGCTCAGCAAACTTTGGCCAGCTTGAACAAAGCCTCGCCCTTGATGGTGCATGTGGTTTTGAGCCAAATTCGCAAAGCACGCAACATGGGCTTGGCCGATGATCTGCGCATGGAACTTGATTTGGTTCATCACTGTTTTCATTTGCGGGAGCGCAGTGAAACAGTGGAAGGCATTCGTGCATTGGCGGTTGACAAAGATCACCAGCCTAAGTGGGCACACGGGCATCTTTCTGAAGTGGCTGATGCCGAATGGTCTGCGTTTTTTGTGAGCCCTTGGACGCCAGAAACGCACCCGCTGCGGGATCTTAGTTAACTCAAAAAATTGCAGTCTTAACGGTTGCGACTTTTCATGGCGCGTTCTACCTCGCGCTTGCCTTCGCGGTCCTTGATGGTGTCGCGCTTGTCGTGCTCGGCCTTGCCTTTGGCCAGAGCCACTTCACACTTAATGAAGCCAGCTTTCCAATGCAGGTTAATGGGCACCAAAGTAAACCCTTTTTGCTCAACTTTGGCAGTGAGCCTGTCAATTTCTTCCCGCTTCAACAGCAATTTGCGCGTGCGAGCGGCTTCTGGGTTGACGTGTGTAGAGGCTGTTTTGAGCGGGTTGATCAAACAACCGATGATGAACATCTCTTTGTTTCGAATGACGACATAGCCATCGGTGAGCTGAACTTTGCCTTCGCGAACAGCTTTGACTTCCCAGCCTTCCAAGACCATGCCGCACTCATGCCTCTCCTCAAAAAAGTAGTCGAAGGCTGCTTTTTTATTTTCGGCAATCAGGCCTGACTTACCAGGACCTTTGGTTTTTTTGGGTGGCGTGGCCATTAAAAAGAAGTGAGAAGGGCGTTTGCCACTGTTGCTTGAGGGCTTGCGTTGACACGGAGCATCTCAGAGAAATTACAATCGGTTGGTTAAACCTTATTGTATGAAGAAACTGATCAAAACTGTCCTCATCTGGTACACCCCAGAGGAAATGTTTCGTCTGGTCACAGATGTGGATCAATACATGCATTTTCTACCATGGTGCAGTCACTCCAAAGTCCTGAAAGCCAGTGGTCAAGAAATGGATGCAGAAGTTGGCATTGGCATGGCCGGCGTCAAACAGGTCTTCGTGACTCACAACACCCACGTCGAGAACCGTGAGGTTCGCATGAAATTGGTCAAAGGCCCATTTTCGAATCTCGATGGCACTTGGTCATTTGAGCCTGTTGGGGACAACTCGCAACGTGCATGTAAGGTGACTTTGACTTTGGAATATGGCTTCTCGAGCGCCACCTTGGCGGCAGTTGTGGGCCCTGTGTTCGACAAGATTGCAGCCAGTTTGGTCGATGCCTTTGTCAAACGAGCAGATCAAATTTACGGGGATGAAAACACATGATTCAGGTTCAATGCGTTTTTAGCCCCGCCCCAAGGCAAGTGCATCACATCAACTTAAGCTTGCCAGAGGGGAGTCTGGTGAAGCATGCCTTGGTGCAATTGCACCAAACGGCCGACTGGCAGGCCATGCTCGCGGCCCAAACGCAAGCCTTCGACACAGTTCACAAGCAGGGCATTTGGGGGCATCTGGTCGCAACTGGCCAGGTTTTGAAAGACGGCGACCGTCTGGAAATCTATCGCGCGTTGTTGGTTGATCCAAAATTAGCCCGAAAACAACGTTTTAAGCGCCAAGGCAAAGGCAGAACTGGTCTTTTTGCCCGTCGTCGCATTGGTTCTGTCGCCGGCTATTGAAGCTCGATTTTCAAGGCCGAACGGGCCTTTGACAAGGGTACAATCCTTTTTTTGGAGCCCTCCCTTATGCGCCTGCTCGGTAAAGCCCTCACCTTCGACGATGTGTTGCTGGTGCCAGCCTACTCACAAGTCCTGCCCAAGGACACGTCCCTCGCCACGCAATTCACACGCAAACTACGCCTGAATCTGCCTCTGGTCTCCGCGGCCATGGACACCGTCACTGAATCTCGTTTGGCCATCGCCATTGCCCAAGAAGGCGGCATTGGCATCGTTCACAAAAACCTCACTGCGCAAGAGCAAGCGGCCCAAGTGGCCAAAGTGAAGCGTTACGAATCCGGCGTGTTGCGCGATCCTGTGGTCATCACGCCCGACACCAAAGTGCGCCAAGTTATGGCCTTGTCGGATGAACTGGGTGTCTCTGGCTTCCCAGTCTGCGAAGGCGGCAAAGTGGTTGGCATCGTGACCGGCCGCGACATGCGATTCGAAACGCGCTACGACCAGCCTGTGAGTGAGATCATGACCACGCGCGAGCGCTTGATCACCGTGCCCGAAGGCACCACGCCTGAAGAAGCCAAAGCACTGCTGAATAAGTACAAGTTGGAACGCCTGCTGGTGGTCAATGAAGCCTTTGAACTCAAAGGTTTGATCACTGTGAAAGACATTACCAAGCAGTTGAACTTTCCTTTGGCAGCACGCGATGCCGCGGGTCGCCTGTTGGTGGGTGCTGCGGTAGGCGTGGGCGATGGCACAGAAGCTCGCGTTGAAGCACTGGTCAAAGCAGGTGTCGATGCCATCGTGGTGGACACGGCTCACGGCCACAGCCACGGTGTCATTGAGCGTGTTCGTTGGGTGAAGAAAAACTACCCACAGATTGAAGTCATTTGCGGCAACATTGTCACTGGTGCTGCGGCACTCGCATTGGTAGAGGCCGGTGCTGATGCCGTTAAAGTGGGCATTGGCCCCGGTTCAATTTGCACCACCCGCATTGTGGCGGGTGTCGGTGTGCCGCAAGTGATGGCCATCGACAGCGTGGCCACCGCCCTTCAAGGTACAGGTGTGCCACTGATTGCAGACGGCGGCATTCGCTACAGCGGCGACATTGCCAAAGCCATTGCAGCAGGTGCCAGTACTGTCATGATGGGCGGTATGTTTGCTGGAACTGAAGAAGCACCTGGCGAAGTTATTTTGTACCAAGGCCGAAGCTACAAGAGTTACCGCGGCATGGGCAGCATTGGCGCCATGCAGCAGGGCAGTGCCGACCGTTATTTCCAAGAGTCCAGCACGGGCAATCCCAATGCGGACAAGTTGGTGCCGGAGGGCATTGAAGGCCGCGTGCCTTACAAAGGCTCTGTCGTGGCCATATTGTTTCAAATGGCCGGTGGCTTGCGCGCTAGCATGGGTTACTGTGGTTGCGCCACCATTGAAGACATGCGCAACAAAGCGGAGTTTGTTGAAATAACTTCAGCGGGCATTCGCGAAAGCCATGTGCACGATGTGCAGATTACCAAAGAAGCCCCTAATTACCGCGCTGATTAATTTCAGTTCATTTCAGCGCCCATCAATTTTTGATCATTGACGTTCCATGCAGCATTCCAAAATTCTGATTCTTGACTTTGGCTCACAAGTTACCCAACTCATTGCACGCCGTGTGCGCGAGGCCCACGTGTTTTGTGAAGTACATCCGTGCGATGTCACCAGCGAATGGGTGCGTGACTATGCCAAAGACGGCAATTTGAAGGGCATCATTTTGTCTGGCTCACATGCCAGCGTGTACGAGGTGGACGACCGTGCCCCCGATGCGGTGTTTGAATTGGGCATTCCCGTGTTGGGCATTTGCTACGGCATGCAAACCATGGCCGAACAATTGGGTGGCAAGGTTGAAGCGGGCACCACGCGTGAGTTTGGTTACGCCGAAGTCCGTGCACATGGCCACACCGATTTGCTCAAAGGGATTGAAGACTTCGCCACGGCTGAAGGCCATGGCATGCTCAAGGTTTGGATGAGCCATGGCGACAAAGTGACGCAATTGCCTGACGGCTTCAAAGTGATGGCTTCTACGCCTGCTTGCCCCATTGCTGGTATGGCAGATGAAGCGCGTCGTTTTTATGCGGTGCAGTTCCATCCAGAAGTAACGCACACCGTTCAAGGTCAAGCGCTCTTAAACCGATTTGTATTGGACATCTGTAAAGCCAGCCCCGATTGGATCATGGGCAACTACATTGAAGAAGCTGTTGCCAAAATTCGCGAGCAAGTCGGTGACGAAGAAGTCATCTTGGGCTTGTCGGGTGGTGTCGATTCTTCCGTGGCTGCAGCCCTGATTCATCGGGCTATTGGCGATCAACTTACGTGTGTTTTTGTGGACCATGGCCTGTTGCGTTTGAACGAAGGCGACATGGTGATGGACATGTTCGAAGGCAAGTTGCATGCGCGCGTTATTCGCGTCAACGCCAGCGATTTGTTCTTGGGCAAGTTGACAGGTGTGAGCGAGCCAGAACAAAAACGCAAAATCATTGGCGGTTTGTTTGTGGATGTGTTCAAAGACGAAGCCGCTAAATTGAAGGCAGGCACAGGTGGCCACAAAGGCGCAAGCTTCTTGGCACAAGGTACCATTTACCCTGATGTGATTGAGTCTGGCGGCGCCAAGAGCAAGAAGGCCGTCACCATCAAGAGCCACCACAATGTGGGCGGCTTGCCCGAGCAATTGGGCCTCAAATTGTTGGAGCCTTTGCGCGAACTTTTCAAAGACGAGGTGCGCGAGCTGGGCGTGGCCCTGGGCTTACCGCGAGAAATGGTTTACCGCCATCCATTCCCAGGTCCAGGTCTGGGCGTGCGCATCTTGGGTGAAGTGAAAAAAGAATACGCAGACTTGTTGCGTCGCGCAGACGCGATCTTCATCGAAGAGTTACGTAACTTTACCGACGAATCAGGGAAATCCTGGTACGACCTCACCAGCCAAGCGTTTACAGTCTTCCTGCCTGTGAAGAGCGTTGGCGTGATGGGCGATGGTCGCACGTACGACTACGTGGTGGCCTTGCGTGCCGTGCAAACCTCTGACTTCATGACCGCAGATTGGGCTGAACTGCCTTATGCGCTGCTGAAGAAGGTATCGGGCCGCATCATCAATGAAGTGCGCGGTATCAATCGCGTGACCTACGACGTGAGCAGCAAGCCACCTGCAACCATTGAGTGGGAATAATCCCAGGCGCACATGAAACAGCTCACAAGTTTCAAGTTCATGAAGCCCCTGCGGCTTTTATTTGAAACTTGTTTGCTCTTGAGTTTATGGGGTTGTGCGCAGGCCCCATTTTCAAATCCAAGGTCAGCCTCATTTTTTGACGGCTTGGATCCCCAAGGGCCAGCTGCTGAATGGCGCGCCATCAACCGCCTGAGTTATGGTCCTACCCCAGAATTGCTGGCCAACATGCAGTCCGTTGGGCGCCCCAAAGTCTGGGCTTTGCAACAGTTGGATGCAGCACGCCAAGCCAGTTTGCAGCCCCCGCAACTGCCCGCCGACATGGCATCCATCAATGATGGACTGCCTGCCATTTTTGACGGTGCACGCAAAGAGAGAGAAGCCCGGGCTGCTGTACCCGCTGGAACCCGCATCAACGACCTGGTGGCAAATGAAAAGCGGTTTAACTTCCAAGCGCAAGTTGAGCCCTTGTATTACAACCGCACCCAAGTCAACAAAGCAGTTGCATGGCGTTTGGCAAGCTGCAGCAACGATGCCATTGAACAGCCCTTGCTGGCCCGTATGACAGAGTTTTGGTTCAACCACTTCAATGTGTACCAGCTCAAAGGCACTGTCAGACCCTTTGCGGGACATTACGCCATCAACGTGGCGCGTGCGCATGCGCTTGGCAAGTTTGAAGACTTGGTGTTGGCCAGTGCAAAACATCCTGCCATGCTGTACTACTTGGACCAGTGGCTCAGTGTCAGCCCGCAGCCGGCCAGAGCGGGGCAAAGCCCTCGCGGTTTGAATGAGAACTATGCCCGCGAGTTGATGGAGTTGCACACTTTGGGTGTTCACGGCGGTTACACACAAGACGATGTCCGGGAACTGGCCCGCGTTTTAACAGGCTGGACTGTGTCTGCGCGTTCTCCCGAGGGTTTTCAGTTTGTCATGCGGCAGCACGCGTCGGGGCCTAAAGTGATCATGGGCCAAAGCATTTCAAGCTCAGTGCAATCGTTGGGAGTGAAGGAGGGCGAGCAAGCCATTCGTTTTCTGGCAAACCATCCTGCGACTGCGCAACGCATCTCACGCCGTTTGGCTGAATACTTTGTCTCCGATGATCCGCCTCAAGTGCTGATCGATTCTATGGCCACTGTGTTTTTGGCATCGAGCGGAGACATCTATCAGGTCATGAAGGTCATGTTGAACCATGCAGCTTTTTGGGATTCGGCCAACAAGCTTTACCGTACGCCCTTTGATTTTGCATGCGCCAGTTTGCGGGTCCTCAATGCAGGAGAAGATCGCAGCAAATGGCTTCAAGCTTTTGCGTATTCGGCCGTGGCAGGACAGGGCATTCAAAATTGGCAAACGCCGGATGGCTATGCTTTCAATGCCACGACTTGGCTGACACCAGAAGCACTGACGCGAAGAATTGACTTCGCCCTGAACGTTGCCCGCAACGGCACGGAACGCAAGGACCTTTATGCATACTTGAGTCGCAGCACCCTTCATGCCATTGCGCAACAAGCACCTGCACAACGAATGGGTTTTGTGTTGGGCAGTGCCGAATTGGTGTTCAAGTAACGAATCTAACGCATACGCATATGAAGCCTTCCCGCCGTCAAGTCATTCTTCAAACCTTGAGCATGGGCGCTTTTCCGTTGGTGGGTCTGAACGCCATTGCCGATGTCGCCAACCCGAGGGGGCGCGTGGTTTTGGTCTTTTTACGAGGTGCTTACGACGGCCTTTCGATGCTGGTTCCCTATGGCGATGCGCATTACGCACAGTTAAGGCCCAACATCAGCATCGCCAAACCCAATGGCACGAAGGCATCTGTACTGCCCTTGGACGATACCTTTGGTTTGCATCCGGCATGTGCGGCCCTACTGCCGCTCTGGCAACAAGGCATACTGGCGGCCATCCCGTGTGCTGGCTCACCCGATCGCACCCGATCCCATTTCGATGCCCAGTACCACTGGGAAACAGGCAAGCCGGGCCTTAGTTCACCATCCGCAGGTTGGCTGAATGTGTTGTCGGGCTTGGTGGGGCAGGGGACTGGACTGCATGCGATGGGTGTTGGAGAACGAAGTCCACGCATCTTGTCAGGTCCAAGCCCTGTGCAATTGGTGGGTAACGGCGTGTTGGCCACTCGGGCGGGCACTTTGGCTGAGGTCAAAACACGTGAGGCCATGCAACAGTTGTATGCCGCAGACTCAAAGCTGGGCAGCGCCATGATGGAAGGTGCTGCCAACAGAATGTCGACGGCTGCCATGCTGAAGTCCTCCAACATGACGTCATCCAATGAACAACAAGCGGCAAACAATGGTGCTAGCTCAGCGCAGGGGCTTGCATTGGATGCGAAACACCTGGGCATGTTGATGAGCCAAAATAAAGACTTGCGACTTGGATTTTTATCTTCGGGCGGATGGGATACGCACATCAATCAAGGCAATGTGACGGGCTTGCTGGCCAACAATCTGACCAGTCTCGCCAACACTTTGCGTCAGCTTAGGTCTGCGTTCAATGAACCTGACGATGTGGTGTTGGTGGCCAGTGAATTTGGCAGAACTTGTGCAGAAAACGGTACACGCGGCACCGACCATGGTCATGGCAATGTGATGTGGCTAATGGGCAACGCCGTTCAAGGGGGGCAATGGCATGGGCGTTGGGATGGGCTGTCGCATGACAAGCTCAATGAAGGAAGAGACTTGCCGGTGCACCATGACTTCAGAGCCGTATTTGCCCAAGCGTTGTCGCGCAGTTTGGGTCTGCCGCAAGGCGTGATCGCCAAGGTATTTCCTGGTTATCGATGGGATTCTGCTTTGGACGGGCTTTTCAAAGCTTAAGGCTTGCGAACATCATTGAAAATAGCACCACAATCCATAGCATTTGCCTGAAAACCATTCAATCGCCACATCAAGCAACACCGTGAACAGAAAAAATGGCAGTCCAAAATACACCATGGCCCAGAA